>Ga0213882_10000105_pt1 | contig 39439 bp, 38 predicted proteins | sample BarmaccoBMER_R09_FD_160106 | JGI IMG/M metagenome (GOLD analysis project Ga0213882, IMG submission 160106) | Barbacenia macrantha exposed rock microbial communities from rupestrian grasslands, the National Park of Serra do Cipo, Brazil - ER_R09 ...
CCGAGAGCCGTGTTACCGGAGCCCGGAAACAAGGGTGAAGGTTGGGGAAGGGTGGGCGTGTGTGCGCCGCGGGAGCTCGGGAGGGGTGGCTGGGGGAGCGTGGGTGGGTGTGGATGGTTCTCGGGACGTGCTTGTAGGCAGATCTTCACCCTTGTTCCCAGGCTCCGTGCAGTCTCTCGGATCGGCCCCCGCACATGTACGCGCAGAAGAAACCCATCGAGAACACCCACATCGTTCGCGAACGCGACCGCCGGCGCTCCCGTGAGCTGTGGGCGGTCCTCGCGCTCGGCGTTCCGATCGGCGCGTTCCTGCTTCTCTTCACCTGGCAGAACCTCGAAGTCATTCGCCTCGGCCATGAGGCGACGCGCCTGCAGAAGCAGAAGCAGGAGATCGAGAATGCGAACAAAGCGTTGCAACTCGATCTCGATCGCCGCACGTCGTTAGCCGCCGTCGAGCAGCGCGCAGTCAACCTCGGATTTCAACGCACTGATCCGCGCGCAGTAGTGATGGTGCAGCGACTGCCAGAGCAAGCGCCGACACCCGACACCCGACACCCGACACCCGGAGCACGCTGATGCCGATCTCGCAAAAGCGCCTGCTCCACCTCTTCGCGTTCCTTGCCGCGTGGGGCATCGTCGTCGTCGCGCGGCTTGCGCAGATCCAGCTCGTCCGCCACGGCGAGTACGTCGTCAAAGCGGCGCGGCAGCAGGAGCGGACGCTCGCCTTGCAGCCGGTGCGTGGATCGATCACCGACATCCGCGGCCGCATCCTCGCCGAGAGCGTCGCCGCCGAATCGATCTACGCCGACCCGCAGGCAATCGGCGATCGGATTCAGACCGCGAAAGCGCTCGCGAGCGTCGCCGCTCTGCAGATGGACGCGCGCGAGCTGGCCACCAAACTCTCCTCGGGTGCCGGCTTCGTCTGGATCGCACGTCAGCTTCCGCTCGAAGTCAGCGCGGCCGTGAAAGCTCTCAAGCTGCCCGGCATCTACTTTCTGGAAGAGCATCGCCGCTCGTATCCGCGCGCCAGTCTCGCTGCAAACGTCGTCGGCTACGTCGGTCTCGACGGCGAAGGTCTCGGTGGAATTGAGCATTCGTTCGACGCGCAGGTGCGCGGACGTGCCGGACGCGTGACGCTGCTTCGCGACGCGCGGCGCGGCATGTACCTCGTCGGCGGCGAAGGACCGAATCGTCCCATCGACGGCCACGACGTAGTCCTCACGATCGACTCGGTGGTGCAGTTCATCGCCGAGCGCGCGTTGGCGAAAACAGTGGACCAGTACAACGCCGCCGACGGCGTGGCCATCGTCATGGACCCGCGCGATGGACGCATTCTGGCGATGGCTTCGAATCCGACGTTCGATCCGAATCGCATTCGCGACTTCAGCGCTGAGGATCGCCGCAATCGCGCCGTGCAGGATCAGTACGAGCCGGGGTCGACGTTCAAAATCGTCACGGCATCGGCGGGGCTCGAAGAGGGCGTGATTACTCCGTCTCAGATGGTCGACTGCGGCGACGGTTTCATCCAGATCGGTAACACGCAGATTCATGAGCACGGCCACAACCGCTACGGCCTCATCACCTTCGAAGACGTGATGGTGCACTCATCGAACGTCGGCGCCATTCGCGTCGGCCTCGCGCTCGGGCAGGACCGCTTCTATCGCTACATCCGCCGCTTCGGTTTCGGCGAGCGGACCGGCGTGACGTTGCCCGGCGAAGCGTTGGGCAAGTTGCGCCCCACGGCACAGTGGTCGCAGCTTTCGAACGCGTCGATGTCGATCGGCCAGGAGATCGCCACGACGCCGCTGCAGGTCCTCACCGCCATCGCCACCGTCGCCAACGGCGGAGTGCGCGTGCAGCCGCGGATCGTGGAGAAGGTCGTCGATACGAAGGGCGCCACGATTACCGTTCCGCCGCAGGCCGCGCCGGTGCGGGTGATCTCCGAAAAGACTGCCGCCGTGCTTAACGAAATCCTCAAAGCGGTCGTCGCTCGCGGAACCGGCGCAAACGCCGCCCTCGCCGAACACATCGTGGCCGGCAAGACCGGCACGGGACAGAAACCATCGCACGGCGTCTATGGCGACAAAGTGTTCGCCTCGTTCGGCGGCTACGTCCCCGCCGATCGTCCGCAACTGGCCATTCTGGTCGTGATCGACGAGCCGAAGGGCGCCGAGTACGGCGGCACCGTGGCCGCGCCCGCTTTCAAAGAGATTGCCGAATCGACGCTGCGCTACCTCAACATTGCGCCGTCCGTTCCCGCGCGCACCATCGGCCTCGACGCGCCGATGCTGGCGACGTTTTCGCAGAAGCCAGCGCCGACCGCGGGATCGGAAGTCCCTGACCTGCGAGGCCTCGACGCGCGTGCGGCGGTGGCTCTCGCCACTAGGTCCGGCTTCCGCGTCCGCGCTTTGGGGAGTGGCGTGGTCCAAACACAGCAACCGTTACCGGGCGAAGCTTCGCCAAGCGATCAGCAGGTCGTGCTGACCCTCGCCGAGGGGGGGCGATGAAGCTGCGCGAATTGCTGAAGGATGTGCCGGTTCGGGAGAGCCGCGCCGATCTCGATGTCGCGATCGCCAGCGTGACCGCTGATTCGCGAATGGCCACTCCGGGCGCGCTCTTCGTTGCCATTCCCGGATTGAAAACCGACGGCGCGAAGTTCATCGAGTCCGCCATCCGCAAAGGCGCCGCCGCGATCGTCGGCGAATCGAGCGCTGCGTCCGTTCAGGTCGACGATACCCGTGCCGCGCTCTCGATCATCGCCGCGAATTACTACGGTCGTCCCGCGGACAAGCTGTCCCTCGTCGGCGTTACCGGAACTTCGGGGAAAACGACCACGACGAAGATGATCGAGTCGATCTTCGACGCCGCCGGCGGCCCGGTCGGTCTGGTCGGCACGATCGAATATCGCGCCGGCGACGAGCGCCTCATGGCTGACCGCACCACGCCTGATGCCGTCGTGTTGCAGCAGTGGTTTGCCAAGATGGTCGATGCCGGCGTTCGGAATGCGGTGATGGAAGTCTCCTCGCACGCGCTGGCGCTAAAGCGCACGTACGGCATCCACTTCGCCGCGGCCGTCTTCACGAACCTTTCGCAGGACCACTTCGACTTTCACAAAGATTTCGAAGACTACTTCGCGGCAAAACGGATTCTCTTCGATCAGATCGACCGGACGCGCAAGACCGCCATCGTCAACATCGATGACGAGTACGGCCGCCGCCTTGCGAACGAGCTCGGCGACGCGGTCGTGACGTTCGGGCGCGGCGCGAACGCGGACATTCATCCTCTAGACGGTTTCGAAATCTCGGTTCGCGGACTTGAGGGCCGCGTGGCCACGCCCGCCGGCGAAGTGCGCATTGAGTCGAAACTTCTGGGGGCGCCGAATCTGTACAACTGGCTCGGCGCGATCGGCGCCACCCAATCCGTGGGTATCGACATCCCGACGATTGAAGCGGGAATCCGCAACCTCGCCGCCGTGCGCGGCCGGTTCGAGTACGTTGAATCCGCCGGCGGACCGACCGTCATCGTTGATTACGCGCACAAGCCGGACGCTCTCGAAAAACTGCTGCAGGCCGTGCGCGATCTCGCCGAGGGGCGGCGCGTCGTCCTCATCGTCGGCTGCGGTGGCGATCGCGACAAAGACAAGCGTCCGAAGATGGGCGCGATCGCGGCGCGGCTGGCCGACTACACCGTCCTCACCAGCGACAACCCGCGCGGCGAGAAGCCGGAAGCGATCCTCGACGACATCGAAGCCGGCATGCGCGGCGCGACGAACTACACGCGCATCACCGACCGCCGCGACGCCATCAGCCGCACGATCGCGGAAGCGTCGGACGACGACGTCGTCGTCATCGCCGGCAAGGGACACGAGCCGTATCAAGTGATCGGCGACCAGATCCTCCACTTCGACGACCGCGAAGAAGCAGAGCGGGCGTTGGAAACCAGACACGAAAAAAGAGCATAAAATTCATGTTGAAATCAGTGATCAAATCAGATTATCCTTATCAGAGTTCGGAGACGTGTTCTGTTCCGGCTCCGTCGATTGCTTTCCGTGCGGGTGGATGGTTGGCGATCGCCGGGCAGCTTCGGGGGAAGGGCCGCGATCGGGTCAGCGCGGCGGAGCCGGAAGAGAACATCGCAATCGGGAGGTCCACATGCATCTGACCTTCCGCCAGATCGCCGAGATGACCGGCGGCGAAATCGTGCAGGGCGGCGACGTCACCGCCGACTCCGTCGTCATCGATAGCCGCGAGGTCAAACCCGACTCTGCCTTCTTCGCCATCAAGGGCGATCGCCTCGACGGACATCAGTTCGTAACGCAGGCGCTGGCCACCGGACGCGGTGCCGTCGTGTCTCAGGTTCCGGCGAACGCTCCCGCGGACAAAGCGATCGTGCGTGTCGCCGACACCACCGCCGCGCTGCAGAATCTCGCGCGCTCGATTCGCGAGCGCTATCCGTTCACCCTCATCGGGATCACCGGCTCCGCGGGCAAGACCACCACGAAAGAGATGATCGCCACGCTAGTCGGATCCGAGAAGCGCACGTTCAAGTCGTGGGGCAACTTCAACAACCTGATCGGCTGCCCGCTCTGCATCGACAACACGCCTGACGATGCCGAAGTCGTCGTCAGCGAGATGGGGATGAACCATAAGGGTGAGATCGCGCAGCTTGCCGGACTCACCCATCCCGACGTCGGCGTCTACACGAACATCGGTCCCGTGCACATCGAGTTCTTCGGAACCATCGAGAAGATTGCTGAAGCAAAGCGCGAGCTCCTCGAGAACGTCAAACCCGGCGGCACGATCATCATCAACGCCGACAACAAGTACGTGATGGACATCAGCCGCGGCTTCGAAGGACCCAAAGTCACGTACGGCATCGAGAACGACGCCGACTTCCGCGGCGTCAACATTCGCGAGCGCGGCCTGCTCGGCACATCATTCGAAGTCAACGGCCATTCGTTCGAGCTGTCGCTGCCCGGCCGGCACAACCTCGAGAATCTCCTCGCTGCCATCGCCACCGCCCGCAGCATCGGCATTTCATGGGAGGGCATCGCGCGCGGTGTGGCCGAGGTGAAGCCGGCATATCACCGCGGAATCATTCTCGATGCGAACGGAGCGACGGTCTACGACGACACCTACAACTCCAACCCGTACGCCCTCGGCCGCGCATTGACGTTGATGGCGGAAGCCGACGTCACCGGCCGGCGCATCGCCGTCATCGGCGACATGCTGGAGCTCGGCGAAAAAGAGCTCGACTATCACCGCGACTCGGGGCGAGCGATTCCGACGAGCGTCGACACGGTCGTTGGCGTCGGCAAGCGCTCGCGTGCATTGCTCGACGGCGCGCGCGAAGCGGGATTCGGCGACGACAAACTGCACCACTTCGACGACGCGCAGAGCGCCGGCGAATTTCTCAAAACGTTTATCCGCCCCGGGGATCTCGTGCTGATCAAGGCCAGCCGCGGCATCGGCCTCGATCGCACCGTCAACATCTTGACTAACGGCCACGCGGAGGGCGCGCACTGATGTTGTACTACCTGCTCTACCCGCTCCGGAACATGATTTCCGGCTTCAACGTCTTCCGCTACATCACCTTCCGGTCGGCGTGGGCGGCACTCACCGCGCTGGTCATCTCCTTCATCTTCGGCCCGTGGCTGATTGAGCGGATGCGCCGCATCAAAGCGGGCCAGTACATCCGCGAGGAAGGGCCGAAGTCGCACCAGATGAAGGCCGGCACGCCGACCATGGGCGGCATCCTCATCAACATTGCCATCGTCATCCCGACGATTCTGTGGGCCGATATCTCCAACCCGTACATCTGGATCGTCCTCTTCGTCACGGTGGCCTACGGCGCGATCGGCTTCGTTGACGACTACCGCAAGCTGACCAAGAAACAGAACGAAGGGCTGACGGCGAAAGAAAAGTTCTCGATGCAGATCGGCGTCGCGCTCGCGGCCGGTCTGGCCATCGCCTACCTTCCGGCCATCCACAACAACTACTCCACCGTTCTCACCTTCCCCTTCTTCAAGGCGCTGCACCTCAACCTCGGATTTCTCTACATTCCGTTCATCATCATCGTGCTCGTCGGCGCGTCAAACGGCGTGAATCTGACGGACGGTCTGGACGGACTGGCCATCGGATCGACGCTCATCGTCGCTGTCACCTACACGATTCTCACGTACGCCGCCGGCAACTTCCGCGTAGCCGATTACCTGCGCATCGCCTGGGTTCCGCAGGCCGGCGAGCTGGCCGTCTTTTGCGGAGCGATGGTCGGCGCCTCGCTCGGATTCTTATGGTTCAACGCCCATCCCGCCGAGATTTTCATGGGCGACGTCGGGTCGCTCGCACTCGGCGGCGCGATTGGCTGCCTCGCGGTGATGATCAAGCAGGAGATCCTGCTCGGCCTCGTCGGCGGCCTCTTCGTCATGGAAGGAATGTCCGTCGTCCTGCAGGTGGCCTCGTTCAAATTGACGGGGCGGCGAATCTTCAAAATGTCGCCGCTGCATCATCACTTCGAACTCTCGGGCTGGCGCGAAACGAAAGTCGTAGTGCGCTTCTGGATCATCGCCATCATCTTCGCGATGGTGGCCTTGTCGACGCTGAAATTGCGATGAAGACTCTCGTCATCGGAGCGGGCAAGTCCGGCGTGGCCGCGGCAAATTTTCTGGCCGCCCGCGGCGAGGAGGTCTTGCTCACCGATTCGAATGAGCATCCCGATCTGCCGTATCCGCTGCACGAGAACGTCGCGCGCGCATTCGGTGCGCAGGATGCGTCGCTGCTCGAAAGCGTCGGCACGATTGTTCTCAGTCCCGGCGTGCCGCGCACGATTCCGTTGCTGCAGCAGGCCAGCGTGTTGCCGATTCCGGTGATCGCCGAAGTCGAGCTGGCGTATCGCCACATGCCGCACGGTAGCAGCGTCATCGCCGTCACCGGCTCGAACGGAAAGTCGACGACGACCGCGCTCATCGGCGAAATCCTCAAGATCGACGGCCGGCAGCCGATCGTGGCCGGCAACATCGGAGAGCCGCTGATCGCCGCGCTCGATCTCGAACGTCCGCGCAATTACGTGCTGGAGCTGTCGTCGTTCCAGCTCGAGTCGGTCGACACCTTTCGCGCCGACGTCGCGCTGCTGCTGAACATCACGCCCGATCACATGGACCGTTACCCCACGTTCGACGCGTACGCCGCGGCCAAGTACCGCATCTTCCGCAACCAGCAACCGCACGATGTGGCGATCGTCAACGCCTCCGACCGCCGTGGAACGCCGCGCGACGCGAAGGCGCGCGTGTGGCGCTTTTCGAGCGCGAAAGCGATCGATGAAGGCGCGTTTCTCGATGGCGGCGATCTCGTTCTTTGCCTCGCCGGACAGGAGCGCCGCATCCCGCGCGCGTCGCTGAAACTCGAAGGAACGGCGAACGTCGAGAACGCGCTCGCCGCGTGGCTTGCCGCGCGCGCGATCGGCGTCGATGACGTCAGCGTCCAGATCGCGTTCGGCTCCTTCGCTGGATTGCCGCATCGCATGGTTCTCGTCCGCGAGCTCGACGGTGTTCGCTGGATCAACGACTCGAAGGGAACGAACGTCGACGCCACGCTCAAGTCGCTCGAATCCTTTCCGCCGTCGAGCGTCTGGCTCATCCTCGGCGGCAAAGACAAGGCCGGCGAGTTCGAACGAATGCGCGATCTCGTCCGCGAAAAAACGCGCGGCGTAATCACCATCGGCACCGCGGCGTCACGAGTCGCGGAAGCGCTCGCGGATTCAACGACCATCATCGACGCCGGCGACATGCAGCACGCCGTTGCCCACGCGCGCGAGCACGCGAAATCCGGCGAAGTCGTGCTCCTCAGCCCCGCCTGCGCCAGCTTCGATCAATACCGAAACTTCGAACATCGCGGCGAGCATTTTGAGGAACTCGTTCGCGGGGTGTCTCCCGACACCCGACACCCGACACCCGACACCCGAGCCCCAAAACCATGAGCCGCAAACTCACTTACGACACCTACCTCTTCGGCGCGGCGATGCTCATCGTCGTGGTCGGCATGGTCATGATCTATTCGGCCTCGGCCATCATCACCATGCAGAAAGTCGGGTCGGACAACCCGTACTACTTCATCACGAAGCAGTTCGTATTCCTCCTCGCTGGCAGCGCCGTGATGGTGACGCTCATGCATCTCGACGTCGCGCGGCTCCGCGACCGCCGCATCATCTACGCCGGCGTTGCGACGGTGCTCGTCGCGCTCGTCATCGCGCTGTTCCAGCCGACGATCAACGGCACGCATCGCTGGATCGTGCTGTCGCACTTCCAACTGCAGCCCAGTGAATTCGCCAAGCCGGCGCTGATTCTTTTCCTCGCCTCGTACCTCGCGCGCAAAGAAGAGCGGATCAACGAACTGACGTCGACGCTGTTGCCGCTCGCATTCGTAGTCGCGCTGTTCGCGGGCCTGGTCGTGATTGAGCCGGACTTCGGCACTGCTACCACGCTCGTTCTCGTCGCCGCCGGGATGATCTTCGCTGCCGGCGTTTCTTGGATGCGCGTGGTCACCTTCGCGCTGATGATCATCCCCGCCGGTGTGCTGCTCGTCTTCAGCGCAGCGTACCGGCGCGACCGGCTGTTCACGTTCATGAACCCCGAGGCCGATCCGTTGGGGAAAGGGTTCCAGGCCATGCAGTCGCTGATCGCGCTCGGCACCGGCGGATTGCGCGGCCTCGGCATCGGCAACGGCCGGCAGAAACTCTTCTTCCTCCCCGAGCCGCACACCGACTTCATCTTCTCTATCATCGGCGAGGAACTCGGCTTCATCGGCGCCGCAGCGTTGATTGCTCTCTTCGCGTTTCTGGTCTGGCGCGGCTTCCGCGTCACGCGCTTCAGCCAGAACCGTTTCGACTTCTACGCCGCGCTCGGCTTCACGTTACTCATCGGAATCCAAGCGCTGATCAATGTCAGTGTCGCACTCTGTCTTCTGCCGACCAAAGGTTTGCCGCTGCCGCTGGTCAGCTACGGCGGCTCGTCGTTGATCACCAGTCTCATCGCGGTCGGAGTTCTGTTGAATTTGTCGCAGCAATCAGGTTGAGGAATCAGCGATATGGGCGTGCAGGGTGTGGGGGAGACGTTGATGATCGCCGGGGGCGGGACGGGGGGACACATCTACCCGGCCATCGCCATCGCGCAGGAGTGGATGGCGCGCGACGCCACACGCCGCGTTATCTTCGTCGGCACCGAACGCGGTCTCGAAAAGACGATCGTTCCGAAGGCCGGCTTCCCACTCGAATTCATCTCCGTCGGCGGCCTGAAAGGCAAAGGCCCCGGCGACACGATCAAGGGTCTCTTCCGGTTGCCCGCCGGTTTCGCCCAGGCCTTCAAACTCGTCGGCCGGCATCGTCCGAATGTCGTCCTCGGCGTCGGCGGCTACTCCTCGGGGCCGGTGTTGCTCGCAGCGAAACTGCGCGGCGTCCCGACACTGATTCACGACTCGAATGCGTTTCCCGGTCTGACCAATCGAATCCTGGCGCGCTTTGTCACCGCTGCCGCGATCGCATTCGAAGCAGCCGCTCCCCGGCTGAAACGTTCCGACGCGGTGCTCACCGGCAATCCGATCCGCAAAGAATTCTTCGAGGCGATCGGTACCCGGCCCGCCGGCGACGATCGCAAACGTCTGTTGATCTTCGGCGGCTCGCAAGGCTCGCGCGTGATCAATGACGCGATGACCGCCGCGCTCCTGTTCATGGCTCCACTGAAAGATCGCCTGCTCATCGTTCATCAGACCGGGCCGAAGGAGCTGGAGCGCGTGCAGCAGGCCTATCGCGATTCCGCGTTCGCCGACGCGCGTGTGGTTCCGTATCTCGATCCGATCGTCGATGAAATCGCGGCCGCCGACGTCGTCGTCTGCCGTTCCGGCGCGATGACGGTTGGCGAGCTTGCAGCGGTTGGACGGGCCTCGATCCTCATCCCGTTCGCTGCCGCCACCGACAACCACCAGGAGCTGAACGCGCGCGCCGTGGAGCTGGCCGGCGGCGCAGTCGTCATCACTGAAAAGGAACTGACGCCGGAGCGACTGGCCTTCGCGATCACCGAAATCGTCAACGATCCGGGCCGCACGGCGGCGATGGGGAGCGCGGTGAAGACGCTGGCATCGCCCGACGCGACAAAAAAGATCGTTGATTTACTCGAAAAAATTGAACGAAGCGAATAAAATCCTTTATTAGTAACCACCAATCCGAATGAATTTAAACAAGATTAAGAACATTCATTTCGTTGGCATCGGCGGAATCGGAATGAGTGGGATTGCAGAGATCCTGAAAGGGCGCGGAAAAACTGTCTCCGGATGCGATCTCAAACGCTCCTCTGCCACCTCTCTCCTGGCCGGTCGCGGAGTCGATGTTCACATCGGACACGACGCCGGGCATCTCAAGGGAGTCGACGCCGTCGTCGTCACGGCGGCCGTCAAAGGCGCGAACGCCGAGGTTGATGCGGGACGCGAGCAGGGGATCGAGATCATCCGGCGCAAGGATCTGCTGGCGGCGATCGTCAACGAGAAGCGCGGCGTCGGCGTCTCCGGCACGCACGGCAAGACTACGACTTCCGCGATGATCGCCACGGTGCTCGAAGATGCCGGCCTCGATCCGACCATCATCATCGGCGGCATCCTGCAGAACATCGCCTCGAATGCGAAGGACGGAAAGGGCGACGTCGTCGTCGTCGAAGCGGACGAGTACGACCGCACCTTTCACGAGCTGCGGCCCGAGATCGCCGTCATCACGAACATCGAAGCGGACCACCTCGAGTATTACGGCAGCTTCGAGAACATCGTCGAGGCGTTCCGCATCTTCACCGAGAACGTGCGGCCGGGCGGCGCGATCATCGGTTGTGTCGACGATCCCGCGGTCGCGGCACTGCTCGATCGCCGCGGTCGAGGCAAGGAACCGAAGATCATTCGCTACGGTCTCGGCCCTGGCGCCGACGTCACGGTGCGCGATCTAAAGTTCCATGACCGCGGCTCCTCGTTCGAAGTTGACGGCATCGGATTCTTCAAGCTGTTCGTGCCCGGCGAGCACAACGTGCGCAATGCGCTCGCCGCGATCACGGTCGCGCGTGAGCTGGGCGTCACTGCCGACGCCATCCGCGCCGGCATCGCGAAGTTCCTCGGCGTCGACCGCCGCTTCCAGATCCTCGGCGACTATAACGGCGCGCTGGTCGTCGATGACTACGCGCATCACCCGACCGAGATCAAGGCCACGCTCGACGCCGCGCGCGGCGGCTATCCGGAGCGCCGCATCGTCGCGCTCTTCCAACCGCATCTCTATTCGCGCACGCGCGATTTCGCGCCGGAGTTCGCCGAATCACTGCGCGGCGCCGACGTCGCATTCGTCGCGCCGGTTTACGCCGCACGCGAGAAACCGATCGAAGGGATCTCGTCGCGGATGATTGCCGAGCGTTCGGAGCGAATCGAATTTCTCGACCGCAGCCACATCGAGATCATCAACGAACTGCGGCGCCGCCTGCAGCCGAACGACGTCTTCATTGCCATGGGCGCGGGCGACGTTCACGAAATCGCCGAGGCGCTCGTGCGCGGCGCGGACGAGGGGATGGTCTGATGGCGGCAGGTTACGACAGCACCTCGCCGCGCTTCTTCCGTCCGACCGACGTGGCGCGTCTTCGTCGCAATCAGCGCCGCATTCAGCTTCAGCGATTCGCGTCGATCGCGGGAAAGATCGTCGTTGCTGGCGGCATCGTCATCGGATTGCTGCTCGCCTACCGCCACACGCAGGGCGACGCGCGCTTCGCTGTGAAGGCGATCGAGATCGCCGGCGCGACGCACACGCCGCGCGCTGCGATCGACGCCGTGACGAATCAGTACATCGGCGCGAATCTCTTCCGCATCGATATCGCGAGGCTGCAGGCCGATTTGCGGCGGCTCGGCTGGGTCAAACGGATCGAGGCCGAGAAGAAACTGCCGGACACGCTGCGCATCCGCATCGTTGAACGCGAGGCCGTGGCGCTCGCGGCAGCAGGCGATCGCATGACGTATGTCGATGAAGAAGGTGTCGCGTTCGCGGAGCTTTCGCCGTCGGTCGGCGACACCGATCTGCCGCTCATTACGAACGCCTCGGGTGCGGAGCTCGCGCGCTGCGTCGCACTGCTCCACGAGCTGCGCACACGTGATCCGCAGATTTACTCGCGCATCTCCGAGGTCAAGCCGGTCGCGCCGAGTGGGTTCGCGCTCTTCGATCGCGAGCTGGGCGCATTCGTCTATGCCGACGAGGGAAACCTCTCCGCGAAGTGGCGCGACCTCTATGCCGTCGCGCGCGCGGAGCACCTCGGCGCGCACGACATCGAATATGCCGACCTCCGTTTCGCCGGCCGCATCGTCGTCAAACCGGTCCACGTGGCAGCGCTCGCGCCCGTGGTCCCGCAGCAACCGATTGCAACGCAGATCACGAATTAGTCAGGAGACAGCGAATGCCGAAGACCGAAGAGAAATACATCGTCGCGCTCGACATCGGAACTTCCAAAGTGTGCGTGCTGGTGGGGGAAGTGACCGACCGCGGACAGATCGAAATCATCGGCAAGGGCACGTCGCCGATGAAAGGGACCCGGCGCGGAAACATCATCAACCTCGATCAGGCCATCGACGCGGTGAAGAAAGCCGTCGATGAAGCCGAGGTGATGGCGGGGCTGCAGATCGAATCGGTGTACGTCGGCGTGGCCGGCGACCACATTCGCTCGGTCAATTCGCGCGGCGTCGTCTCGGTCACCGCGAGATTTCGCGTGAAGACATCGACCGCGTCATCGAAGCGTCGAAGTCGATCAACGTTCCGGCGGAGCTTGAGCTGCTGCATGTGATTCCGCGCGAGTTCGTCGTCGATGGACAGGACGGGATTCACGATCCGCTCGGAATGACGGCGGGACGACTCGAGGCGAACGTCCACATCGTCACCGGCGCGCGGACGCACAACCAGAATGTGCTGACCGCAGTGAACAAGGCGGGCATCGCCGTGCAGGAATTGGTGCTCGAGCAGCTCGCCGCCGCGGAGGCCGTGCTGACGCAGGACGAACGCGAGATGGGCGTGCTGCTGATGGACATCGGCGCGGGCACGACCGACTATGCAGTCTTTCTCGAAGGCAACGTCGTGCACACGAACGTGCTGCCGGTCGGCGCCGGACACTTCACGAGCGACATTTCGGTCGTGCTGCGGACGCCGATGGAGGACGCGGAGCGGATCAAGAAGCGCTACGGCTGCGCGCTCGGATCGCTAGTGACCGAGGACGATCCGATTGAAGTGCCGACGGTCGGCGGACGCGCGCCAAAGATTCTTTCCAAGCACGAGCTGACGAACATCCTCGAGCCGCGCGCAGCGGAGATCGCGAAGCTCGTCTACCGCGACATCGAGAAGGTCGGGCTGGACAAGGAAATCCGCAGCGGCGTTGTCGTCGTCGGCGGCGGCGCGGAGATGGATGGGATGGTGGAGATGGTCGAGCAGGTCTTCGATCAGCAGGCGCGCAAAGGCGTTCCGCGCGGACTGAGCGGACTCTCCGACACCGTCGCTGGACCGGAGTGGGCCGCGGCAGCCGGACTGCTGTTGTGGGGCTTCCGCGACCGGACCAAAGTACGCAAGCGTCCGCGCCGCGGGTTCGCGCGCATCGCCGATTCGTTCAAGTCGCTTTTCACGCAGACGTAGAAACTACAAATTTTGTTTGAATACGTCACAAATAATGGTTACTCTTCCTGGAGACGGTAAATGATCACATTTGATGAAAAACCTGGTGACGGCAGGCTGGCCGTGATGCTCGACGAAGAGCAGCTCGGCGCACGGATCAAAGTCATCGGCGTGGGTGGTGGTGGCGGGAATGCGGTCAACCGGATGATCCAGGCCGGGATCAAGGGCATCGAGTTCATGGTCGCGAACACCGATGTCCAGGCGATGCGCACCTCGCTCGCGCCGGTCAAACTTCAGATCGGCGGCAAGCTGACCAAAGGCCTCGGCGCTGGCGCGAATCCCGAGATCGGCAAGCAAGCGGCGCTCGAAGACACGGATCGAATTCTCGAAGCGCTCTCCGGCGCGGACATGATCTTCATCACGACCGGCATGGGCGGCGGCACCGGTACCGGTGCGGCGCCGATCATCGCCTCACTCGCGGCGGAGCTCGGCGCACTGACAGTGGCCGTGGTCACCAAGCCGTTCGGCTTCGAAGGCAAGCGCCGCCGCATTCAGGCGGAGCAGGGCATCCGTTCGCTGCGCGAGACGGTGGACACGCTCATCACGATTCCCAACGAACGTCTGCTGAATTTCGTTGAGCGCGCCACGTCATTGAACGAGGCGTTCACGATCGCGGACGACATCCTGCGCCAGGCGGTGCAGGGCATCTCCGATCTCATCACTGTTCCGGGCGAGATCAATCTCGACTTCGCCGACGTGAAGACGATCATGCACGGCATGGGTATGGCGCTCATGGGCACCGGCGTGAGTTCGGGTGAGCATCGCGCGGTCGAAGCTGCGCAGCGCGCGATCTCATCTCCCCTTTTGGAAGAAGCGTCCATCGAAGGCGCGAAGGGCGTGCTGATCAACATTACCGGCGGCCCGGACATGACGCTGTTCGAAGTTCACGAGGCTGCGTCGATCATTCAGGAAGCGGCGGACGAGGAAGCGAACATCATCTTCGGCACGGTCATCGACCCGAGGATGGGCGACGAGGTCAAGGTCACAGTCATCGCAACGGGATTCGACTCCGCGACGAAGGGATTCCTGAATACGCGCGGCGAGCAGCTTTCGTCAGGCCACGCGCGCGCGGCGTCGAGCGCAGCGCCCCACTCCGGATCGGTTCCGTTCCGGCCATTCGCGCCGAAAGAGATCGCCGCACAGCATGAGGTTGCGCCGGAAACGCCAGCGCCGCCGCAGGTGGGATCGGAGGGAGAGATTTACGATCCGCCCTTTTTTCGCAAAGGATTCAGCCGGCCCGACGGTTCCGGCGGCTTCGGGCCGATGGCGTCGAGCGATTTTGGCAATGACCTCGATATTCCGACGGTGATCCGAAATTTGAGCGATTAGCTTTCCCAAGCGGCGCGCCCCTCCTGCGCGCCGTACACGATCCAGGGGAGAGGGACCCGGGATCAACTGCTCTGACGGGGCGCGGTACTTCCACCGCGCCCCGTTTTTTGCGCGCAAACAAAACGGCCGCCGGTTGCCCGGCGGCCGTTCCGATTTCGCTGGATTGAAATTTACTGCTTCTTCTCGATCTGATCGAGGCGGGCCTTGAGGTCGTCGATCGTCTTCTGCTGCTCTTTGACGACGCTGGTCAGGACCGCGACGACGTCCATCGCGCTGAGCCCCTTACGGTCCTTGGTCGCGACGAGATCCGGCACATCCTCGGCGATGAAGCCGACATGGTGCTCGGTCGGGTCGATCTTGTAGGAGTAGGTGACTGGTTGGATGTCCTTCAACACGCTAAGCGCGTCTTTCGTATCGAGATCGCGGATGTCCTGTTTCAGCGCGCGGCTGGAAGCATTCGTCCAGACGCCGCCGGCGGAGAGCGTGGCTCCGTTCTGGTGCTGGATCGGGCTGCTCGGCGAGGTCACACCGCCGAGGCCGAGACGTGCAGAGGAGTCGAACGCCAATGCGGTCGTGCCGGTCGTGGAGTCTGAGCTCTTGAGAACCATCTGAAACGTGGCAGGTGTCCCCGCGCTCGCTCCGAAAACGACGATGCGTCCGCCGCCCGACAGGTAGTCGAGCGAGGTCGTGTTCGCTGTAACGGTGCTGGTCGTACCGTTGACTTTCACCGCTCCGATAACCGTCAGTGCTTCCGACGGGCTCGCGGTGCCAACACCGACGAAGCCGCTGGCGTTGATGTCAATCGAGCTGGTCGGCGCGCCGGGGCGAATGCGGAACGGCAGGCGCGAGCCGCCGGTGACGTCGCGGACGAAGAAGTTCGCTTCGTTACCCGCCACGTCCCACGTCTGCGCCGTAAAGCCGCCGCTATTGTTCTGCTCCAGACGCATCGCCGGGGTGTTGCTGGTGGCGACATGAAGGTCGAGAACGGGAGTTGAGGTACGGAAGCCAACTCTACCGGTGCTGTCGACGAAGATCGAGTTCGTCGGAGCCGAGCCGGTGATCGTCATCGGGACTGTGGCCGCGGTGATGTCTTCGACGGAGAACTTGTTCGCGCCGCCGCTGGCGGAGTCATTCGCCGTCAACTGCCAATCGTGATTGGCGAACCCGGCTGACGTCGACGTGTCATCGAATTTGATGCGCGTGTTGTTTTCCTTGAGGCGGATCGTGTCGAAGCCGAACGACTCGTTGTTGACGCAGTCGAGGCCGATGCAGGCACTGCCCTGGATGATGGCGTCGTCGGCGGTGACGACGTCGAGCGCGCGCACCGGCGCGTTGTGGACCGCCTGCGACTTCGCCGTGCCGGTGCCGTTCGACAGGGCGACTTTGTCCCGCGGACCGGACGGCGGCTCGTTGACGTCCGACGAGATCAGCGAGCCGTTCATGATGGTGAAGGCGCCGGATTGCGACGGCATCTCCCTCAGGCCGGCATCATTGCGGATGCGCTCGAGAGCGGCGTCGTCGCCCTTCTCACGGGCGGCAGCGAGCTGCGAGCGAACGCCATCGGAAACGCGGGGTGAGAGGCGCATTTCATAGGTGTACGAGCCATCCGGCAGCGTGGCGCCGATGTCCCGGAGCCGCAGCGAGATGCTGCGCGCCGCTGCGAACTGATGGGAGTACTGGAAGTTGTTCGGACCGCTGATCGTCAGAGTCACGCTCTCGTTGTCGGAGCCGATCTGAAACGAAAGGCCGGCCGCGTTTGCCGTCATGCGGCCAACGGGCTCGGGGCTTTGGGTGGCCGCGAACACTGTGAGGGGAACGATGATCAGGAGCATCGCAACGAAGAGGGAGCATAAAACCCGGGACCGGACGTGGGCACTCATAGATTCGCCTCCTGCTATGCGCCACGGATGTCTCCACCGGGATGGTCTGCGTCATCCGCCGCGCGTTACCGAGATTGGATTGGAACAAAATAGTCTTTCCGCAGCCAATCGGCAACATCCAGAAGGACAGATTTCGAAATCTCCTGAGCGCCTGAGAGGAAATCCGCCCTGACGGGCCTGATTTTTCTACGGCCTGTAGCTTCGAGGCCCGATTACTCCCACTCGATCGTGCTCGGCGGCTTCGAGGAGATGTCGTAAACCACGCGGTTGATGCCGCGGACCTCGTTCACGATGCGGCGGCTGATGTGGTCGAGCAGGTCGTGCGGCATGCGGTACCAGTCGGCGGTCATGAAATCGGTCGTGGACACCGCCCGGACGGCCACCACGTTCTCGTAGGTCCGCTCGTCGCCCATGACGCCGACGCTGCGCACTGGCAGGAGCACCGCAAACGCTTGCGCAATCTCGCGATAGAGACCGGCGCGGCGGATCTCGTCGATCACGATTTCGTCGGCGTTCTGGAGGATGGCCACCCGCTCGGCGTTGACTTCGCCGAGGATGCGTACGGCCAGACCGGGGCCGGGGAAGGGATGGCGCCAGACGAATTCTTCTTCCAGCCCAAGCTCGATGCCGAGCTGGCGGACTTCGTCCTTGAACAGCTCGCGGACCGGCTCGATGAGCTTGAGGCCCATCTTTTCAGGCAGGCCGCCGACGTTGTGATGCGTCTTGATCACGGCGGACGGCCCCTTGATCGAGACCGACTCGATGACGTCCGGATAGAGCGTGCCCTGCACGAGAAATTCGGCGCCCGCGATCCGCTTCGCTTCCTCTTCGAAGATGGCGATGAATTCGTTGCCGATCTTCTTCCGCTTGGTCTCGGGATCTTCGATGCCGGCCAGCTTGCCGTAGAAACGCTGGCGTCCGTCAACCGCAATAATGTGCATGCCCAAGCCTTCGGAAAGCCGCGACATGACTTGCGTCGCTTCGTTCTTCCGCAGAACGCCGTTGTCGACAAAGATGGCCGTGAGCTGATCGCCGATCGCTTCGGCCACGAGCAGAGCGGCGACCGAGGAGTCGACGCCGCCGCTCACGGCAGCGATGACATTCCGGTTTCCAACCGTGGCGCGGATCTCTTCGACTTTGCGTTTGCGGTAGTCGCCGAGGTCCCACGATGGAGTGCAGTGGGCGATGTCGAACAGAAAGTTGCGCAGGATCGCGGTCCCCGCCTCGCTATGCGTGACCTCGGGATGAAACTGGATTCCGTAGCACTGCCGGTCGGTGTTCTCGAACGCGGCGATCGGAGCGTTGGCGGACGATGCGGTGGTGCGGAAGCCGGAGGGTGCGCGCAGGATTTTGTCGCCATGACTTGCCCAGACGCGCTGGTGCGCGGGCGTGCCGGCGAAGAGCGGAGAGTCGTGCGCGGTGACGTCGATTTCGGCGCGACCGTACTCGCGTTCGGATGAAGCTTCGACGTTGCCGTCGAGCAGATACGCGGTGAGTTGCATGCCGTAGCAGATGCCGAGGATCGGTACGCCGAGGTCGAATACGTCCTTGGAGCAGATCGGCGCGGCCTCGGCGTACACGGACTGCGGACCACCCGAGAAGATGATCGCTTTCGGATTCAGCGCGCGGAGCTTGTCGATCGTTGAATCGAACGGAAGGACGACGGAGTAGACACGTTGTTCGCGGATGCGGCGGGCGATGAGCTGCGTGTACTGCGAACCGAAATCGAGGACGAGAACGGTCTCGGACACTACAGAAGGTTCCGCAGTTCTTTGCCGGGTTTGAAGCGGATTGTGTTGCCGGGCGGGATCTTCACTTCGACGCCGGTTTTCGGATTGCGCCCGATCCCTTTCTTGCGCTGCTTGACCTGGAAAACGCCGAAGCCGCGGAGCTCGATGCGCTGTCCGCGGGCGAGCGCGTTGCGCAACCCTTCGATCACGGTGTCGACCGCCTGGGCCGCCTTGACGCGCGAAATTTCGGATGTTTCCGCGACCTTGTTGACGATGTCCGCTTTGATCATGGCGGCGGATTATAACCTCTTCCGAATGAGCGACTCGCAGCGATATCGCATCGACAACTGGCTCAAGCATGTCTGCCTCTTCAAGCACCGCACGGAGGCTACGGACGCGTGCCGCGGCGGCCGCGTGAAAGTGAACGGGCAGCGCGTGAAACCTGCCGCGCCGGTGCGCGCGGAGGACATCGTTGAGTTCTACTCCGGCGAGACGTTCCGTCGTGTGGTGGTGAAGGGCGTGCCGGACGGGCAGCAGGCGAAAGAGCTGGCGAGGACGATGTACGTGGACGAGACGCCGGTGCAGCCGAAACTCGATACGGGCGGCACGGTGTATCGCGAGCGAGGTGCGGGACGGCCGACGAAACGCGAGCGCCGCGAGGCGGACCGGTTCAAGAACGTGCCGCGATGATGCGGGCGATCCCTTCGTTGAAGATTTCCGGCTCCGTCAGCAACGACACGACGATGTAGCCGTCCGCGTCGAAATCGAAAAAGTACCCGGGATGAACGACGACTCCGTGCTCTTCGATCAGGCGCAGCGCGAGCGCTTCGTCGGATTCGATGCGCGGAACGCGGATGATGGCGGACCAACCTCCCTCCACCGGTAGTACTGTCGCAGCGGGATCGTTTGCGATGATCGTCTGCAACGTCGCGAGATTTGCTGACGTCCGTTTCTGGATCGCTTCGCGAATGGCCGGCGCGATTTTCAGTAACTCGGGCAACGCGACCTGAACCGGCGTGGCGACGGATAGAAAGTTGTCGGCGATCAGTTCCAGCGCGCCGATCGCATCGGATTTGCCGGGGCCACTGACGCGAATCCATCCGAGTTTGTAGTGCGGCAGTCCCGCGGATTTCGACAGTCCGCCGAGCGTGAAAGTGAGCACGTCATCGCGCACGAATGACGGGGCACCGTCGCCGAGTGCGAACGGATGGAAGACTTCGTCGGAGATCACCGGCAGGCCGAATCTCGCGATCGCACCCTGTTCAATCGTGGAGACGTACGAGCCGGTCGGATTGTTCGGATTGACGACGAGCACTGCGCGCGTTCGATCGGTAAGCAAGCCGTGAATGCGCCCGGGATCGATCTCCCATCGTTTGTGAAACTCGAGCGGAAAGTAGTGGAGGCCGATCAACTCCAGCCCGGCGAGATGCTCCAGCAGCGGATACGACGGTTTCGCGGTCAGCACCGCATCACCTGGATCGCACAGCAGTTTGAAGAGAAACGAATACGCCTCGCTCGTCGACGCGGTGATGACGACGTCGTCGGCGTCGCACGACAACTCGCGCGCCACCGCCTCACGCGCGCTGGCGATCCCGAGCGGCTGCGGATCGTACGTTGATCTCGCCGCCCGGCCCATGACCTCGGCCAGTTCATCGAACGGATAAGAAAGCCCGGCTTTGGTCGGGTTGGAGTTCGTCAGATCGAGCAGCGTGCCGCGATACGCCTGCCGCGCGATCGTGAGCCGGTTGACAGCGGCATTCCATGGGGCGCGCTTCGAGAACATCACCCGCCGAGACTACAACGTCACGAGCTGACCGCGGTTCAACTCGATCGTCTGCCCGGCGATCCGCGCCAGCTCCTCGCGGTCGTGTGTCACGTACAGCATCGGCGCGGCGAGGTGGCTGTGCAGTTCTTCGAGGTAGCCGCGGATTCGCGATTGCAGCGGACGGTCGATGCCGGCAAGCGGTTCGTCGAGGAGCAGCAGCCGCGGCGACGACATCAGCGCGCGGGCCAACGCGATCCGTTTCTGCTCGCCGCCGGAAAGGCTGGTGACGCGGCGCGGAAGAAGCGTGTTGATCTCCAGCAGGTCGAGGATGTCCGTTTGCAGCGCGTCGCGCGTGCCGTAGCGAATGTTTTGCTCGACGCTCAGATGCGGGAACAGTGCGTTGTCCTGCGGGACATATCCGATCCGGCGATGCCGCGAGGGAACGTGCAACCGGGTGGCAACGTCGTCGACAAGCTCGTCATCGAACGCGATTCTGCCGGCGGCAGGCCTTCGCAAGCCGGCAATGAGATCGAGCAGCGAGGTCTTGCCCGCTCCGGACGGGCCGACGATCCCGACCAGCGGCGCCGTCAGTTCCACGGTGAGCGCGAGCTCGAATTCAGCCAGCGGAAGCCGTACGTCGTCGAGCGTGATCTTCATGCGCGGCGCCGCGGCCGGAGAAGCGTCTCGCTCGTCCACAACGCCGCGAACGCGATGATGGCGGACAGCGCCACCATCCGGTAGGCCGAGCTGTCGTGGCCGAGTTGAACCCGCTCGTAAATCGTCAGCGCGATCGTTCGCGTCCGGCCGGGAATGTCGCCCGCGACGAGGATGGTGGCTCCGAATTCGCCGACGGCTCGCGCGAACGCCAGCACGACGCCGCCCGCAACGCCGCGGCGCGCCAGCGGAAGGGTGATGGTGAAGAAGACGCGCACTGGCGACGCTCCCAACGTCTCCGCGATCTGCTCGAGTCTCGGGTTCACTTCTTCGAACGCGGTCCGCGCGGCGCGCAACAAGAGTGGGATCGACATCACCATCATCGCCAGCACGACCGCCTTCCACGTGAAGACGACATCGATGCCGATGCGATCGAGAAAACTGCCGAGCATCCGGCGCCGGCCGAACGTCTGCAGCAGGAGCAGGCCCGTCGCCACCGGCGGCATCACGATCGGAAGCGTGAGCAGCGTTTCGACGAGCGATTTTCCCGGCCAGTTGCGCCGCGCCAGCAACCATCCGAGGAGGAGTCCGGGCGGCAGAATGAGGAGAGTGGCCGTGGCGGCCATCTCCAGCGTGAACGCCGCGATCCGCCACTCCTCAGCCGTCATTTGATGATGAAACCGTACTTGCGAAAGATGTCCTGTGCGGGCGGCGTCTGGAGGAAGTCGATGAAGCGCTGTGCTGCGGCCTTCTGCTTCGAATCGCCCACGATCGCGGCCGGATACGAGATCCTCGGACCCTCCGCGCGCGGCACTTCGAAGGCGATCCGGACCGAGCGGGAAATCAGCGCGTCGGTGCGGTAGACGATTCCCGTCTGCACGTTGCCCGACTCGACAGCGGCCAGAGCGGCGCGGACGTTTTCGGTCGGAATGAGCTTGTCTTTGATGCGATCCCAGACGTGAAGCTTGCGCAGATACTCCTTCGCGTAAATGCCGGCCGGAACGCTCTGCGGCTCGGCGACGGCGATGTTGGAGATGGCGTCGTCAGCGAGGTCGGCGCCGCCGTTGATCTTCAGATTGCTGTCGCTGGGGACGATGATGACGAGCGTATTTGAGAGGATGCTGCGGCGGGACGCTTTGATGATGAATCCGCGCTGCTGGAGCTGATCCATCTTCGATTCATCCGCCGAGATGAAAACATCCGACGGCGCTCCCTCGGCGATCTGCCGCGCGAGCGTGCTCGATGCGCCGAAGTCGAAGAGAAGCGTGTCGCCCGTGTCGTGGTGGTAGATGCGGCCGATCTCGTGAAGCGCATCGGTCAGGCTCGATGCCGCGGACACGCGCAGGTTGGCCGCCATCACCGGCACGGCGAGTGTGAAAGAGCAAAGGAGGAGGAAAAACCGTCGGGTCATCAGATCCTCAGAACACCGTCTGCAAGCGTGCGATCCATTTCTGCTGCGCTTTGGTTACGCCGGGAACATCGCTGCGCAGCCAGTCGAGTTGCAGTTTGATGTCATTCTGTTTGAAGTACCAGTTCGCGCCGAGCGTCGTCGTGCTGGTTTCGTTGTGACCGGTGTTCGTGTTCGGATCGAACCGATCGCGCCGCGCCGCCAGTTGCAATTTGTTCTCGATCACGAACGCGGAGAGTTGGCCGGACCAGCCGTTCGATTTCAGATGGCGGAGCGGCAGCCGGTCGGCGGGATCGAACGTGACCTGCAGATATTCGCCCCACGCTTCAACGGGTCCGAATTGCACCTGTGAGTCGTATCCGATGCCGCGCCGCACTCCGGCGAAGAGGTTGTCCTTTGCGGCGCTTGTTGGACTCGAATCGATACCGAACTCGGGAGTCACGCTCACGTTGGCGTCGCGCGAGCGGAAGCTGTCGATGCCGACCGTCCAGCGCGATGGTTGATCGAAGTACCGGCCGCTGACCGGCGCCACGGAAACGCGGCCCATCTCCAGGAAGTGGTCGTTGTCGTTGAAGTTTTGATTGATGCCGTTGCCATTGAAAACTCCGACGGTCCAATTGAAACGATCGAACCAATACTCGCCGCCCACCTGCGCGCCGAGTTGCCGCCCCGGCGTCAGCCGATCGCTGGCGAGCGAGCGCTCGGCGAAGGTGAGCTGGGAATCCTGATACAACTGCTCGAATCCGAACGGCGTCTTGAACTGGCCGACGCGAACGTTGGCCGAATCGAAGCGGTTCCAGTTGATGTAGGCGTCGGTGAGCTGGGCGCGGAGGCCAGTCGCGTTGGCGAGACTGCCGGCCAGTTCGAGCTCCGCACGAAAGTTGAACTCCTCGAGGAAGCGTCCGGTCGCATTGATCCGCGCGCGGCGCAGGTAGAGCCGGTCGTTGCCATCAGAGAAACGCGCGTCGCCCGTATCGCCGGCCTCGGACTGCACCTGCACCAGGCCGCCGAACTGGAGGGCTTCCTCCTTCCCGGCAATCTTGACGCCGCTCTGGCGCGCTACGACTTCGACGCCGAGGTCGCGGCGAAGCTGCTCGTTCTCCCGACGGAGAGCGTTAACTTCCTGTTCGAGTTTGCTGAGGCGCGCTTCGATGGCGCTGTCGTCCGCCATCGCGCTTGCCGCGGTGAGGATGATCAGTGCCATTGCCATGACGCGCATGACAAAGGAAAGCACTGGTCGATATATTTAGTCAAGTATATCGGTCAGCGCAGCATCTTTCGGAGCGTCTTCCAGGACTCGCGCGTGGCGGCGGCGCTCTCGCGCTCGATGCGCCGGTACAGTTTCAGGACCGCGCGTCCGGACGGCGTCAGTTCGGCGCGGCCGCCTTCGGTTCCGCCGCGAGTCATGGCGATGAGCGGCTCGCGAAAGGCCTCGTTCATGATGCGCACGAGCTTCCAGGCGCGCATGTACGACATGCCCATTGCCGAAGCAGCGTCGCGAAGTGTGCCGGACTTGTGAATCGCTTCGAGCAAGTCCGCTTTTCCCGGCCCGAGGACGATCGTGTCGTCCGCGACGACGCGAATGCGGGGAACGAGCTTCGCAGCCACGCGGCGGATGATACGTCGGTCGCGCGACCGCTACGACCGGCAGCTCGTCTGCGCCTCAGTCATCGCTTTTTCGAGATCGCTGCGCGCCGCAGCTTGCGTCTGCGGCACGGCGTCGATCGCGGCGCGGAACGTCGTCATCGCTTCGTTGCAGGAACCCTTCGCGGCCAGGACGCGCGCAAGCGTGTCGAGGACCATGTACGAATCAGGCCCGTGCTGCGCGACGGCCTTCCGGGCCAGCGACTCAGCTTCGTCGTAGCGCTTTGATTGATAGAGGAGCCAGGCGAGGTTGTTGAGCGCGTCGCGCGACGTCCCATCGACCGCGATCGCCTTGCGAAACGCCTCCTCGGCCGCGGCGCGATCGCCGAGTTGCACTTCCGCGTTGCCGAGGTTCGTCCAGGCGAGGAGCGACTCAGGATGCTGGGTTAGGATGGCTCGGTAGGCTGCCGCGGCGTCCGCGTACTTGCCGGCTTCCTCGAGCGCAACCGCGGCGCGAAGAGCGTCGGAAGCGTTGCCGGGATGGATCAGGATGGCCGCGTGGCCGCCGCCCGACCACGCTTTCTCGAGGCGGTCGAATGTCGTCCAGCGTCCTTTGCCGTCGCCGAACTGCGTGCGGACCAAGCCCGAGGCGGGATCGAAACCATCGACGACGATGTAGTGGAAAAAGTCGTAGTGCTTGCCGGGCGAGTCGACCACCTGCAGCATGAGGATGACGGGACGTCCTTGCTGCAACTCCTGTTCGATGATGGCCGGAGTGCCGGTGACGAGTTGCGCGTCGAAGCCGGCTTTGCGCGCGGCCAGGAGCATGTCGATGGTCAGGACGCCGCCGTGCGTTTTCGGAAGTGTGGCATCCCACGACTGCATCGAGGTCGTGTTGCCGTAGTGCTGTAGAACGGTCGACAGCGATCCGGCGCCGCAGGACTCGATGCCCCAGTGCTGTTCGGGGACGTTCGGGATGACGGTCGCTGTGGGACTGGCGTGTTGGGTTTTTGGGGTGACGGTGATGCATCCCGTGAGCATCACCAGAAGGAGCAATGTTGAATGTTGAATGTTGAATGTTGAATGTTGAATGAAGGACCGAACCGCGCGGCGGCGGGTTGGTGCGGAGCCACATTCAACATTCAACATTGAACATTCAACATTCGACATTTCGCTTCTCCTTCAAAACACGAGGCGAGCGGCCAAAGACCGCTCGCCCCGAAAATTACGTCGAAAAAATATCAGCCGAGTGCGATGACGAGGATCAACGCGGCCAGTGCGCCGATACCGATCCAGATCCATTCCTGGCGCGTCAGGCCGGCAGCCTGCACCTGGTCGATGTTCTGCGCGAGCTGATGGAGGTCCTGCGGCGAGAGCTGGGCCAGACGCTGATTGACCTGCTCCTTGGTGAAGCCGCGGTCCGTCAGCACCTTGGCAACCTGCTCGTTCGCGGTGACGTCACGCACGAGCGCCAGGTCGGCGGCGCGCTGGTCGATGCTCTGATCGGCCGCGGTCTTCGACGGGACCGGACCGGCGAACGCGGGAATGGCCGCAAACGCGAGGACAAGGAAAAACGCTACGAATTGAGACGAACGCTTGGACACGACAAGTACCTCCATGTTGTGTGATGCGGTGTTGATCACCGCCTCACGTTTCAGTTAATCACCGGCAGGTTCATGGCCCCACGCCACTGCAACCGGCATCCGAGAGCGGACGGAGCAAGAGGAGTGCCGGGTTTGTGGGTTGGGTGTCGGGTGTCGGGTGTCGGGTGTCGAGAGCGTAGATCCGGTCGCGGCGATGATCTAAGAACGAACAGCCATCTGCCATCACCTGCCCGCCCACTCTGACTCCCGACACCCGACACCCGACACCCCCACACCCTGCTACGATCACAAACCGCATGCTCCGCTTCGAAGACATCCTCGACAAGGTCGAGAGTTACAAGCCGGACTTCGATGAGGAACTGCTCGACCGCGCCTTCGTTTTTTCGGCGCGCGAGCATCGCGGACAGGTACGCAGCTCGGGCGAGCCGTACCTCGTGCATCCGCTCAACGTCGCCTACATCCTTGCCGAGATGCGTCTCGACGAGACCTCCATCGCCGTCGGCCTGCTGCACGACGTCCTCGAAGACACGCTGACCACGAAGGAGACGCTGCAGGAAATTTTCGGTGACGACGTGGCCGAATTGGTCGACGGCGTCACCAAGATTTCGCGCTACGCGTACGTCTCGAAGGAGGAGCAGCAGGCCGAGACTTTCCGGAAGATGCTTTTGGCGATGGTCAGCGACCTTCGGGTCGTCCTGGTCAAACTCGCCGACCGCCTTCACAACATGCGCACGCTCGAGTTCCTGGCCGAGGATCGGAGGCAATCCATTGCCAAAGAGACGATGGAGATCTACGCGCCGATCGCCAACCGCCTCGGCATGGGACGCCTCAAGAGCGAGCTCGAAGACCTCGCGTTCCGCCACATGCACCCGCGCGAGTTCGACGAACTCCAGCGCGCCGTCAACGAGAAGCTGTCGATATCCGGCGACATCGTCGAGCGCATCAAGGGAACGTTGACCGCCAAACTGCGCGAGAACGACATCAACGGCGACGTCTTCGGACGCGTCAAGTCGATGTACTCGATCTGGACGAAGCTGCGGCGCCAGGAGATCGACGTCGGCCAGGTCTACGACTACCTCGCTTTCCGCATCGTCACCCCCAGCCTCAAAGACACCTACGCGACCCTCGGCATCATTCATCAGATGTGGCGACCGGTCCCCGGCCGGATCAAGGACTACATCGCCATGCCCAAGCCGAACTTCTACCAGTCGCTGCACACGACGGTCGTCGCGGAGAAGGGCCAGCCGTTCGAGGTGCAGATCCGGACGCGCGAGATGGACCTGATCGCCGAGCAGGGCATCGCCGCTCACTGGAAGTACAAGGAAGGGCGCGTCGGCGCGCAGCCGGACGATACGAATTTTCTCTGGCTCCGGCAGCTCGTGGAGTGGCAGCACGAAATCACCGATCCGCGCGACTTCATGCACTCGCTGAAGATCGATCTCTATCCGGACGAGGTCTACACCTTCACGCCGAAAGGGGACGTCTTCGCCTTCCCGCGCGGCGCGACGCCGCTCGATTTCGCGTACCGCATCCACACCGACGTCGGCGATCACTGCTCCGGTGCGCGCGTGAACGGCAAGCTGGTTCCGCTGCGGACGATGCTCAAGAACGGCGACATCATCGAAGTGCTCACGAATCCGACACAGACGCCGTCGCGCGAGTGGCTGAACATGGTGGTGACCTCACGGGCCCGCCACAAAATCCGCCACTGGCTGAACACGGAGCAGAAGCATCGCTCCATCGAGCTCGGACGGAAGCTGATCGAGAAAGAGGCCAAACGCTACAAAGTGCAGTGGCGGAAGCTCGTGTCCGAGAATGCGCTCGACGCCGTGCTCGCGGAGTACGCGCTGCCGCGGCTCGACGATCTCTACGCCGACGTCGGCTACGGCAAGATCTCCGCGCGCTCCATCGTCGAACGGTTCGCGAAAGAGGATCAGCCGCCGGTCGATGAAGGCGTCATCAGCCGCGCCGTCCGGAAGATTTTTCCATTCACCGGTACCTCGCCCGCGATCAAAGTCCGCGGCTTCGACGACCTGATGACGTACCTGGCCGGCTGCTGCAAGCCGCTGCCGGGCGAGCCGATCATCGGCTACATCACGCGCGGCAAAGGCGTGGCCGTGCACAGCGCGAACTGTCCGAACGTCCGCAATCTGATGTTCAACGCCGATCGCCAGATTGCCGTCGAATGGGCCGACCAGCGTCAGGCGCAGTTTCAGGTCGAGCTGGAGATCGTCATGGAAGATCGCCAGGGCATCCTGGCCCGCGTGGTCTCGACCGTTGCGAATATGAAGACGAACATTCGCCAGATGGACAGCCGCGTCAACGACGGCAAAGCCACCGCCGAACTGACGCTGGAGATCGCCGACCTGAAACATATGGAGCGCGTGATCCGCTCGATCGCCGACATCGAAGGGGTCATCCACGTCGAGCGCAAGTTCAACGTGCGCCACGCCACTGCATGAAAACGCGCGCACTAATGGCCGCCAGCGCGCTCTTCCTCGGCATCGCGGGCGTTGCCGCGCTCTTCGCACCGGACGAGATTCTGCGCGCGGCGGGCATCCCGTCCTCGCCATTCCTGCCGCCGCTCGTCCAACTCTGCGCCGCTCTCCTCCTCGGATTCGCCATGACGAACTGGATGACCAAGGGCAGTCGTGTCGGCGGTATCTACAACCGCCCGATCGCGGTCGGTAACCTGCTCAATTTCGCGGTCGGCGCGATCACGCTCGATCGCTTCGCGTTGCGCGGACACGAAGCATGGCCAATGCTCGTCTTCGCGACCGTCTATACGCTCTTCGCGGTCGCCTTCGGCCTGGTTGTCTTCGGCGGCGGCGAGCGGTAGACGAAACCGCTTCACCACAAAGACACAAAGGACACAAAGACTGATCGCTGTCTTCTCTGGTCCTTTGTGGTGAAAAGCCTTTTTACGCCGGCTTGCCGCTCCACGTCTTCGACAGCCGGTTCTGCGGCACCTTCGGCACCTCGAAGCAGTAGTGCGACGTGTCGTTGAACAGCGTCAGGCGCGGCGAGGTGATGTCCTTGAAATCGAGGATGTTCAGCGCGCACGGGCTCTGATCCAGCCGGTCGCGGTATTTGCGAGGATCGAATCCAATCAGTGAGCTGAGCAGCAGCCGGATGGTCGCCTTGTGCGAGACGACCAGGATGCGCTGGCCCGGATGCTCCTCGACGATCTTCAGCAGCGCCGGCAGCGCTCGCGCCGTGACCTGCAGCCCGCTTTCGCCCTCGGTCGGGGCGAAAGAGTACGGATCGGTTTCGTACCGCGCGTACTCCTCAGGGAACTCCTGCTCGACCTCGGCGCGCGTCTTCCGTTCCCAGCGTCCGTGTGCGATCTCGCGCAGCCCGTCGATCGGCGTGACTTCGAGTTGGTGCGGCGCCGCGATGAGCCGGGCCGTATCCATCGTCCGCGTCATCGGACTGGCGAACGCGACATCGAGAGGATCGGAGGCCAGCCGTTTCCCGAGCAGCCGGGCCTGTTCGCGTCCTTCGTCGGAGAGCTTCACGTCAATCGCTCCCGCGAAGCGATCCTCGGCACTGAGCTCGGTCGCGCCGTGGCGGACGAGAAAAAGACGCGTGGTCATGGCGTGGTCAGGGATGCGCGGAATCGTAACAGAGGGGAGAAAAGGAAAGGCTCGCGATCTCTGATCTCGCGAGCCCGTTCTCGATCCGTTAACAGCCACCAGAGGGCATTCGAACCGACTTTGGTCCCGGCGTCCTTTGCCCGTCGCAACCGTTCGCCGCGCGTTGACAGCAGCAAAGATGCATCCGCGTGGCAGTCCCGAAACCCATCGCGCTTCGGAACCACCCGACTCGCCGTTGACATCTGCGATGAAGCATCCGGCGCGTCAGGGAGCCTTAATCTAGGTCCGCGTTTTGCGGCGCGCAAGGGGTCGCGAAAATATTTTTTAGGCACTCGCGACGGTCAGAAAAAGTTGTGCGAAAACGTGGTGAACCGCCGAGGAAGAATCTTTCCTTACGCATCGTTGACTGAGCCTCGGGCAATCAACGCCGCCGGGCGTCCCGGCTTCGAGTAAGATACGCTGCCCAACCGATCTCGCCGTCCTGAGATCCATCCCACTGAAAGGCTTTACGATCCATGACCCAGAGTAGAGAAACCGCCGAAGCAACGTTTGCTGAGGCGTTTGAAGCGAGCCTGAATTTCAAGACCCCCGAGCAGGGCGAGTTGCTCAAAGGACAGATCGTTTCCATCTCCGGCGACGATGCCTTCGTCTCCTACGGCGGCCCCTCGGAAGCGGTCATGGCCGCGAACGAGCTCGACGGCCTCGATGTGGGCGACACCGTGGAAGGGACAGTCGTCAAGACCTCTCCCGACATCCGCATCTCGCGGAAGCTTGCGAAGGGCAAAGCGTCGCTCGACCTGCTCCGTCAGATGTACGAGAACCGTCTGCCCGTGGAAGGGAAAATCGCGGCGCGGAACAAGGGCGGCTTCGACGTCAACATCGGCGGCCTGCGCGCGTTCTGTCCGCTCTCGCAGATCGCTCTCGGCAAGATCGACAACCCCGATCAGTTCATCGGCCAGTCGTACGAGTTCCGCGTCACGGAGCTCTCCGACGACGGACGGCGCATCGTCGTCTCGCGCGCCGCGTTGCTGAAGGAAGCGAACGCGTCGAAGGCCGAGGAGACCCGGCGGAACATCGTGCCCGGCGCGGAGTTGACTGGGACGATCAAGACCATCACACCGTTCGGCGCATTCGTCGACCTCGGCGGAATCGATGGACTACTGCACGTCTCGGAAATGAGCCGCCGCCGCGTCACCGATCCGAACGAAGTGGTCGCGGTCGGACAGGAAGTGCGAGTCAAAGTCATCAAAGTCGAAAATGACGGCAAGCGCATCTCGCTGTCGATGAAGGATCAGGAGCCCGATCCCTGGAGCGATGTCGCCGACCGTTATCCGGCCGGTACGCAGTTCAGCGGCCGCATCGTTCGCACCACCGACTTCGGTCTCTTCGTCGAAGTCGAGCCGGGCATCGACGGGCTCGTTCACTACTCGCAGCTCCCGTTCGGCGTGAAACAGGGCGACGCCGACATCGCCATCGGCACCAGCGTCACCGGCTGGATTCGCGAAGTGGACGCGTCGAAGAAGCGTCTCTCGCTGTCGCTCCGCGAAGTGGCCACGCGCGATCCATGGGACGGCGCCGCGCAGCGTTATCCGGCTGGAAAGGTTGTCGAAGGCACCGTCGATCACGGTGGCGCGCCCGGCATCTTCGTCCAGATCGAGCCGGGTCTGACGGGACTGATTCCCAACTCCGAGATTTCCGTCGCGCCGGGCGCCGATCCGTCGCGCGCACACGAGGCGGGCGAGAAGCTGGCCGTCCGCATCATGAGCATCGACCCGCAGCGCAAGCGCATCTCGCTTTCGCACGAAGCCGCCAAGGCCGCAGCCGAGCGCGACGAGTACGTCAAGTTCGCCGAAGAGCGCGGCGACAACGAGTCGGGCGAAAGCGCGATGGCGTTGGCATTCAAGCGCGCCATGGAGAAGAAGAAGTAATGCGGATCTTCATTACAGGCGCTACCGGCTACGTCGGCAGCGCCGTCGCCCCGGCTCTTCGCGAACGCGGTCACGACGTCGCCGCGCTGGTGCGCCCGGAAACGGACTCAAAAGCGCTCCGCGACCTCGGCGTCGTCATCGTGGCAGGCGATCTCGCATCGCTTCCGTCCCTTGCCGATTCCCTTGGCAGCTACGACGCGATCGTTCACATCGCACAATCGAATTCAGCCGACGCGCCCGCGCTGAACCAGATCGCGCTCGACGTTTTCACCGCGCAGCAAGCCTTCTTCGTCTACACCTCGGGCGTATGGGTCTGCGGCAACACCGGCTTTGACGTCGCCGATGAATCGACGCCTCCCGATCCGCTGCCGATCGTGGCCTGGCGTCCGGCGCAGGAGCAGGCCGCGCTCGCAACCGGACGCAGCGCCGTCATCCGCCCCGGATGCGTCTACGGCGGGAAGCAGAGCCTCTGCGCCGGCTGGTTCGAATCGGCCGAGCAGAAGAAGCCGGTCTACCTCGTCGGCGACGGCAACAATCAGTGGGCGATGGTGAATCTCCACGACCTCGCCGATTGCTACGTCCGCATCACCGAACAGCGCGCCACCGGCATCTTCCACGCCGTCGACGACACCAACGACACCCTCCTCGGCTGCGCTCTCGCCGTCGCCACCGGCTGCGTCATCGAGACCGTCCCCATCGAAGTGGCCCGCGAGAAATACGGCCCCTTCGCCGACGCCCTCGCCGTCGACCAGCGCATCTCCAGCAAAGCCACGCGCCAGAAACTCGGCTGGAATCCGAAGCGCGATTTCACGGGGTCGCTCGATGAGCAGTGGGCGGAGTGGAAAGCGGCGCGCGCGTAGTTATCCGCGCGCGAATCCGATCATCAATTCATTCACCTTCCCCGGCGCGTCTGTCTGGACGAAGTGGCCGGAGTCGGGGATGTGCTCGATGCCGATGTCGGGGACGTATTCGGCGAAATCGCGCAACGTCTCGCGGGTGAAGAACGGATCGAGGTCGCCCCAGATCATGAGCGTGGGGATGTCGATGCGGCGCATGAGGCCGCGCATCCCTTTGCGTTTGCGCATGGCGCGGTAGTAGTTGGTCATGCCGGTGAGCGCGCCCGGTTCGGACCACGCATCGACGTAGCGTTCGATCTCGTCGGTAGTGAACGCACCGAGGCGCGCGAGGGAACGGCGGAGGATTGCGTAGCGGAAGCGGCGCATCAGGAACTCGGGGAGCCACGGCGGCTGGAAAAAGAGCTGGTACTTGGCCCGCCACTTCTGCCGCGCCGAGCGGCGCATCTCGCGGAGGTAGGCGACCGGATGCGGTGAGTTGAGGATGATCAGGCGGCGGACCAGTGCGGGATAGAGCATCGCCGTCAGCCAAGCGACCGCGCCGCCCCAATCGTGGCCGGCGACGATGCATGGCGATTCGCCGCTCTGCGTGATCACGGCGGCGACGTCTTTGGCGAGATCCGGAAGGCGATAGGAGGCAGCCTCGCGCGGTTTCGACGACTCGTTGTAGCCGCGCAGATCGACGGCGATCACGTGAAATCCCGCGGCGGCCAGCGCGGGAATCTGATGCCGCCACGAATACCAGAACTCGGGAAATCCGTGGAGCAGCACGATCAGCGGACCGTGTCCCGCTTCGACGTAGTGAATGGTGGTTCCGCCGGCGTCGCAGATGCGATCGCTGACGTTCAGCTCCGGGACCAGCGGCATCGCAACATTGTATGGGGCTGCGCGGGCAGCCCCATACGGGCTGAAGCTAGTCGCGATTCAGTGCGCTGATCAGCAGACCTGCGCCGACGGCGAGGACTGCGACGCCGGCTGCGACTTTGCCGGGATTCTCTTTCGCGTACGTCGTGGCCTTGTCGCTGCCGCCTTTGAGGAAGTCGCGGGCGGTGTTGAGGTACTCCTCGACGTCGACGTTCTGCATCGATGTCTTGAGGTTCGTGACCATCTCGTCGCTGATACCGAGTTTGCCGAGGAACTGCTCCAGACCGCTGGTCGTCGAACTGTTTTTCGACTGGCCGCAGGTTGGGCAGTAGCCGCTGGAAGCCGAGGCCATCGTGCCGGTGCCGCCGGTCGACGTCGGCGTCGCGCCTTTATCGAAACCACTGTTGCTGCCGAATCCTGTGTTGCCCATCGGTGTATCCATGTTTTAGCTCCTCCTGTTGTCGGTTTCGGATGACGCCTTCCGCTCGCCCGGCTCGTAGCTGCGGCCGTGCGTGCCGATGCGGGCGTCGCCCGATTTGTTGGTGAAGTGATCCTCGTCCTGCCAGCGGTCGGCGCCTCCGATCGGCATCTCCTGATCGAGTTGCTGATCGCCGCCGTCGCTGCGGAACGAAGCTTTCAGACTCGTCTGTCTCGGCGAGTAGGTACTCGCGATCAGATCGAGCGGAACGTCGGTGCGGGGCTGTTTGCTGCGCGCCGTCGCGGTTTTCGGTTTGGCGACAACCTTCTTTTTGGCCGCCTCAGCCGTCTTCGCGGCGCGCTTGCGTGGATCGAGTTTCGCGGTCAGTTTCCGCGCCGTTCGGGCGATGGCGCCTCCGGCTTTGCGGACGACCGATTTCCCTTTTCGTGGCATCTGCTTTTCCTTTCGTAGTTCGCAGTTTTTCCACGAAGAGCTAGTGCAAGACAGGCGCCGTGATCGCTCGTCCGCGGCGCTATTTTTTGTAGGTAACGCGCCAGATTTTTTCGCCGCCGTCATCGGAGATCAGCAGCGATCCATCCCCCAGCACGAGCAGGCCGACAGGCCGCCCCCAAACGGAACGCTGCGTCTCCGACGGCATCCATCCTGCGACGAAATCGTCGTATCCGCCCGTGGCCTTTCCGCCGCTCATGGGAATGCTGATCACTTTGTAGCCCGTGCGGTTTGCGCGATTCCACGATCCGTGCAACGCGACAAAAGCGCGGCCGCGGTACTGCGGCGGAAACATGCTGCCCTGGTAGAAGGCGATGCCGAGCGGCGCTGAGTGCGACTGGATCGGAACCGATGGCGGGATCGTTTTCTTAACGAGATCGGGATGCTCGCCGGCGCGCCGCGGGTCTTCGTTGGGGCCGAGGTAGGCGTAGGGCCAGCCGTAGAACGCGCCGGGTTGGACGGCGGTCGCGTAATCGGGGACAAGCTCGTCGCCGAGGCCATCGCGCTCGTTCACCGCGGTCCAGAGCGCGCCGGTTACCGGTTCCCACGCCATGCCGACGGGATTGCGCAGACCGCTCGCGAAGATGCGTTTGCCTGAGCCGTCAGGATTGAACTCGACGATCGCCGCACGCTCGGGCGGCTCGCCGGAGCTGACGTTCGAGTGCGATCCGATCGAGACGTACATCTTCGTCCCGGCCTTGTTGAACAGCACGCCGCGCGTTGAGTGGCCGCCGGACGGCAACGTTGCGATCTGCTCCGGCTTCGCGTTCGAGACCGTCTGTCCTGGCGCGTACGGCAAGCGGACGACGGCGCCTTCGTTACCGATGTACAGCCACTTGCCGTGAAAGGCGAGGCCGTACGGGTTATCCAGCCCGCTCGCAAACGTGAAGCGCTGCTCGGCCACGCCGTCGTGATTCGCGTCGCGCAGGATCGTGATCTTTCCTTCGCCCGGCTCGGAAAGGATTACGTCGCCGTTCGGCGCGAGAAGCATCGCCCGCGGATCGCCGAGCTTGTCGGCGAAGAGCGAGACGTGGAACCCCGGCGGCACGTGCAGCGTCGCATTGGCGGGCGGTGCGCCGACCGAGGGGGGATTGCCGGAGGAGGGAGTCGCGTAAGGCTTTGGCAACTGATCGATGCGAATCTGATGATGCTGCAGCAACGGATCATTCGCGGCGGCGACGGTCGCCGGCATCTGTCCGGATGCGCGCGAGCATGCGAAGGCGATTGCAGAGAGGATGACGAAGCGGCGGTTCATGCAAGAAGTGTAGGCAACTGCGAGCACGGAATCCCGCGCAGGCTCGCGACATTCACATGCCCGTGACGAAAGAGAGATGGCAGTTCGATGGCGTGGTCCGCCTCACGCGGATCGGGACGTCGTTCGTCATCTTCACCGTCGTGATCGGATTCGCGGCCATCAACACCGGCAACAACGCGCTCTACATCGGCCTCTCGCTGATGCTCGGCTGTCTGCTGCTCTCCGGTATCGCTTCGAAGGACGGACTCAAGCAACTGGTCGTCGAATTCGACGGCGTCGATGAAGCGTGGGCGATGCATCCCGCGCACGGGCGCTTGCGCATTCGCAACCGCTCCCGCATCTGGAACGTCCGCGACGTGATCGTCACCTCGGACGAATTGGCCGCGCCGCTCTCCCTCCCGCTCATCAAGCGCCGCGAGGAAATAGTCGTGCACGCGATGTTCTCCTTCCGCCGCCGCGGCCTGACGCATCTCACGCGTGTCGATCTCTACACGCGCTTTCCCTTCGGGTTTTTTCTGAAAAAACGTCGTCCGCGCCTCACCGGCGACGTGGTCGTCTTCCCGCGGCTCCTCGGCGACGACATTTCCCGCGACCGCTTCCGTCCCAACCGCGGCGATCTGCAATCTGCGAATCGGATCGGCGGCGGCACGGACATCCACTCTTTCCGCGACTACGTTCGCGGTGATTCGCTCCGCCGCGTGCATTGGAAAAAGTCCGCGTCCCTCGGCCGCTGGATCATCAAACAGACCGAAGTCGAGACGGGGCAGTCGGTGCACATCGTGGTCGATCCGTATCGGCCGCCCGAGGTGAGTGAGGAATCGTTCGAGGAGATGATCAGCGAGGCTGCGACGTTTCTCGATGACGCGCTGCGAAGCGGTCTCGAGGTCGCGTTCTCGATTCCGCACGTGACGATGCGCTCCGACCGCGACGGTGCCGCCTCGATGTTCCGCGCGCTGGCGCTGCTGGAAGCGGCACACGAGCCTGTGGCGCAGACGGTAGATCGCGACAGCGTGATTTTCACGGTGGCGCCTGGCGTGGGGAGTTGGGTGTCGGGGGTCGGAGCATGACAACGATCGCGGAAGACGCTGTCTCCGACACCCGGCATCCGACTCCCGACTCCCGGAGATTCGAGCTCGAGTTACTTTTTCTGACCATCTTCGCGGCGCTGCCGCTCTACGCGACGCAGGCGATCTCCGCGCCGCCATTGTTCGTTTTCCACGCAGTCATGATCATCGTTGCACTTCGCGTGGCGTTGGGAAAGTCGCCCCAAATCATCCCGGCGAACGTGATGCGCGGCCTCGCCATCGCCTATGTCCCGTTCTACGTCATCGACGCCGCGGTGATTTCGCGCAGTGCCATCGCCGCGTCGACCCACCTCGTCCTCTTCATCGCCGCCTACCAGCCGATCGAATCGGCGCAGACGCGCAACACCGCGCAGCGTCTGCTCACCGCGTCGCTGATCTTCACAGCCGGTGTGGCCACTTCGACGCACATCGCCATCCTGCCGTTCATCGTCATCTTCGGTTTCCTTCTGCTGCGGCAACTGATGCACCTCAGCCACGAAGAGACTGCGGCGATGACCGGAACGCGGACCGCCGAGCCTGCGTCCGGCCGTGCGGCAGCGTTCTACGTCGTCGGCGCGCTCGCGATCGGTACGTGCCTTTTCCCATTCATGCCGCGCGTTCGCAATCCGCTGCTGCCGGGCATGACCGGCCCGTTGAGCAACGCCACGACCGGACTCAGCGACTCGATCAACCTCAACGAAACGCGCTCGATCAGCAGCGACGCCACGGTGGTCAGCCGCGTCTGGATGGGAACGGAGACGATCCCCTTCTTCACGCCGCTGCGATTGAAAGGGACGATCTACGAGCGCTTCGCGAACAACACCTGGATTCAGGGCCGGCGCGATTTCATCCCGCTCGACGGCAGCGACGGCACGACGCGCGTGGCCCGTCCCGGCGGCTTCACGCGCAAGGCCAGTGTGCAGCAGCGTTTTCTGATCGGAAGCCGCCTTTTTCTTCCCGTCGGCACGTACGAAGTCACCGGCGCCGGTCAGCTTTCCGAGGGGCCGACGCGCGATGTGTTTACGGTGTGGAGCTCGCATCGCGACACGATTGCGTACGACGTGGCGCTCGCGCGCGAGACCGCGCCGCGACGCCCGCAGAAGGTCACGGTCTCCGACTATCCCGTGACGCCGGAAGTGCGCGCGATGGCGCAACAGATCGCCGACTCGGAAACCGATCCGATGCGCCAGGCGGGCGCGATCGAGGCGTACCTGTCGCGCCGCTTTCGCTATGTCGCCGATCCATCGACGATCGGCCGCACGATGACCGTCGATCAGTTCCTGCTTCAGGAGCATCGCGGCCATTGCGAGTACTTCGCGGCCGGAATGGTTGCGCTGATGACCGCGCTCAACGTTCCCGCGCGCATCGTCGGCGGTTTCTACGGCGGCACGCTCAATCCGCTGACGGGCTACTTCATCGTCCGCCGCGAGGACGCCCACGCGTGGGTGGAGGTATGGGATGGCAAGGCGTGGCAGACCTTCGATCCGACGCCGGCGTCACTCCGGCCCGGCAACGAGCACGAAGGATTGCTGCGCGTCTACGCGCTGGCGATGGCGGATTCGATCAACTATTTCTGGGATCGCCACATCCTCACCTACGGCCTCGGCGATCAACTCTCGCTGGCAGTCGCCGTGATCGAACGTGTCCGCGACGCAAGCGCAGCCATGACCGCGGCGCTTCACACCACCGCGTTGCGCACCTACCTGTCGTTGTTGATCGCGCTCGCCGTTTCCGGTCTGGCGATCGTGTTGATGACGCACCGCCGCCGTTCGCTCTTCGATCTCCTCGCCGCCCACCTCCACCTTCTCGGCATCGATGTCGGCCCGTCGATGACAATGTCCGAGGCGTTGAGTCGATTGCGAATCACGAATCCGCTCGCCGCCGCCGAGCTCGCGCCGCTCATCGCGATGTACGAGGCGGAGCGGTTTTCAGGGAAGGTGGAGCGGGGGAGGCTGTCTCGGATTCGGCGTGGGCTCGCCGAGCTTTCGGAAAGCTAATGTTGAATGTTCAATGTTGAATGTTGAATGTTGAATGAAGGTGGGAGCGAGCGAAGCCCATTCAACACTTAACATTCAACATTGAACATTCAACATTCGCTTTTCTATCTCCGCGGCGCCGTCATCAAAGCGATCATCTCCCGCACAGCGCGATCAAGCCCGACCAACGCCGCGCGCGCAACGATCGAGTGTCCGATGTTCAGCTCCTCAACGTCTGGTAGTGCGGCGATGCCGTCGATGTTGCGGTAATCGAGTCCGTGTCCGGCGGCAACGGCGAGCCCCATCTTCCGCGCGGCTTTGGCGGCGGTGGCAACCTTGTCCAACTCGTTCGCCCAGCCGCTGCCGCGTTTCCACGCCTCGGCGTACTTCCCCGTATTGATCTCGACGCGCGGCGCCTTCAGTTTCTGGCACTGGCGCAATTGCTCCAGATCGGGATCGACGAAGATCGAGACGTCGATGCTCGCGTCGAGAAGTTGCCGGATGGTCTTATCGATGTTGCTCGAGTGGAGCACGACATCCAGCCCGCCCTCGGTGGTCAGCTCGTCGCGCCGCTCGGGCACCAGCGTCACCTGATGCGGCTTCACAGTCTGCGCGATCCGAACCATCTCCGGCGACGCGGCCATCTCGACGTTGAGATGCGTCGACACGGTCCGCTTTAGAATCTCGACATCGCGATCCTGCATGTGACGCCGGTCGCCGCGCAGATGAACGGTGATCCCCTGCGCTCCGGCCAGTTCGCAAATGACCGCGGCCGCAATCGGATCCGGCTCGTCGCTCTTCCGAGCTTCACGAATGGTGGCGATGTGATCGATGTTGACGGCGAGACGCATGCGCGAAGGTTAGCAGAGACCGTTTCACCACAAAGACACAAAGGACACAAAGGGATTCTCTTCGTGTCCTTTGTGTCTTTGTGGTGCAAAGCTTTTACAGAATCATCCGCCGAATTCCTGCTCGAAGCACCGGAACATTGAAATTGATCAAGAGGCCGAAACGCCACGGACCTAACTTCATGTATGTCAGCAACTGTGCCGAGTGAATCGCTTCGAGCGCGGAGACTGATTTGATCTCTACCACGATGGAGGAAGCGACCAGAAGATCGAGCCGATAGGAGCAATCGACCTTCACACCTTTGTATTCGACCGGAAGCGGTACTTGCCTCGCGAACGGCATCTGTCGCAACGTCAGAGCTTGTGAAGAAATCGGCGTGCTGTGGAAAACGTCGATGGCCTTTACCATCTGTGCATGACGGAAACGGTGGAGTCAGAAGGGGCGGTACGGACGGTTGAG
>Ga0213882_10000106_pt1 | contig 39058 bp, 30 predicted proteins | sample BarmaccoBMER_R09_FD_160106 | JGI IMG/M metagenome (GOLD analysis project Ga0213882, IMG submission 160106) | Barbacenia macrantha exposed rock microbial communities from rupestrian grasslands, the National Park of Serra do Cipo, Brazil - ER_R09 ...
CGGCGAGGTCGTAGACCCCGTAGGGAATGGCTTTGCCGTCGGCTTGATCGGGGAAGTCATAGGTAGAAACCTCGACTGGCTCACCCTGTGGATGCCATTCCTTGCCGGCCTGGGAGTACCGCCCGACAAGTTCTTTCTTTTTGGTATCGACGCTGATCACGGGATCGCCGGCGGTGAGGAACTCCGTGGCCAGCGTGTTGATGTATCGGAACTGGTCGTCCCGGTCCGGGTGTCGGCTTCCCTCCAGCTTCTTGCGGGTTCCTTGTAAACTGTAGTCGAGGGTGTGGAGGATTTTCGCGACGACAGAGTGACTGACGGAGTGACCCATCTCAGTCAGCTTCCCAGCGAGATGACGCGTCGATTTCGTAGTCCATCGCAACGGCGACTCGGGGTCTCCCCGCGTTTCCGGTTCGATCAGGCTGTCCAACGCGTCCACCAGTTCAGGATCGGCGACTTCGGCTTTCTTACGACCACCCCCCGGCGCCCGGACCCGACCGGAGTCCCGCTCACCGGGATCACCGGCGAGCTCGGTCATGCCACGCTGAATCGATTTCCGTGACACACCGGTAGCGTGATGCGCGGCGGTGATTCCACCGTAGCCCCACGACTTCGCCTCGGTCGCCAGCGCCAGGCGACGATCACGTTCGTTCAATCGGGGCAGCAGGTCCGCCAAACGCGCTTGCATCGCCCGGAACTTCTCGTCGTCTTCGGTGGTCACGGTGTCAATTTTCCCACGGACTCACAGCGTCGACTGAAACGGCACGCGACGCAGCAAGAGATTCACTCGATTGGGTTAGTTATTTATTTACGGCTCCTAACCCACACTCGCCCCTCAGATCCCAACCCTTGCCGGGTAACAATGAGCGTGGCCGGATCTCCATCCGGCGTAAGGGTTGGCAGTGTCCCCCTAAATCTCTCATCCGGCGTACTCACCATGCACCACACTACTGGAGTGCGATGCCCAGACACAACACCCAGCCCGGTCTCCTTGCCCTGCCGAGAATGAAACGGATCGTCTCCAGCCGCTCACGTAGCCTCTGCGTCAATCACCAGCGGCGTCCGGTTCACTCTCCCGAAACCCCTCAGCAACTTCCCCTAACTGCCGAGCAAACACCAGTTGCTCATCACAGCTCAAACTGTCCTCGAACAACCCCGTCACCATCTCACTGACCCGGATGTCAACTGTACCCAGCAACATTAGCAATTCCCGGTCACCTGCATTCATGTTCGCACACCTGAATCACGGCTCAGCTCTGCGTATGACTCGGAAGGCATATATCACTCACGTCTGTCCGGTGATGTTTCCCGTAGCTGCATGTCGTCTGCATCGGCGGTACGACTTCGGTCGATGTTCAACCCCTACCTCGTTGCTTGGGTGGCACCCAGCACCAGGGCAAAGGCCATCCCTGAACAGCACGCGGTTCGGGGGAGGGTGTCCGGCCGGGTAGCAGGGCATGCGCAGGAAGGAACGCGCTGGCTACCGGCGGCACCGTCCGCGTGCCGGGGATGGGGTAGTTCGTCCTGGTGCTGGGTGCGTGGAGAACAGCTAATCCCGCTGGTCTGAGCCGGGACAGCGGGCCCGTGAAGCGGTTGCGTGGCGGCGCTATGGCGGCACCATGCTGATCTAGGACAGAGCTAAGCTGCGAGCAGCATGCATCTGAGGAGGTCGTGGGGCATGTTCGTCAAGCGTCGTTCCTTTGCCCGAGCACGCCGGGCTGCGGGCTTCACCCAGGAACGCCTGGCTGAACGCCTGGAGGTTGACCGCACGACCGTAGCCCGTTGGGAGTCCGGGGAGTACACCCCGCAGCCCTGGCAGCGTCCCCGCATCGCTGAAGCGTTCGGGCTGTCGCTGAGTGCGTGCAATGAGTTGGTTGATCAGGGAGAGGCAGGAACGACGAGACACACGGTCGGGGTATCCACGGCACTGGTCAAGGCTGAGGGTGCACCACCAGCCGGACACGACAAGGTGCCAGATGCCGAGCTTGAACATGATCGGCTGGGCCGGGAGAGGGAACTGGCCGGGGCGTACGCTGAGGTTCACGCGCTGCACGCTCCCGGAGTGCCATCGCAGGTACCATGGGAGATAGATCGGCTTGTGGCTGTGCCCCTTGCGGGGGCGATCCTGGCAGCGCTTACCACGGTCGCGGAGGTAGCACCAGTAGACGGCTTGGCAGGGCCGCTAGCGTCTCTCGCCTCCGTGAGCAGTGCCACCCGGGCAATTCCTGCCGAATGGGAGGACCGGCTTTACAATCAGCTCAAGAGCGTTATCGGTGAATGGGCCACTACGATGAACCGTCGGAAGCTGCTCCGGTTACTGGGATGGGCAGCGAGTGTTATTGCTGCCACTCCGGTGAGCGGCTTTGATCCCGATGAACAAGAGCGTGTGGTCCAAGCCATTGCCTTGCCAAGCCGGGTGGACGGCCCGGTCATCGATCACATTGAAACGATGCTGCAGCACTGCAAACGGCAGGAAGATGCGCTGGGACCACAAGCCGTATTGCAAACCATGCTCGCTCAGCGGCAATTAGTGGATGCTTTGTTGACTGAATGCTCGGAATCGCTTCGTCCCCGGCTGCTGTCGGTCTACAGCGGTATGTCGAGTTCTGTGGGATTCTATTGCTTTGATCTCGATGACGTAGAAAGCGCCATGCGGTATTGCGATCAAGGCCGGGCGGCTGCGCAGGAAGCCCGGAACACGGAATTTGCGATCTATGCGTTGTGCAATATGAGCTACTTTGCTTCGTGGCAGGGCAAGGGTCATGCCGGTATTGATTTTGCGGCAGCCGCTCAGAGCTTGGCGAACAAGACTGATGATGTGCTGCTTCAGGTCTGTGCCGCGGAGCGGGCTGGTACGGCTTACGCGATTGACGGCCAGTACAAGGACTGCATGGACGAGTTCGACACGGCGCGGGAGAGGATCGTGTCAGTTGGATCAGTATCTCCTGAATCGCCCGCCTATTGGTACCACGAGGGGTTGATCGCCAGTCAGCAGAGCGATTGCCTTATCAGACTGGGGAGAGCGCAGGAAGCTGTTGCCAAGGCCCGTGAAGGACTCCAGCTGTTCGATAGCTTCTTTGTGGGCAGTCTGGCCTTCTGTACGCTCCGGTTAGGTATTGCGTACCTGCACTGTGGTGAGATTGAGGAGGCTGCGCGCGTTATTGGCGATGGAGCGGTGCTTACGACTCAGAACCGGTCAGTGCGGTTGACGCGGGAGGTGCGGACTGCCCTTGCACGGATGGAACCGTGGCGGGATACGCAGGCGGTTAGGGAGTTGGATGAGCGCGTGGTGGAGTGTAGGATTGGTGGGTGAGGCGCGGTGAGGGTGGCTCACCTTTTCCAATCGCAGCCAGTACTCTTCATGCCACTGGGTCTTCGGCGCATTATGCGGGAAATACGGTAGCCCGGCCATGACACGGGGGCGTCGTGTAAACATTCAGCCCGTGGGCTGAGCTGGGCTGATGCGCTGCTGTCGGTGTGCTGATGTGGTGGTTGGCGATATGTGCGTGTCGATCACGCTGTGATCGGCTGGTGTGCGGTTTGATCTTCCGGTGCCCGGTCTGGGGGAGGTGTCGCGCGAGCGAGTTGGTCGTGGTGGTGTGGCGCCAGGCCGGGCGGATCACCGTGATGGCCGGGCGGCTCTCGGAGTTGGTTGAGACCGACGAGGCGCTGTCTGGGAAGCCGGCCCGGCTGGAGCGTTTGCTGTCGCGCAACTCGGGGAGCTCCTCAAGCCCTCCCTCGAAAGATGATGATCCGGGCAAGCCCGCGCCGCCGGAGAACAGCACCCGCGACAAGGGTGGGCCCGAGCGGTCGCGGGGCGAGCAGCCCGGGGCGCGGGGGTCGCATCTGCCGTGGACGGAGATCCCTGATGAGCGGTTCGACCGGTCCATCCTCTCCAAGGTCGGAGTCTCCACCGAAACCGGAGCGGTTCAGTGAAGGTGCGGTGTCGAGCCGGCACGTTCCACACCCGCCCCACCGGCATTCCACCCGAGCGAGCCTGCGGCAAATCACGTAACGCCTGAAACACCTTCAGCTCTAACTCCTCCGGCGTACTCACCGGCGCCATGCTCACCCCACCATCGGCAAGCCGAGCCCGGAACGAATCCTGCTTCTTCCCGTACACGCGATCAACGAACAGGTCCTTCGACCCCTGCGCGTGCTCACTGACCAGGAACACAAACCGGGGCTTGCCACCCTCACCGGCGGCCTGGAACTCCAATTCGGTGTAGGACAGCTCCGGCTGGTCCCGCACCGGTGAACCGTAGCGAAACCCGACAACCGCTACATACACATCTGAATCAGCGACCTCTTGCCGGCACACTTGCGCGGGTGCCTCGTCCCGGGCACCGAAATAGGCCATCTCCGCGATCCTGTCCCCGGCTCGAATCACCGCCCGCTCCACTGCGGCCACAAACGACCCACCCGCAGGAAACCGAGCCAACTCCGAGGTGTGACTCACAAACACCCGCCGCGATGACAGCGGGGGCACAGACGACGAGGACACAACCGACAGCATCCCACCCCGCCATCACCCCCCGGTCGGCACGCTCACCACCCCCGGAACCCAGGCGCCTCCGGCGAGCCTCCACTCCAGGATGATCCCCAAGACCGGACCCGAAACGTGGAGGGTCACCAGGGGGAGTGGGTATCCCGCCACGTCGGCGCCGGAAGCGTAGCGGGCTGGGGGTAGGGATCAAGATCGTTCAGCCGTGGGGTGCTCCATCTTGACCCCTACCCCCAGCCCGCTCCAGACAAGCTCGCCGACGCGACGGGATACCCACCCCCCACCCCCGCCCTGCGGCACGCCAACACCCTCCGTGTGCCATTAGCGTGCTATTAACACCGATCAACCACGGCCAATAGCGGTTCGCTGTAACCCGGCCTGACCACAGATCGAGTGCCCTGACGGCGCAATGGGCGCAGCCTTCCAAGCCGAAGCTCACAGGTGATCATCGTCAACGAAAGTGACGCAACGAGTACACACGCGCCCGATGCACACCGCCAGATCGCCGCAGCTCAGCGGCACGCAACGACACTCCCGGGTACGCGGACGCATGGCCGATCCGCGTTCACACCAAAGAGATCATGTCCAGGCCCGGGGACGGCCCCGGTACAAATCGAGTACAAACCGCGCTACCCGACGCCAGCCGACGTTGACCGACATCAATCAACGTTCCCGCAGGCCACCGGCCATCTCGACCATTAAGGCCCTGGTCAGGGTTCTCCCAGCCGCGCTACATCTCCAAACGCAGCACGGTCCGAACAAGGCATGCCCTCGCCGGGTGGGCAGGCCTCCGGGATGACCGGCCACCAGCGCGGGCGGGGCTGGGCCGGTGTAGACAGGGTGGGGCATCCCGTCGACCTCCCCTCAGGGCTACCACGCGAGGACCCGGGGGCAGAGCCACATGAGGCCGCTCCCAGTCGCGTCGAGGGCTGCCCCCGGGTCCCCACGTGGTCGGGCTACGCCAGGAAGCTCCTATGTCTGTGTCAAGGGGTTCGGGGTGGTGTCCTCGTCTGGCTGCGATGGTCAAAGACTGGAGCGGGCGCATCAACCCCGCTGCGCGCGCCTTCGGCGTTTCAGGGTTGACCCACCCGCTCCAGTCTTTGAGGCGGCTTGGACGACGAGGATGGGGGCTGTCTGACCAGGGCCTGGTAGAGCTCGCGGGCGACGTGGCGTTGCAGGCAGCGGATGATCTCTCGTTGGCTCAGGCCCTCGGTGGTGCGCCGGGCCACGTAGCGGTGGGTTCGTTCGTCCAGGCGCAGCCGGGTCGGCACGACGGTGTAGAGGGCGTTGTTCGCGGCGCGATCGCCACCGCGGTTCAGTCGGTGCCGGCGGGTCTTGCCGCTGCTGGCGGGGATAGGCGCCACCCCGCAGAGATGGGCGAACGCGGCTTGGGAGCGCATCCGCTGCGGGTTGTCTCCGACTGTGGTCAGCAGCTGTCCTGCCACCTCGACTCCGACTCCGAGCAGATCGGTGGTCCCCGGTGCGGCGGTGGCGACGAGGCTGTGCAGCTCGGCGTCGGCGTCTTTGATCTCGGTGGTCAAGTGCTGGTGGCGGCGGGCCAGCCGGCGCAACGCCACCTTCAGCGCCTGGAGTGGATCCGACGCCGAGCCGCTTGTCCGCAGTCGTGCGCAGGCCTGGACCAGAGCTAGGGTCTTGAGGCCGGCCAGGCGTTCGCGGACCTCAGATGGGGCGGTGACCAGCAGTGACTTGAGCTGGTTGGTGGTCTGGGTGCGGGCTTTGACCGCGCTGCGGCGGGTTACTCGCAACACTCGGATCGCCTCCACGATCCCCTCGCCGGTCTTCGGGACCGTGGTACAGGTGGCACTCAAGGCGGCTCGGGCTGCGGCATAGGCATCGATCGGGTCGGACTTGCCGTGCGCGCGCCGAGCCCGCCGGTCCGGGCGGTCTACCTCCACCACCGACACGCCCGCCTGACACAGATACCGGGCCAGGCCGGCACCGTAGGAGCTGGTGCCCTCCACCCCGGCCAGGGTTAGCTCACCGAAGCTCCGCAGCCACCCAGCCAGGGCCTCATAGCCCGCTGCGGTCGCCGGGAACTCGCAGTCACTCACCTCCCGGCCTAGATCATCGATCACCGCAGCGTGATGGGTCTGGCTATGAGTATCCACGCCACCGACGACAACGCCGGTCTTACCAGTCATCCTGGACATCGCTGCACCTCTCCCCGCTCGCACCGGATGGGTCAGCGCGTTGCGGCCGGGCGCACCGGACAAGACAGTGATGGGTGCCTCTCGCACAGGCTCCTATCAGGTCACGCCGCCCGGCCGCACACGCAGACGACATCGCTCGCACCGAGGTCGACCAATCCTGGCCAGGACAGCAACATCGCGTCAGTCGACGGAGGGTCACACCCCAAGCGAGCGGTGCCGCCCACATCCCATCTCACTGCCGACGGGACGCCACACGGCACCCAACGTACAAGATCATCCGTGGTCATCGGGCAGCAGAAAAGCATCACGACCTCCAGCACGCCACCACACGAGCCGACACGGCCGAAGCGCGAAGAGATCAGGCCGTGTCCAGGCCGTCAGACGTCAAGTCACGTCCGGACGCAACAGGACACAACGAGCACAAACCAGCAGGCCACAGCAGGTCGACCGCCCGACCACCGCAGGTCAGCCCACCAGACTACGAAAAGTCGGGCTTCTCGTTCCGGCTTCGCTTGAGCTCGAAGAAGTGGGGGTAGGTGGCTAGCAGCAGGGTGCCGTCGAAGATCTTCCCGGCCTGCTCGCCGCGCGGGATCCGGGTCAGCACCGGTCCGAAGAAGGCCACTCTGTCCACGTGGATGGTCGGTGTCCCGACGTCCAGCCCGACCGGGCCCATGCCGGCCTCGTGGCTGGCCCGCAGCTCCTCGTCGTACTCGGTGCTGTGCGCCGCCGCCGCCAGCTCGGCGGGTAGCCCCACCTCAGCCAGCGCGGCCGCGATCACCTCATCGAAATCCTTGTCGCCCTCGTTGTGGATTCGCCTACCCAGCGCGGTGTAGAGCGGGTCGAGCACCTTCTCCCCATGGTCACGGGCCGCTGCGATGCACACCCGGACCGGCCCCCAGCCCCGGCCCACCAGGTCCCGGTACCGCTCGTCGAGCTCGCGGTCCTCGTTGAGCACCGACAGGCTCATCACCCGGAAGTGCACGTCGATGTCCCGCACTGCCGCGACCTCGAGGATCCACCGTGAGGTGATCCATGCATACGGGCACAGCGGGTCGAAGTAGACCTCGACCCGTGCGGCTCGGGCTTCGGTGCTGTTGCCGGCGGTTACCGTCATCACAACTCTCCGTTCCTCGTTGAGTCGTACAACCCATCCGGGTGGTCACGTCTTCCCCGGGTCCTACTCACCTGCGGGCCGGACCTCACCCATGATTGGATCTCAAAGAACCCCGATCCGACACCCGAGGTGATCCGTGGCCGTCCCCAACCTCACCCAGGAGCAGGCGCTCGAGCGCGCCGCCCTGCTCGACGTCGACTCCTACACGGTCGACCTTGATCTCACCGACGGAGGCGGAAGGCCGGGCGAAGGCACGTTCCACAGCACCACCACAGTCCGCTTCTCCTGCCGCACCCCGGGGGCGTCCAGCTGGATCGACGTGGTGGCCGCCCGCGTGAGCGCCGCGACCCTGAACGGAGCCGCGCTGGACATCGCCGGCTACGACGAGGCGAACGGGATCACGCTGCCCGCCTTGGCCGCCGACAACGAGGTCATCATCGAGGCGGAGGGCCGCTACATGAACACCGGCGAGGGGCTGCACCGCTTCGTGGACCCCGTCGACGGAGGGGTGTACCTCTACAGCCAGTTCGAGACCGCCGACGCGAAGCGGATGTACGCCTGCTTCGACCAGCCTGACCTCAAGGCGGTGCACCGCCTCCGGGTCGTGGCGCCGACTGAGTGGGTGGTGGTCTCCAATGCGCCGTGCCGGCGCACCGAGGCCCTCGCCGGTGGGGCCACGCGCCACGTCTTCGCCGACAGCGCACGGATCAGCCCCTACATCGTGGCGCTGGTCGCCGGTCCTTACGCGCGGTGGGCCGACGAGTACACCGACGATGAGGGGACGGTCCCGCTGGGCATCTACTGCCGATCCTCGCTGGCCGAGCACATGGACGCCGAGCGCCTGTTCACCGAGACCAAGCAGGGTTTCGGCTTCTACCACCGCGCCTTCGGGATGCACTACCCGTTCGAGAAGTACGACCAGTGCTTCGTGCCCGAGTTCAACGCCGGAGCGATGGAGAACGCCGGCTGTGTGACCTTTCGGGAGGACTACGTCTTCCGCAGCCGGGTCACCCGCTACCTCTACGAGCGGCGCGCCGAGACGGTGCTGCACGAGATGGCGCACATGTGGTTCGGCGACCTGGTGACCATGCGATGGTGGGACGACCTGTGGCTCAATGAGTCCTTCGCCACCTGGGCCTCGGTCCTGTGCCAGGCGAGGGCCACCGAGTACACCGGCGCGTGGACCACCTTCGCCACCGTGGAGAAGGCCTGGGCCTACCGGCAGGACCAGCTGCCCTCCACCCACCCGATCGCCTGCGACATCCCCGACGTGCAGGCCGTCGAGGTCAACTTCGACGGCATCACCTACGCCAAGGGTGCCAGCGTGCTGCGCCAGCTGGTCGCCTACGTCGGCCTGGAGGAGTTCCTCGCCGGTCTGCGGATCTACTTCACGCGGCACGCCTGGGCGAACGCCACGCTCGCCGACCTGTTGGCCGCGCTGGAGCAGGCGTCCGGTCGCGATCTGTCCGGCTGGAGCGCGCAGTGGTTGGAGACCACCGGGCTCAACACCTTGCGACCAGAGTTCACCGTCGACGGTGACGGCGCGTTCACGTCGTTCGCGGTGCTCCAGGCCGGCGCCCACCCTGGCGCCGGGGAGCGGCGCACGCACCGCCTCGCGGTCGGCGTCTACGACTCCCCCGCAGCCGGTCCGCTGGTGCGCACCCACCGGGTGGAACTCGACGTCACCGAGGAGCGCACCGAGGTCCCCGAGCTGGTCGGGGTGCCCGCAGGTCAGCTCGTGCTGGTGAACGACGACGACCTGACCTACTGTGCGATGCGCCTCGACGAGAGGTCGCTGGCGACGCTGGTGAGGCGGATCGGCGACATCGCTGAGTCGCTGCCCCGCTCGCTGTGCTGGTCGGCGGCGTGGGAGATGACTCGCGAGGCTGAGTTCAGGGCCAGGGACTTCGTCGCGGTGGTGCTGGGCGGGCTGCCCGCCGAGACTGAGGTGGGCGTCGTTCAACGACTGTTGGCGCAGGCGCAGACCGCGCTGTCCGCTTACGCCGATCCGGCCTGGGCCAGCGAGGAGGGCTGGCCCAGGTTCACCAGCACGCTGATGAACCTCCTCAGCACGGCCGACCCCGGCTCCGACCACCAGCTCGCTCTGGTCAACGCGCTGACCGCGGCACTGCTGAGCAAGCCGGAACTGGATGCGATGGCCGGTTGGCTGGCCGGGGATGGCGTGCCCGAGGCGCTCGTGGTGGACACCGACCTGCGCTGGCGGTTGCTGCAGGCGCTCACCGCTCACGGCGTGACGGGCGAGGACGAGATCGCCGCCGAGCAGGAGCGCGATGCCACCGCGACCGGACGCCGACAAGCTGAGCGAACCCGCGCCCTGCTGCCCACCCCGGCCGCCAAGGAGCGCGCCTGGCAGCGAGCGACGCGCGACGACGAGCTACCCAACGCTATCAGCGAGGCGATCATCGGCGGCTTCAGCCACCCCACGCAGAGGCAGCTACTGGCCCCCTACCTGGACCGGTACTTCGCTGAGATCGCCGACGTGTGGGACCGCCGGACCTCCGAACGCGCTCAGTCCTGCGTGCTCGGGCTGTTCCCCTCGTGGGTCCTCGAGCAGCGCTGTGTGGATGCCGCGAGCACGTGGCTTGAGTCCGGTGAGCACCCACCCGCGCTACGCCGGCTGGTTTCTGAGGGCCAGGCCGGCGTGGTCCGCGCATTGGCCGCCCGCGCCTTCGACGCGGGCGGCTCGTGAGTGCGTAACAGCGTCACTGTTACGCACTCAGGAGTCTGTGTGGTCCACGAGTAGCCGGAGCCCCGAGGTCAGGCCTCCGACGAGGTCGCCCTCCTTGAACGAGGAGACCATGCTCTCCACCGCGAGCTTGCACCCCCGGTCGGGCAGCCGGTGAGCGGCCTTGCCGCCGGTGACCACCTCCACTACCCGCTGGCCAGGCGAGACGGCCACCAGCACCGCATCGTCGGCCCATTCGCCCATCGAGTCGTGTAGCTCCTCGGCCCGAGTCCGGGTGTCGGCGCCCAGGTCACCCAGGTATATGCCGAAATGCAGGCTGGCGTCGCGGCTGGCCCAGACCAGCGCGTCGTCGAGGCTCGCGAGCTGCGAGCGGGTGAAGGGCAGCGTGCTCAGCACCGGTCTGACCTGCCGCGCGGCGGAGATCCGGCCAGTGCCGACGGTGACCTCACCGGGGACCTGCCCGGGGGCCTCACCGGGCGCCGCTTCGGGCTGGGACCCGTCGCTGTGGGAGTGCTCACGCCGCGCGGGATCCTGGTGCTGCCCCTTACCAGTTGCCACGGGCACCTCCGCGGACTTCACCGAGTCCGTCCCGGCCGCGGCGCCGCGCCGCCCCGTCGCGCAAGGCCTCGGGGTTCGCCGTCCACAGCACCGGTGGGTGACTCCACTGCTCGCCGGGACGGTAGCGGCGGGTCCGAACGAACTTCGGCCGTAGCGTCAGCAACCCCAGCAAGATCATAATGGCCAGCGGGACACCGGTCAGGACGAGGATGACCTCCAGCGACGTCACGCCCATCACGGTAGCTGACCGGTCTGCGCGGCACGTCAGGCCACCTCCCCGAGGTAGGGCAACCACTGCGGGTCGGCGTCGGGCACTGTGGCCAGCAGCCGCCAGTGCTGCCCCCGGGGGGCGCGCGGCGTCACCCGCAGCTTCCAGCCCAGCTCGCTGAGCAGTCGATCGGCCTTGCGGTGGTTGCACAGAGAGCAGCACGCCACGCAGTTCTCCCAGCAATGCTCGCCGCCGCGGCTGCGTGGCACCACATGGTCGATGGTCTCCGCGCGGGCTCCGCAGTAGCCGCAGTGGTAACGGTCCCGGTGCATCAGTGCCGCCCTGGTCATCGGGACCCGTGCCCGGTACGGCACCCGCACGAAGGTACACAGCTTGATCACCGAGGGAGCCATGACGCTGGCCGTCGCGGAGTGCAGCATCAGGCCCGCAGCGTCACCGTGCACCACATCAGCCTTACCGCACACCACCAACACGATCGCCCGGCGCAACGGCAGCGCGGTCAGCGGCTCGAAGCTCGCGTTGAGCAGCAGTACCCGTCGGCGTACCCAGGCCGGCATGCCCATGGCCGCGGGCTGGTCCGCGACCCGGGTGGTGGTTTCGAGAAGCCCGGTTGAGGTTCCTGAGCGCGAGGCGGTCCGCCGGTCCGCCCCCGCTGGGTGACCCTCCGGGCTGGGTTGTCGGTCGTGCACGCGACCACCTCCGCCGATGCGCGGGACTAGTCCACCACACAAGGCGGTGATCGCGCACGTGTGACGGAGCCGACTCGTCGGTGACCACCGGCCGAACCGGCCGCCGGCGGTAGGCGGACCGTGGCCGGCACATGACGCCGATACAGTGCGCCGGGTGACCGTTTCCCAGCCAGGCTGCTTCCGGGACGAGGGCTCGTGGTGCGCGCGCATCTACCGTCTCACGCACAACGACCTGCTGTCCCGCTACGCCGATACCGTGGTAGGAGCGGGGCTGCGAATCCTGCTGATCCTCCTGCTCGCGGTCCTGATCCGACTGACGGTGCACCGGGCGATCACCCGGTTGACCGAGGTGAGCGCGGAGGGACCACCTCCCGGGTTGCTCCGGCCGCTGTGGGAACGGCCCCCCGCCTCCCCGCGTGGCGCGGGCGTGCCGCCGAAACGGCGATCCCAGCGGGCCCGCACGATCGGCTCGGTGCTGCGGTCGGGCACCACGTTCGTGGTCTACGGGGTGGCGGGCACCCTGGCGCTGGGCGAGCTCGGAATCAATCTCGGGCCGATCATCGCCTCGGCCGGCATCCTCGGCGTCGCGCTGGGCTTCGGCGCGCAGAACCTGGTGAAGGACTTCCTGTCCGGGATGTTCATGATGGTCGAGGACCAGTACGGCGTCGGCGACGTGGTCGACCTCGGTGCCGCCACCGGCACCGTGGAGGGGGTGGGACTGCGGGTGACCACGCTGCGGGACGTCAAGGGCACCGTGTGGTACGTCCGCAACGGCGAGGTGCTGCGCGTCGGTAACTCCAGCCAGGACTACTCGGTGGCCATCGTCGACCTGCCCATCGGGCATGACGCGGACATCCCGGCATGCACCGAGCTCGCCGGCCGCACCGCCACCGAGCTCACCGCCGACGGCAGCGAGCTGGCCACCGATGTGCTGGAGGCCCCCCAGATGCTCGGCGTCGAGTCGATCAGCTCGGAAGGCGTGACACTGCGGATCACCACCAAGGTGCGGGCCGGGCGGCAGTGGGCGGTGCAGCGGGCGCTGCGGACCGGCATCAAGGCGGCCTTCGCCGAGGCCGGGATCCCGCCGCCCTCGCCGGCCGGCGTCACCGCCCCGCCGTCGTGATGCCTTCGCCCCCGGCACGCGGCCGGCAGGGCAGGATGAACAGATGGCTGCACCGGAGAACTTCTACCAGGCCGTCGGCGGGGAGCAGACGTTTCGTCGGATCGTCGGCCGCTTCTATGAGCTGGTGGCAGAGGACGAGGTGCTGCGCCCGATCTACCCGGAGCAGGACCTGGGTCCCGCCGAGGTGCGGCTGCGGCTGTTCCTCATGCAGTACTGGGGTGGGCCACACACCTACTCCACCCAGCGTGGACACCCGCGGCTGCGGATGCGTCACGCCCCGTTCCGGATCGGGCCGACCGAGCGCGACGCCTGGCTGCGCTGTATGCGCGTCGCGGTGGACGAGGCCGACCTCGGCGAGGCTTACCGGGCCGTGCTCTGGGACTACCTGGTGATGGCGGCGAACAGCATGGTGAACTCGCTGACCTGAGCGACGACCACCGCCGCGACCTGACTGGCAGGATTGACCCTTGTGCGACGCGCCGACGACCGCCACCTGGCCCCCGACGACGAGGCCTGGTGGCGCAATGCCGTGTTCTACCAGGTCTACATCCGTTCCTTCGCCGACGCGAACGGTGACGGCGTGGGTGATCTGGAGGGCGTGCGCGGCCGGTTGGGCTACCTGGAACTGCTTGGCGTCGACGCGCTGTGGCTCACCCCGTTCTTCCGTTCCCCGATGGTCGACCATGGTTATGACGTCAGCGACCCACGCGACGTCGACCCGCTGTTCGGTGACCTGGAGACCTTCGACCGGCTGGTCGCCGACGCCCACCGGCACGGGCTGCGCGTCACCATCGACCTGGTACCCAACCACACCTCCGACCGGCACGAGTGGTTTCAGGCGGCCGTGACGGCCGCGCCGGGCGGCCCCGAGCGGGCCCGCTACCTCTTCCGGGACGGCCGCAGCTTCGGCGGGTCCCAGCCGCCCAACAACTGGACCAGTGTCTTCGGCGGACCGGCGTGGACCCGTCTGCCCGGTGCCGACCAGTGGTACCTGCACCTGTTCGCGCCCGAGCAGCCCGACCTGAACTGGGAGAACCCGGAGGTGGCCGCCGATCTCGAGCGAACCCTGCGGTTCTGGCTGGGCCGGGGGGTGGACGGGTTCCGCATCGACGTGGCCCACGGGATGGCCAAACCCGCCGGGCTGCCGGACATGCCGCACCAGGTCGGGGTCTGCCCGAGCCTGCTCGAACGCGACGGCGCCGATCCCCGCTTCGACGCCGACGGTGTGCACGACATCCACCGGATGATCCGCAAGGTGCTCGACGAGTATCCGGCGCGGGTGGCGATCGGCGAGATCCGGGTGGCCGACGACGCCGCGTTCGCCCGCTACGTTCGCCCGGGTGAGCTGCACCTGGGGTTCAACTTCCGACTGCTCGAGGCGGACTTCAACGCCGACAGCGTGCGCGCGGCCATCGAGCATTCGCTGGTGGCTGTCCAGGGCAGCCCCGCACCGGCCACCTGGACGATCTCCAACCACGACACGGTTCGTCCGGTGACCCGCTACGGCGGCGGCGAGGTGGGCCTGGCGCGGGCGCGGGCGATGGCGCTGGTTCAGCTCGCCCTGCCAGGCCCGGCATACCTGTACAACGGCGACGAGCTGGGCCTGCCCAATGTCGAGTTGCCCGACTGGGTGCTCCAGGACCCGGTGTGGAAGCGCTCCGGACATACCGAACGCGGACGTGACGGCTGCCGGATCCCGCTGCCGTGGGAGAGCGGCACCTCGCCGTACGGGTTCAGCGCAACGCCCGGCACCTGGCTGCCGATGCCGGGGGACTGGGCCGGCCGGACCGTGGAAGCGCAGCTGGAGGACCCCAGCTCGACGCTGTCGCTGTACCGGCAGGCGCTGGAGCTACGCCAGAGGCACACCGCGTTCACCGGCACCGAGGTGGAGTGGTACGGCGCGCCACCCGGATGCCTCGCGTTCCGCCGCAGGGGCGGCGGGCTGGTCTGCGCCCTGAACGCCTCCGGCGCGCCGGTGTCGCTGCCGGCCGGACAAGTGCTGCTGGCCAGCGGCCCGCTGCGGCCCATCGGCGACCCCCTGCCCCCGGATACCGCCGTCTGGCTGAAGGAGTAGTGATCGCCCGTGGGCCTCATCGATTCTGAGTTCTTCGAAGACGACGCTGTGCGCGCCGCCTTGGCCGCCCGCGACATCGGCGCGCTGTACCACCTCCTGCGGCGCGTCGAGCTGAGCCAGCGCCGGATCGCGGACCTGACCGGGCAGTCCCAGTCCGAGGTCGGTGAGATCCTCAACGGCCGCCAGGTGCGGGACGTGCGGGTACTCGAGCGCATCGCCGACGGTGTCGGCATACCCCGGGCGCGGCTGGGCGTGAGCTACGGTGAGGACACACCACCCGCCGCGAAGGAGGTGAACGAGGACACGAAACGCCGCGTCCTGATCGCCGCCACCATGACGGCGGCTCTGCGCCAGGCGACGCAACCCCTGGGCGAGCCCCTCCAACTGCCCCTGCTCACGGAAGAGTCGCTGCCCGCACGGCTGGACATGTCCCACGTGCACGCCGTGCGAGTGTCACTGAACAACTGCGCGGGATGGCCCGATACCAGGGCGGGCAGGGCAACCTGTTCAGCGCCGCCGCGACGCTCTACACCCGCTGGATACAGGTCCCCACCACCGAGGAGGTCACCGCGCGGCTAGCCGCCGCACTGGCCGAGCTGCACACCGAGGCGGGATGGTGCTGTTACGACTCCGGACTGGACGGCAAGGGTCACTTCACCCGCGCCTTGCGACTAGGCGATCAAGCCGGGGACGCTCACGGCGTCGCTAACGCCGCCCTGCACGCCGGAGCGACGCTGGTCCGCGATGGGCATCCCAACGACGCGCTCACGCTATTTCAGCTCGGACAGCTCCACCTCGGCGGGTTCCGGCCCAGCAGGTCCACGCCGGCAACGCCGCACGCCGACGATCCCCGACTACCGACCCTCACCGCGCAGCTGAACCGGCAGTCCGCAACCGCCTACGCTGTCATGAAAGGCGCCGGTGAGGCCGCCCGCTGCCTCACCGAGGCGCGCGACGGGTGGGAGCCCCACCATGCGTTCCAACGCGCAGGCGCCGATCTTGTGTCTGCGGGGATTCAGCTCGACCTGGGCCAACTCGATACCGCCGAGCAGTCCGCCGCCAGCGCACAACGCACCTACGGCGAGGGCCACCACCACCGGGGCCGCATTGAGGCCGAGCTCCTGCACGCCGAGGTGCACATCCGAGCCGGCGAACCCCACGGCCTGACCCTGGCCCACCACGCCATCAACGAAGTGCGCACCCTGCACTCCGTCGCCATCCGCCGGGAACGACTGATCCCCCTGGCCACCGCCCTGGAAACCCGACCCAGCACCGACACCCGGGACTTAGCCCGGACCGCCCGCCAAATCGCCACAACCCGGATCCAACGGCTTTCTCTCTGCGTAGGGAGGTAGCGAAGTAATCAGGAAGTGCGCTACACAAACCGGTCGCGTCGGTGTCAGTGCCGCACGATTTGAGGCGGTGAACAGCAAGAACATCAAAAAACGCGAGCCAGTATGGATGAAGAACGGCGGCGGCATCCCGCACCCCCAGCGCTTCATCCCGGCCCGAAGAGTGCCTAAGCCGCGCCTCATGTACGGCTAACAGTCGCGCTTGCGCCAAGGGACCGACATCTGATGGCATAGCAGCGCGGGGTTCACCGGCCCCGTCGCCGTACCGGCCGACGATCCGCGGTACGCGGCGAACATGACGGCTTATGCAGAGCAGACCGCAGCTTATGCTGAAGCGGCCCAGACGGTCTCCGAGGCTCGGGCCATAGAGACCGCCGTCCACGAAGATTTGCAGCGGAAGTTCACCAGTTGGGGCACGGTCTTCGAGGACATCGAGAGCCAGTGGTACTGGCTGGCCGCCGGCAACACCACCGGCCCGGTCGGTGCCGCCTTGGCTGAGGCCAACAAGTGGTCCAGGATTCCCGCAGCCCGCGCCACCCAGCTCGATGTGTTCAAGCGGATCGCCGCCGAAGCCGGGGACCCCTTCGAGGAAGCCGCAGCCGCGCGCGTGGTCGGTGTCTTCGAGAAATCGTAAACCGTTGCGCTCAGCGCCGCCGAGAGCAACGCCAAGGTCGGTCTGGGGTTGGTCGGAACGAAGGCTGGCGGTTTTCTCGCGAGCGATGCCGGCAGCTTCTTCTCCAAGGGCACCGCCTTGGGGAAGATCGGTGAAAAGATTCCCCTCGTAGGTCTGGGCATCGCAGGTGGCCAGTTTGAGCGGCCGCCTTCGGCCTGGCTGGCGGGCCAGTCACCCTGGCCGCCGTCGGCGTGGGCGCCGGAGTCGCCTACGGCGTCGGCTACGTGGTCAACCACTGGGGCGAAATCAGCAACGACGTCGGCGCGGCGGCCGACGCCGTGGGGCACGTCACTGAGGCAACGGGCAGCACGATCGCGCACGGCGCCGAGGCCGCGGGACACGCGTTGGGCAACGTGGCATCCTCGGTCGGCCACTTCATCAGCGACGTCCTCTGACGACTATAATTCGAGAGCCTACAGATGAATCCCGTGTACTTGCCGCCCCAATCCGACTGTGATACCGGGCAACCCCGGCCACCCATCGCCCCGACGAAGTTCCCCTCACCCGAAACCACCCCCCGAGATCATGAGCCCAGGAAACACCCACCGATCCCTGACGGGCAGGGGCCCGCCCTGGAATGGCGCCAGGACAGCACGACCTGGGCGATCATCAGCGGACTCATTCTCGCCGGCATCATTATGTCGGTGTGCACCGTGGACGAACACGGACTCGGTTGGGTCACCATATGGTGGACGTGGCTCCCGCCCATCATCTTCGGGGTGGCGATCTACCGAGGGACGAGCAAGAGCTGGCTGGCTGCCGGCGCGACCTGGCTGCAGAACGGCGACGTCTGGGTCGACGTCTACGAGCTGGTCACCATCGACGTCGAAGTCAGCGGCGCCAAGCTCCGTCTACAGTTGGCCGACTCCGCCAGCCGCACGATCGGCTCGTTGTCACTCGCCGACGCCCAGCGCAATCAAGCCCTCTAGGACCTGGTCTACAACGGCATCCTGCACTCCGTCGCCAGCGGCAAAGCAGACCCCCCCACCCGACGTCCGCACCATCCTGACACTACCCGGAGGGCGCGGACAACACCGTGACGGAAGCTAAGCCGTATCCCCAAGCTCACCTCAGATCAGAGGACATCTTCGGCTGCGGCGTGAGTACCCGTGAAGCCCATGCCCGACAAGGCGAACAGGCAGCGCAGCGATACCCCCACGTCGAAACCGGCCCCACTGACGGTGATCAACCTGCTGATCCAGCAAGGCGGAGGTCGGCGAGCACCTGATCCACCTCGACGCCAGCCCCGTTCCGGAGGCAGTGCGCAGCGCCACAGCGCATCCTTCGCGGGCCCGGGATCGATCACTGCGGCACTGTCACACCAGAGTCTTGATCCGATGCCGCAGGTGCGCGACCTCATCGAGGCGCTGGTGCTCGACGCTGTAGTGGACCAGTTCGCGCAGTGCCTCAGCGGCGAGGCGAGAGCGGACGGTGCCGGCGATGTCCAGGGCCGCGTGTCCGATGGCGGCGGCCTGGAGCGGGTCGCCGGTGACCATACGTGAGACTGGCCGGCTTGGTCAGGCAGATCGCCCGGTAGCGGCGGTGGCCGCCGGGGTACCCGGCGACTGCCGCGGTGAGCCGGTCGGTGGCCTGCGCGGGGTCGCGGCCCAGCATCGCCAGGTCAACCAGGGGCTGTCCGCTGAGCTGAGCGTGGCGTGCGGCGTCGTAGCACGCCACGAACGGCGAGTCATCGTCCGGAGCGGAGTGGGCGAAGTGCTCGTCGGCGGTGCCGATGGCGGTCAGTGTCCCGTTGCCCCGGCGCATCTGGGCCAGCGCGCGGGCCCGGTCGGTATGCAACAGCGCCTGATCGGTCGCGGTAAGCCGGTCAGCGCGGACCAAAGCTTGCTCGGCCAGCGTGAGGCCCTCGTCAGGCTGCCCGGTCCGGATCGCCTGCTTCGCCATGCTCGACAACACCTCGGCGCGCAGCGGCCAGTCTTTGGCCTGCTCGGCGCAGGCCAGCGTGAAGTGGTACACCCGGCGAGCTTCCTCATGGGCTCCGGCGTCCTGGGCCTGTACCCGGCGGTGGTGGCGAGATAGCCGACCGCGGAGAACAGCTCAGGGCGCAGCCGCTCCGGGCAGGTGGCGTCCAGCGGAGCGGCTGACCAGCGCAGCCGGCCCATGACGGCCTCTCGGACTAACCCGCCACCGTAGGTGCTGCTCCATGAGTCGAACACCAGTGTGGCGTCGTGGATCTGTTCGATCTCGGTCGCGCCGATCCGTTTGGTGATCGGAGTGGGTTCACTGTCTCCTAGCAGTGCCGCGAGTGGCTCCCCTAGGGCGAGGGCGCCGACACCGAGGGTGGTGGCGTTGTCGATGAGTTCTCGCCATTTCACGTTGCCGGCCTGCACCTTCGTGTTGTCGTGGTGCTCTCGCACCCAGGTGTTGACCAGCTCGGTGAGTTCCTGACGGGTCAGGCACTCACCCGGATGGGTGAGTGAGGTGGTGCGCTGCCGCGCCGCCCGGAACTCCTCATTCGGCGTCGCCAAGGCCCCGCCTCCTGGTGTGTCGGCTGAGCGCCCGTGGTGAGCACTGAGCATGCCTCCCTTTCGTGTCCAGAGATGCGACACTTGTTCTGCCCGATGTCATCCCCTGTGGGACGACATCGTGTCGCGGTGTGCGGGGCGGGTTATCGATGGCCGTCGTCGTTGAGGTGGGGGAAACCGAAGTGCGGCTCACCGAGACGCTCGACGTCGCGCTCGTCGCGGGCTGGCCCGGTCGACAGCCGGTCATGGGTGGCGAGCAGTTGCTCGGCGTCCTTGCGCCAGGTGTCGGGGTGCTCGCCGCGGCGGCACTCCCCCGGTGAGACCCCCAGCAGCCGGTCGAGTCGGGTCCGGAAGCCGGGCAGGTGGCGGCCGTAGTAGTCGCTGGCCGGCGCTGGTGAGGCTTTCGGGTCCAGGTGCGCGTAGTACCACATCCATGTCCGAAGTCGGCGCCGGCTGCGGTCGCCGCCGAGTGGGTGCGCAGCGTGGCGAGCTCGCGTTCCCGGGCCCCGGCGACATACCGGGCCACCTCCTCGGCTTCCTCACCGATCTCGTGGTCGACCCTTGCCGACGCCTACTTCGGCAAGGTGCTGCGCAAGGCCCGCCCGGCAACCCACACCGGCCGGGCGGCCGCGTCGGCGGTGTTCTTCGAGTTCCTCGAGCTGCGTCACGAGGTTGAGCTGCACAACCTGACCGGCCGGGTGGTCGAGTGCCCGCTGGACGAGATGAACCGGCTGCGGGCCTCGGTGGATCCACAGCTTCGGGTGCCACCGACCGAGGCCGAGGTCGAGACGTTGTTTTCCGGGTGGCGCGCTGAGCTGGCCCCCTGCCGCAAGTTGGGCCCGGCCGCGCGCAACTACGCCGCAGCCCGGCTGGCCTCGGACGTGGGACTGCGGATCAACGAGGCCCGCATGCTCGACCTGAATGACGTGCGCTGGGAGCTGGGCCGGTTCGGCAAACTCACCGTCCGCCATGGCAGGGGCTCGCGGCGGCGGGGTCCCAAGCCCCGGCTGGTGCCGCTGATCAACGATGCGGATCGCAACCTGCGCTGGTTCATCGAGGATGTGTGGGGCCGGTTCGACCTCGATCACACCCGGTCGGGTGCCCCGCTGTTCCCCTCCGAACGCCGCGACGCCGACGGCTCCAGCGTCCGGGCGACCGCTGAGGTGTTCCCGCCGGTCGCTGGGCGAGGCCACCGCCGCGCACCTGCCAGCGTGGGCTGGCAAGCTGACCCCGCACGTGTTCGCCACTACTGCGCCTCCCAGCTCTACCGGGCCGGCGTGCTGCCGCGCCGCTTCCGCTCTGCGGCGCGCTGAGCAGGCCTGCGGTGCGGGTCGGCTTGCCTACGAGCCATGTGGGCGCCCCAAGCGATGCATGCCGCACGGCGTGCTGGGCCGGCATTCAGACAGTTCTAATATCCGACTGCGCCATTACGCGACTGAGGTAGAGGGGTAGGTCGCGGATGTCCTCGCCGCCGTCGGTGAGAAACGTGACCTGCTGGTCGGTCTGCATACCCTGGGAAGAGAGGATCTCGAACAGCCCGTGTTCGGGTTTCTTGTCGTCAGGTCTGGACATAGCTGAAGCACCTGACCGGCTCCTGGTCGGGGACGACCTTCCCGGCGATCACCTCGAACCAGCCCTCGCGCCGGGTCCGCCGCTGGGAGGAGCACACGTAGCCGCGCGGGCCACGAACGCGCCGAGGTCGTCCCGCTCGACCGGAACGACGGACCACAGTTGCGCCACCGGTACCCCGACCTCGCTCACAGGCGCGCCAGCGCCCGAACCGCGACGGACAGGGTCGCCAGGTCCAGGCTTGCGGCATCGGAGATCTCATCAAGGGTCGCCCTGGCCCGGGACAGCCGCGAGGAGTTCTCCCGTTCCCACTGCGCGATCACCGTCGCTGGGGCGCCCCCGACGTCACCGACGTGCAGCGCGTGCAGGGTGATCCCCCGCAACGCCGCGTAGAGGTCGTCTCGCAGCGCCAAGCGAGCGAGCCCATGCCAGCGGTCGCCGCGTTCCAGCTCACTCACCAAGCTCAGCATCCGGTCGATGTTCAGGTGGGCCGACAGCGCGTAGTACAGCCGCGCAACCCGCTCGGCGTCTTGTTCAGCCAGCTCAGCCACCTCGACGACGTCGAGCAGACCGAAGCCGGCCAGCCCCGCGCTCACCCGGCGCGCCAGCTCGTCCGGCACCCCCCGCTGGGCGAGCCGGCGGGCGGCGACCACGACGTTGTCCATCTCGCGGCCGGCCAGCCAGTCCGGCACCCGCGGCGCCAGCGCCCGCACGATCGGACGGAACCGGTCGATCTCGGTACCGACCGCGAGCGGCTGCGGCCGGTTGAGCAGCAACCACCGGCTGACCCGGTCCAACAGCCTACGCAAGGCGAGCATCATGGCGTCGGTGACCGCCACAGGCACTGTGCCGCCTGACATCGGGTGGCCGAGGTCGGCGGTCGCCCGCCAGGCCGCTCCCAGGTCGAACACCTCGACCGCGACCGAGTATGCCCGGACCGCGTCGGCGGCCGAGACCGCCAGCTCCTCGGCCAACCGGTAGGCATAGGTGATGCCACCTCGGTCGACGACTTCGTTGACCAGCAACGTGGTGATGATCTCGCGGCGCAGCGGATGCTCGCGGATGGCTCCGGCGAACCGGTCGCGCACCGGGGCGGGGAAGTACTCCGGTAGCCGGGCGCGGAACACCTCCGCGTCGGGTACGCCGCTGGCCAGCACCTCGCCGGTCAGCCCGAGTTTGACGTGCGCCATCAGGGTGGCCAGCTCCGGCGAGGTCAGCCCCTCCCCCGCGGACTCCCGCGCCCGCCACTGCGCCCGGGTCGGCAGGACCACCAACCCGCGGTCCAGCCCGTGTCGCTCCTCCAGATACGTCACCAACCGGCCATGCACCGACACCATCGACGCAGCGTGCGCCCGGCTGACTCCGAGCTGGGTGTTCTGGTCGGCGTTATGGGCGAGCACCAACGCGGCGACCTCATCGGTCATCTCGACCAACAGCGCATGACGCTGCGCGGTGTTCAGCACGCCATCAGCGACCAGCCGGCCCAGCAGAATCTTGATATTGACCTCGTGGTCGGAGCAGTCCACCCCGGCGGAGTTGTCGATGGCGTCCGTGTTGATCTTTCCGCCGGCCCTGGCGAACTCGATCCGGCCGCGCTGGGTCAGCCCCAGGTTGCCGCCTTCGGCGACCACCCGCACCCGCAGTTGCGCACCGTCCACCCGGACCGCGTCGTTGGCCTTGTCGGCGACCTCAGCGTGGGTCTCGGTGGCGGCCTTGACGTAGGTGCCGATCCCCCCGGTGAACAGCAGCTGCGCCGGGCTGAGCAGGATCGCCCGGATGAGCTCCGGCGGGGACAGCTCGGTGATGTCCCCAGGTATGCCTTCAGGTATGTCCCCAGAAACGCCTAACGCCCGGCGCATCTGCGCGCTGACCGGGATCCGTTTGGCGCTGCGGGGCCACACCCCGCCGCCGGCGCTGATCAGCGAACGGTCGTAGTCGTCCCAGGACGAGCGCGGCAGCTCGAACAGCCGGCGCCGCTCGATGTACGAGCTGGCCGGGTCTGGATCGGGATCGACGAAGACATGCCGATGATCGAATGCCGCGAGCAGCCTGATGTGCTCGGAGCGCAGCATTCCGTTGCCGAACACGTCACCGGACATGTCCCCGATCCCGACGACGGTGACATCCTCGGTCTGAACGTCGACGCCGAGCTCGCGGAAGTGCCGCTTGACGCTCTCCCAGGCACCTCGGGCGGTGATCCCCATGGCTTTGTGGTCATAGCCCGTCGAGCCGCCGGAGGCGAACGCGTCACCGAGCCAGAACCGGTAGGACGCGGCGATCTCGTTAGCGATATCGGAGAACGTCGCGGTGCCCTTGTCGGCCGCGACCACCAGGTAACTGTCCTCACCGTCGTGGCACACCACCTGGTCGGGATGCCGACTCACGCCATCGACGAGGTTGTCGGTGAGGTCGAGCAGCCCTGATACGAACATCCGGTAGCAGGCGATGCCCTCGGCCTGGACGGCCTCCCGATCCAGCCGGGCGTCACCGGTCGGCGCCGGCGGACGCTTCACCACGAACCCACCCTTGGCACCCACCGGCACGATCACGGCGTTCTTCGCCGCCTGCGCCTTGGCCAACCCGAGCACCTCGGTTCGGAAGTCCTCCCTGCGGTCTGACCAGCGCAACCCACCACGGGCGACCGGACCGAAACGCAGGTGCACGCCCTCCAGCCGCGGGGAGCAGACGAAGATCTCGAACGCCGGTCGCGGCTCGGGCAGCTCCGCCACCGCCTTCGGGTCGAGCTTGAGAGCCAGATAGGGCCGGGGACTACCGTCGGAGTCGGACACGTAGTGATTGGTGCGCACCGTGGCATGGATCAGGGTGAGCAGGCTGCGCAGGATACGGTCGGCGTCCAGCCCGGCCACCCCGTCGATCATGGTGGGGATCCGCCCGGCCAGCTCGTCGTACCGGCTGTCCCGAGTGGCGACATCCAGCGCCGGATCGAAGCGGGCCTCGAAGAGAGCGACCAGGGCGGCGGCGATGCCGCTGTGCGCGAGCAGCACGTCCTCGACGTAGTGCTGGCCGTAGGGGCCGCCGGCCTGCCGCAGGTAACGGAGGTAGCCGCGCAGCACCGCCGCCTGCCGCCAGTCCAGGCCGGCCCGCAGCACCAGGGCGTTGACATGGTCGACCTCGCAGGCGCCCCGCCAGGCGGCCACGAACGCGTCACAGAATCGCCGCCGCATGGCCTCGGCTTCCTGACCGGCCAGCTGTGCTAGCGCGGTGGCAGCCACCCGCAGCCCGAAGTCGTAGATCCAGCAGTGCATACCGTCGCCGCGGACCACCTGGTAGGGCCGCTCGTCGAGGATCTCGACGTCCATCTGCTGCAGTACCGGTAGCACGTGGGACAAGGTGATCCGCAGCCCCGCCAGGTAGAGTGTCAACCGTCCCTCCCCCGGCGCCACCCCAGGCGTGAGGTCGAAGCGCAGGTCCAGACCGTCCGGCGCGGCGAGTGCCTCCAACCGGCGGATGTCGGCCAGGGCGGTAGCGGCGTCGAAGTCCTCCTTGTAGGCCTGCGGGAAGGCCGCCAGGTAACGCCGCGCGAGGTCAGCGGTCGCCGCGTCGCAGGTCAAGGCGGCGTCGAGGAGCCGCTCGTCCCACGTGCGGACGGCGTCCTCGAGTCGTTCGGTGATCACCCGGACGTCCGGTCTGGTGGGCACGCCTGGATCATCAGGGGCGGTGTGCACGGTGAAGTGCACCCGAGCGTGCATGGACTCACCGATCTGGGCGCTGTACTCCACGTCGGTGCCGTGCAGGTCGCGCATCAGCACGTCCCGCATCGCCAGCCGCGCGGCGGTGGTGTAGCGATCGCGCGGCAGGTAGACCAGGCAGGAGAAGAACCGGCCGTAGGGATCGCGCCGACAGAACAGCCGCAAGGTGCGCCGCTGCGCCAGCGACAGCACTCCGGTCACCGTCTGGTAGAGCGAGTCCGGATCGGTGGAGAACAGCTCGACCCTGGGGTAGCTCTGGAGCACATCCAGCATCCGCTGGCCCGAGTAGGAACCAAGGGGGACGCCGGCCCGGTGGATCACCTGCAGGACCCGGCGGCCGATCACCGGAATGCCGAGCACGTCCTCGTGCAGCGCGGTGGTGGTGAGCACCCCCAGAAAGCGATGCTCACCGGAGACCTCACCACGCTCGTCGAAGGTCTTGACCCCGATGTAGTGGGGATAGACCGGGCGGTGCACAGTGGCGGGCGCGCCGGCCTGGGTGAGCACCAGCAGACTCCGGGCCAGCGGGTCGACGTCAGGCCCGGTGCTCAAGGCTCGGGCGGCCACACTGTCCCCCCGCAACACACCAAGCCCCGACGCGAGCACTGCCCGTAACCTGGGCTCGGCGTCATCCCCACCAGCCGGTCGGAACACCAGCTCATAGCGCCGGTAGCCGAGAAAGGTGAGGTGTCCGTCGGCCAGCCAGCGCAGCAGTGCCGCGCCGTCGGCCACCTCCTCGGCCGGCAGCGCAGGCGGCGCTGTCTCCAGCTCGTCTGCGAGAGCGTACGCGACATCAGCCATCCGCTGGGTGTCTTCCACCACTTCCCGTACATCGATGAGCACCCTGAGCAGTCGCCGCTCCACCTGACGGGCCCGGCCAGGATCGGCGATACGGTCGAGGTTCACATACATCCAGGACTCGACCAGGGCATCGGTGGGCGCTTCGTCGGGGTTGGAGCCGGTAAGCACCTCACGGAGGACTCCGGTGAGATCGCGGCGGACCACGACGATCGGATGCACGAGCCGCCGTACCGAGACCTTGACCCGGGCCAACTCGGCGACCACCGAGTCCACCAGGTAGGGCATATCGTCAGTGACGATCTGAACGATGGTGTCCGGGGAGCTCCAGCCGTCCTCGGCGAGGGTGGGATTGAGCACCCGGACCAGTGCCCGACCGGGCACCCGCTCAGCGGCCAGCGCGAGATGCGACCGGACCGCTTCCGCCAGCTCAGCTGGGTCGGCACCAGCCAGCTCGTCAGGTGGGACAAGCCGGTAGTACAGCGCGATGAGCTCGGCGAGATCGCTGCGCAACGGGGGCTGGCTGTTAGTCGCCGAGGGCGGACCGGCGGACCGGCTCGGGCGGCGCCCACTGTGGTTCGGCGGTGAGATCGGGCAGCCGCAGCAGCGGGTTGGTGACCGCCTCAGCGGGATCGTCTCCCTCTCCCTCGAGCGGCTTCGGGGCAAGCGTCAGGCCAGCCGCCCGGCGCGTTCCCAGGACGCGGTAGTGAGGCAGGTCCCGGCTGGTTTCGGCATCAGCCGTAGTGGAACCACCGTTGCCGCCCATCCCGGTAGGGCGGGCGTCGGCGGGAACATCACGGCTTTCCTGGTACGCGGCGAGTGCCTCGGCCAGCAGGTCCCCGAGGCCCATCTGGGAAGGCTCCTCATCTGCCGGGTCCTCATCCTCAGGACCCCATTCCAGCACCCGTGGCGTCGGGGCAGACGGCGGTCCGGAGGCCGGGATCTCGCCTAGGATCGGCGGGAGCTTCTCGGAGTCTTCCACCGGGACGCTGTCGGTGGCTTCGCCCTCCGGGGTGGCCTCCGAGTCCGGTAGCGGCTGGGCCTGGCGCATCTCGGCGACGGATGTCTCCTCAGCACGATCCTCGGCGGGTTCCACAGCGTGGCGCCGGCCGGAGCGTCCGGGCGACACCGCAGACGCGGGCAACAGATCACTCACAAACACCAGGGTGCCGGCACCGCGGCGATGCCGTGCCGCGGGCTGCCAAAGATCGAGCCCGCTCGAGGACTCGGCGGACTGCACCTCGGCGGGTTCTCGCGATACCGGGTCTGGGTCGTCGACCACCGGTCTCACCACGACCGGGGAGTCCACCGGTTCCGGCGAGGCCACACCCGACCGGCTGGTTTCCGAGTGGGTGGCTTCCGAGTGGACGACCGCCGACTCGGCGACCTCCTCCGACTCGGCGGTCTGATGCGTCGCAACGCCGACGGCGATCTCGATGCTCAGCGGACCGTTGTCTGAGTCGAGTCCAGTGCACCCCGTCCCGGCGTTGCCGAGCAGCACGGCGACCTGGCTGACCAGGCGCGCTTCCTCGCTGCCCGCAGTCCCGCAGTTCTCGACCAGTGTGGAGCGCGCAGCTTCCACGTCACGGCGGTGCCGGCCTTCAGCCGCGCGGGCCGCGCGCATGCAATGCAGGGCATCGGCGAACTCGCCCCGAGCCTCATGCACGTGGGACAAGCCCTCAAGACATTCCGCGAGGACCGCGTCCACCCCATGGCGCTGGGCTCCCTCGACTGCATCGGCGAGCAGGGTCAGCGCAGGCTCGTGACGGCCTTCGGCGAGATGCACCCGGGTGGCCAGCGCCAGCCGCAGCCTTCCCACCGCGCCCGCTGCGGCGGCGCGCACCGGACGCCGCAGCAGTGGCCTCGCTTCCTGCGTTGCGGCGTCGCCCGCGTGACGGTCGAGCAGAGCGAGCACTATCTCGAGCATCAGCCGCGCGCTCACCTCGCCGCTGTCGTGCTCGGGATCGGCCAGCCCGGCCAGCAGCTCGTGGCCTTCCCTGGCCTTCGCCTCGGCCTGCACGGTCGCGGCCCGGCGACGGTGGCGCATCGCGTCCGTCGCCCGAGCGGCAGCCCGCAACAGCAGCGCGGTGTCATGGTCGAGGCCCGAGTCCTCACGGTAGAGTTCGTCGGCCTCATCGAGCGCGGACGTGACAAGGTCGTCACGGCCGAGCGCAACCGACGCCTTCGCCACGGCGACGAGTGCGCGGCCCCTCAGCACCGGAGCGACGTCGTCGCCCGCAGCCAGCACGGCACTGACCGCGCCGAGCGCGGTAGCGGGTTCACCTAGCGCGGCCGCGCAATGCGCTAGCTCCACATGCAGCTCGTGCCGCAACCCCGGTGAGGTGTCAACGTCTCGAACCGCCGGGAAGAGTCGGTGAGCCGCTTCCCCGTGCCGACCGAGACGGTTGAGGGCGAAAACCGCGAGGTGGTCCGCCTGCAGGACGGCCATCTTGTCGTCCTGCGCGGCGGTCACGGCCCGATCAGCCAGCAGGAGCGCCAGCTCCGGGGCTCGCCAGCGCAACAGCATCGCGGACTCCACCAGCGATGCGGCTTCGCCCCCGTTGGTCGGCATGCCGGTCCGGACTCCTTCGCGCGCCGTGCTGCTCACCTTCCCCTCCCCTCGAGGTTCCCGATCATCGAACGCCCGTGTCCGGTCAATTGCGCGTCAGCCTGCGGTGCATCACGCGGTGTGGCCGCGCCGCCTCCGCTCCGAGCCGTTCGATCTTATGCTGCTCGTAGGCCTCGAAGTTGCCCTCGAACCAGAACCAGGAGGCGGGATTCTCCTCCGTGCCCTCCCAGCTGAGAATGTGGGTCACCACCCGGTCCAGAAACCATCGGTCGTGGGAGATCACCACCGCGCAGCCGGGGAACTGTTCCAGCGCGTTCTCCAGCGAGCTCAGCGTCTCGACGTCGAGGTCGTTGGTGGGCTCGTCGAGCAGGATCAGGTTGCCGCCCTGCTTGAGGGTCAGCGCCAGGTTGAGCCGGTTGCGTTCGCCGCCGGAGAGCACTCGTGCCGGTTTCTGCTGGTCGGCGCCCTTGAATCCGAAGGCGCTGACGTAGGCTCGGGACGGCATCTCGGCGTGACCAACCTGGATGTAGTCTAGCCCGTCGGAGACCACCTCGAAGACCGTCTTGTTCGGATCGATGCCCGCGCGCTCCTGGTCGACGTAGGACAGCTTCACCGTCTCACCCACTCTGACCGTGCCGGAGTCGGCCCTCTCCATACCGACGATGGTCTTGAACAAGGTCGTCTTGCCGACTCCGTTGGGACCGATGACCCCCACGATGCCGTTGCGAGGCAGCGTGAAGGACAGATCCTTGATCAGGAGGCGGTTGTCGAAGCCCTTGTCCAGGTGCGACACCTCCACCACCACGCTGCCCAGCCGAGGGCCCGCTGGGATCTGGATCTCCTCGAAGTCCAGCTTGCGGCTGCGCTCGGCTTCGACTGCCATCTCCTCATAACGCTGCAGCCGGGCACGGGATTTGGCTTGCCGGGCTTTTGCTCCCGATCGCACCCAGGCGAGCTCGTCGCGCAGGCGCTTCTGCAGCTTCTGGTCCTTCCTGCCCTGGACCTCCAGGCGGTCGGCCTTCTTCTCCAGGTAGGTGGAGTAGTTGCCCTCGTAGGGGTAGGCCCGGCCGCGGTCGAGCTCCAGGATCCACTGAGCGACGTTGTCCAGGAAATACCGGTCGTGGGTGACGGCCAACACCGCGCCCGGGTAGCCGGCCAGGAACTGCTCCAGCCACAGCACGCTCTCCGCGTCCAGGTGGTTGGTGGGCTCGTCGAGCAACAGCAGATCGGGCCTGGACAGCAGCAACCTGCACAGCGCGACCCGACGCCGCTCTCCTCCGGAAAGGTGGATCACTGGCTCGTCGGGCGGCGGACACCGCAGGGCGTCCATGGCTTGCTCGAGCTGTGAGTCGAGATCCCACGCGTCGGCGTGGTCGAGCTCCTCCTGGAGACGTCCCATCTCGTCCATGAGCTCCTCGGAGTAGTCGGTGGCCATCTTCTCGGCGATCTCGTTGAACCGGTCGAGCTTGGTCTTGACCTCGCCCAAGCCCTCCTGGACGTTGCCCAGCACCGACTTGTCCTCATCAAGCGTGGGCTCTTGCGACAGGATGCCCACCGTCGCGCCCGGCGCCAGGAACGCCTCCCCGTTGTTTGGTTGGTCGAGCCCAGCCATGATCTTCAGCACGCTGGACTTGCCGGCTCCGTTGGGCCCGACCACGCCGATCTTCGCGCCGGGATAGAACGCGAGGGTGACGCCATCGAGGATGACCTTGTCGCCGTGCGCCTTGCGCACCTGCTTCATGGTGTAGATGAACTCCGCCACGACCGTGATCGTAGAGGTGGCCGCCGAGGCCGGGCAGCGCGACCGCCCGCCGCCCGGCTCCGGCGCGGTGCTCAAGCGGGAACGCCCACCAGCGGGCGGGCCGCTTCAGCCAGCTCGGACAGGCTCACCTCATACGGTGGATCCGTGTCCTCTGGCAGGTCTGACGGGTCCTGCCCGGGCGAGGCCGCAACGTCCTCATCTCCGCCGCGCGGAGGCTCACGGCGTTGCTTGCGCACGGTGGCGGCGCATCGAGCCAGGTCCGGACCGACCGCGTTGGCCTCCAGCTCGACGACCGACCGGCGCTCACCCTGCTCGGTGGTCCACTCCCGGGTGCGCAGCCTCCCTCTGACGATCACCGGGTCGCCCTTGACCAGGGAAGCGGCGTTCTCGGCGAGCCTGCGCCAGCAGCTCACCGACAGATACAAACTCTCCCCGTCCACCCACGACTCGGACGACTTGTCGAACCGGCGCTCGTTGCAGGCGACCCGGAAATTGAGCACGAGCGTCCCGTCCGGACCCACCCGTCGCGGTCGCATGTCACTGACCAGCGTTCCCACCACAGTCACCGGTGTCTCTCTCATGATCACATGCCCTCCTGTGCGGCTGTCCCGCCCTCCGCGGCGGGATGCCGGCCCCTCGGCCGACGCCACCCAGGCTGCGCGACCCGGAGGATCTTCGACAGAACGCCGTGATCGACATGGGGATGGCCGGGTACGATGTGCATAACTGCGCTGGCGCCACCCCGTCGAAACCCAAGGTGTCGGGGGTCGGTGCTACCTTGCCTGGTGGTGCTGGTCCACTCACACGAGCAGGTCGGTGGTCTGGCGGTCGGCGAGAGATCGTGAACCAGTGCAAGCCCAGTTGCCTTTTCAAGCCACCATGGGTACGCGGCTGATACCTCGTTCCACGAGCATCGATCTTGTCTCCTGGACGAGGATGGCCGGGTCGGCCCAGACGTGGAGCAGATCATCACCGACGGCTACCGGACACGTGCCGGACATCCGACAGTAGATGACTGATCAGCACCATCGGACTTCGTATGGTGGACGCTCACCAAGACCAGCACGGTGAGCGGAGGTGAATGGGATGGTCAGCACGAGTTCGGTACCTCGGACCCGGTTGGAACAGCTGGTGGGCCAACTGCGACGCACCAACGCCGAGTTCTGCCGGGATTTTGAAGCCATCTCGGCGGAACTCGGCCGCAAGCTCGCCGTGTCCGAGCGGCAGACCACGCGCTCGATGGCTGGTAAGATCAACGGACTCCCGCACCCGGCCGCGTGCCGTGTCCTGGAGAGGATGTTCGGCGAGCGAGCGGAGCGGCTGTTCGGCCCGCCTGATCCGGTGCCTCGGGCCGAGATCACCAGAACCACGCCGCCCTGCCCGACTCCAACGACGACGAACGGGTCGCCGAACATCACTGCGCAGAGGGAGGTCGCGATGGCCGCTGCGGAGTCCTCACGTTTTGGACAGTTCGCCGAACAGTCCAACGTCGGCCCGCACACCCTGGAACAGTTCCGCGCCGACATCACCAGGATCGCGACGACCTACCCGAACCGCCCCGTCCACCCCGCCTTCGCGGAGGTCCGAGAGCTGCGAAACAGGGCCTTCGATCTCCTTGAGGGTCGCCAGCATCCCGAGCAGAGCCGCGAGCTGTATCTGGTTACCGGAGTCCTGTGCGGAGTACTGGCTAACGCATCCTTCGACCTGGGGTTCCTGCACGCCGCAGAGACGCAGGCCCGCACCGCTTTCCTTTGCGCCGAGCTCGCCGAGCTCGCCGAGCTCGCCGGGAACAACGCGCTGCGCGCGTGGGTGCGCGGTACCCAGAGCTTGGTGGCCTATTGGGACGGTCGGCTGCGCGCCGCAGTCGAACTGGCCGCTGATGGTTGGCGCTACCCCCCAGAGACCGGCACTGCCCGCGTCCGGCTCGCCGCCATCGAGGCTCGCGCCCACGGCCGCCTACACGACCAGCGCGCCACCGAGGACGCCCTCGCCCGCGCCGAGCAGGCCCGCGCCGAGATCCTGGGCGAGGACGAGCCCGGCGGGATGCTCGCCTTCCCCATCGCTAAGCAAACCTGGTACGCCGCCACCACCCGGCTCTGGCTCGGCAGCCAAGCCAACCTCTCCCGCGCCGAACAGGATGTGTCAAGCGCGATCCAAGTCTACGAGACCGACGCTCCCGAGGATCGTCGCCTCGGTGAGCTGTGCCTCGCCCGACTCGACTTAGCCTCGGTCCGCCTCGGCCGTGACGACCTGGAAGGCATGGCAGTCCAGATCCAGGACGTCCTCACCGTCGCCAGCCAACGTCGCACGGACAGCGTGGTCCGACGCCTCAGCCAGGTAGCCATCGCTCTGGAGCGGCCCCGGCTTCAGACCTCCACCCCCGCGCTTGATCTGCACGACGAGATCCGCGACTTCACCCACCACTCGACGGCTCCAGCCCTGCCCGGATCAGCCACGTGAACACTTCCGTCATCGGAATCCTGCATCCCGGCCACATGGGCGCGGCGATTGCGGCCCAATTCGTCGCCAACGGGCACACCGTGCTGTGGTGCCCGGACGGGCGCAGCGCGGCCACGGCCCACCGCGCCGACCAGGCTGGCCTTCATCCGGTGCCCCTCGTGGAGTTCCTCCGCCAAAGCCGGCTCGTCCTGTCGATCTGCTCCCCCGCCGCGGCCGAGGATGTCGCCACCGACGTCGCTCACCTCGAGTACAACGGCATCTACGTCGACGCGAATGCCATCAGTCCCGTGCGCATGCACCGCATCACGGCCCGGCTCACCGAAGCGGGTGCGGAGGTCATCGATGGTTGCATCTTCGGGGCGCCTCCTGGCGGACACCCACCCGCCCGCCTCTACCTCGCCGGACCGGAAAGCGCTCGCCGCCGGGTTGCGGACCTGCTTACCGGGACGTTGGCGGAACCTGTCCATCTCGGGGAGCAACTGGGCCAGGCCAGCGCAGTGAAGATGGCCTTCGCTTGCTACCAGAAGGCGAGCCGTGCCCTTGCCGCCCTCGCCCACGCGCTGGCCGATGACCTCGACGTCACCGAAGCTCTGCTCGCTGAGGCGGAGCGGATGCCTCGCGACATCCTCGCCAATCGCGACTACCTGCCCAGTGTGGCCTCTCGGGCGTGGCGCTGGGCTCCGGAGATGCGCGAGGTCGCTGACACCCTGCGCGCACATCAGCTGCCTGTGGATCTCGCCCTCGCGACCGCAGAGGTCCTGCAACGCTGGCACGACAACAGCCCCGTACCGACAGACTCGCCAACGGCGGCTCTTCGACGCCTGCACGGATCGAACCACCAGGAACGTTGATAGGTGACAGTCCTCGCCTGTCAGACGCCCGTTCCTCAACCGCCCGCCCGCAGATCGGTCCGCCCTTCAGCCGAGCGTGCGCCGTCCGCTGGTACTACCGGAGGCGATTCAACAGCGGATTTAAGAGACTCATCCGTGTGCAGCTCCCGGCCCGCAACCGCCAAACCGGCTGCCAGGGCGGCGGCGACAACGCCGAAGGCTCCCGTGACCGCGAGCGCCCCTCCGGTGCCCACCTGGCCGCCCACTGCGACTGCGGCGACCGCTACGACAGGCCATGCCCACGGCGAGGCGAGCACGGCCGGCCACGCCTTACCTCCCCGATGTCGCACTTCGTCACCGGCCTTCCCGACGGTGTCGCGGTCGCCCCGAGCATCGCAAGGACGCGCTGCTGGAGACTGCATCAGTCCGGTGTCGACGCGAGTCGCGGATGGTCCTACCATGGGTCGATTCGGCGACACCGGGGGTGATCGCGTGCGCACCGTCCGGTCGGCCATCGGCTTGGGACTCGCGGCGGCGCTGGCGGCGGTCATGACCTCGCCTCTGCTCGGCTACGAGCACCCCTCGCCAAGGCCACCTGGAGAGCGCAAGGGGAGCACGAGAACAACCAAATGCCCGCGCCCTTCTTGCGGAGGAACCGCGAGAAAGAAGCCTGATGGCTTATACAGCTGCTCGGAGTGCGGGCAGGTCTTCGATGAACCCCTGCAAGAGAGTGACGAATGACCGCTCCGTCGTTCACGAACTCCACGCTGACCATAAGTGACAGAATCGGACGCTACTTCAGCATTGTCAGCATGCTTCCCGCACTATTTCTCGCGCTGTGGACCTATGCACTCCTCGCGAGCGGAGCCTGGAGTAATGCACCCGATCTCAAGTCCCTGACGGCCAGAACCAACCACTTGTCGCCGGCCGGAGTGGCGTGGCTGATGGTTGCCACGTTGCTCGTGGCCCTGTTTCTACACCCTTTTAGTTTCGCCATGACCCAGTTGCTGGAGGGGTACTGGGGAAGTTCGTCGGTTGCGATCGGTGCAATGAAACCGAGGATCATCCACCATCGCAAACGTCAACGACAATTACAGGAGCGATCCGATCAACACTATGACGCTCTGCGACAACGATCCAATCAACTTTCCGAAAAGAAACTCATGGAAGATAAACAGGAAGGAGCCGCTCGCGACGGTGATGACCCGGACGAGTGGAACGGAGAGGAGAGCGAACGGAAGCTAATTGGCATTCTCGACAGCAAACTCGGCGATCAACTCATGGTCCACGTAGTGAGCCATGAGGCAGCCCGGAGACGACTGAAGCGCTACCCGGAAGAAAACCGAGTGATGCCGACTCGGCTGGGCAACGCGTTGCGCAGGTTCGAGGACGCCGCAGGATCGCAATACGGCCTGAATGCTATTCTTACGGCACCCCACTTCTCGCTCATCGCACCGGACCGACACACGCAGTACCTGCGAGACTCCCGCCAGCAGATGGATACGACGATCAGTCTCTGCACCGTATCGTTCCTCGCGACGATCATAGCCGTCGTGTTTCTCCTGACCGACGGCCTGTGGCTGCTGGTGGCCCTCGTTCCATACGCACTCGCCTACGTCGCGTATCGCGGGGCCGTGGCGGCAGCCGACGAGTACGCGACCGCAGTGACGACAGTGATCGACCTCAACCGGTTTCAGCTTTACGAGAGTCTGCGAATTGACGCTCCAAGAGATACCTAGGGGGAACGTGCAACTAATATGCAGTTGATGAAGCTCCTCGAGGGAGACAGGTCGGCTTATGTCCGCTACTCGCGAGATGTCCGCCTGACAGGACAGCGGCTATCACGCCGACCGAGGAAGCCGGGCTGATCAAGGGTGCCCAGTTCACCTCTGGATTCGCCTACCACCGCTCCGGTAATGGAGGTGACCGGCGACTTCCGGTGAGATCCTGATATGCTGATCACTCCCGAGTACGCGTTTGATGCACGATACCGGACGGATGAGATATTGTTCGTCACAAGCTTTTGTCGCGGGCTGGGCTGCGTTGGGCCAGCCGGGTGAGCAGCGCGTTGTGCGCGGCCAGCTCGGCGTCACCGTCCGAGTCGGCTCCGCGGTCGAGTCGGTGGGTCTCGCGGACGTCGGTCCGGGACCACCGCACCAGCAGCGCCACCAGCACTATCACCATCAGAACCTCGCCTGAGGCCCACGCCATCGTCGCGCCCGCGCGCTGGTCGGCCAGCAGGTCGGGCACGAACGGCAGGGCGAGTGAACGGTAGTAGTCACCACCGACCACCGTCGCCGAGCGCATCAGTGAGATCCCGAAGAACGCGTGGAAGGGCATGGCCGCCAGCAGCAGGCCGAGCCTGCCCAGGTAGGAGATCCTGTGGGGGGGCGGGTCGATGCCGATGATGAGCCAGTAGTACGCGTAACCCGTCAGCAGGAAATACCCGCTCATCGCCAGATGCGCCCAGTGTGACGGCGCCGCGACGTCGTACAGGTCGGTGAAGTACATGACGGAGAATGACCCGACGTATACGCCGAGGGCGATCAACGGGTACGTGGACACCCGCACGACCCAGGAGTGCACGAAGGCCTGCAGCCACTCCCGCGGCCCCGGCGGGTTGGCCGCCCCCGCAGCGGGCAACGCCCGCAGCTCCAGCGTCACCGGCGCGCCGAGCACGAGCAGAACCGGAGCCGTCATCGACATCAGCACGTGCACACCCATGTGCACGCTGAACATCGCCGTCGAGTAGCGGCCGACACCCGAGGACGTGGCGGTCAGGATGATCGCGCAGCCGCCCAGCCAGGCCGCCGTGCGACCCGTCGGCCAGGCCTCGCCATGCCGCCCCAGCCGTCGCACCCCGGCCAGATAACCGCCGGCGAGTACCAGCGCGGCGACTCCGAACACCAGGTCTGGCCGCCAGTCCAGGAGCAGCCGCGTCGGGGTGGGCGGACCGGCCAGGTCATAGCCCAGCAGCATCTCGGTACGGCTGAGCCGCGCGGCGGTCCCCCCGGGCGGCGCGGTGCCGCTCAGCGCCACCGCCAGGCCGATCGTCGCGAACATGACCAGCACCTCGCCGCCACCGAGCCGCAGGATGGCCACGCGATCGGCCCGCTCGGTCACCGCCGTCACCGCGCCACGGCGATGCGACCAGCCGATGACGCCCAGCACCAGCAGCGCGGCCACCTTGCCCAGCACCAGCAGCCCGTAGGTGGTGAGCATCTGGTCGGGCCTGACGCGGACCAGCGCGTTGATCATCCCGGAGGCGGCCATCACGACCCAGCAGACCAACGCCAGCCGGGAGAACCGGGCACAGGCCAGCCCGGCGTGCTCACCCCGGCGGGCCAGGTGCGCCAGCAAGGCGATCAGGCCGCCGACCCACAGCGCGGCGGCGACGAGGTGGTACAGCAAGCTGTTGGTGGCGACGTCGTGGGCGCCCTCCGCCGAGGAGTGCCCGGTCAGCGCCACCGGAGCCAGCCCGGCGAGGGACAGCGCGAAGGACCACACCGCCGCACCCCAGGTCAGTGCGGTACCGCAGAACCCGGTCAGCACCAGCGCTATCCCCGCGGTGAGCGCCCAGGCCCCGATCTGCGACAGCGCGGACGCCATCGACACCAGCAGCCGCGGGTCCAGCACCTCGGTCACCGGGCGGCCCACTGCGTCCGCGGCGAGCAGCGGCACCATCAACGCCGAGGTCAGCACCCAGGTCAGGGCTGCGATCCGCGCCGTGCGTACAGCGGCGTAGCCGCCGGTGTCGAGGTAGCCGGACGCTTGCGGCGGCACCAGAAACGCGGCCACCAGCAGCGACCCCACCGTGACCACCGCGGCGCACTCGGACAGCACCCGCACGGCTGGCAGCGCGGCCCGCGTGAACAGCTCCGGATCGGGCACCCCCAGCCCGCCACCGCCCACGAGAACGACCAGTGCGGTGCCGAGGGCCACGCCCAGCAGCCCCCCGACCGCGACCAGCACGCCCAACCGGACCCGTGCCGTGGCGGTGCGTCGAAGCATGCCCGCGACACCCACACCCACACCCTAGGGCGCCCACCCGACTCCCACCCCACCCCCGATGCCTTCAGCGGGCTCAGCGGGGGTATCCGGGTGGTGACCACCCCGCTGAGCCCGCTGAAGGCGTCTACCCCTCAGGTGTCGATACGCTGCTCACCTGCCCCCGTAGCTCAGCCGGATAGAGCAAGCGACTTCTAATCGCTAGGCCGCAGGTTCGAGTCCTGCCGGGGGCGCATCGGCGCAGCTCAGAGGTTCATAGAAAGCGCTTCTCAAGATCGATCCCACGTTTACCCCGCGCTTTCGTTCGGTCCGAGCCCGCCCAGCGCGGCCGCTGCGGCGACTCCCGTCGTCTGGCGCGACATGTAGACGTCCTGCGTCATGGAGATCCGCTCATGCCCAAGATAGTCGGCGATCTCCCGGGCCGAGAGCCCCGCTCGGTCGAGCCGAGTGGCGACCAGGTGCCGGAAAGCGTGCGGGTGCAGGCCCTCCCACGGCGTCCCCCCTACCACCTCGCGCAGCCTCGCCCGAGTGTTGTCCGGGTCGCGCAAGGTGAGCCGGGTCGACGGGAAGATCCACTCACCGAGAGCGTCCGCGTGCCTGCGCCGGAACAAGTCCAGCACCCAACCCGGTGGATGGATCGTGCGCATGCCGGCCTTCGACTTCGTGTGTGGCTGGACGATCAGTCCCTCGCCCGGCACGCGGATCACCGTTCCCTCGATGTTGAGCGTTCCTGCCTCCGCGTCAACCTTCGCCCAGTCGAGCGCAAGCAACTCGCCGATGCGGCACCCGAGCCCGGACAGCGCCTCCACGAGGTCGATGAGGTCGTGCTTGTGCGCATCCGGCGAAGCGCGCAGATGTTCGCGCAGGGTGGCCAAGCTCTCCTCGGTCAGCTCGACGGCCAGTCGCGGCTTTTTCTTCCGGGACCGACTCAGCTCGCGTACCGGGTTGGCGTCGAGCGCGTCGTGGCGGACCGCCATGCTGAAGAGGCCCGAAAGCACGATCTTGGAGTGACGCGCGCTCTCCGGTCCACGTCGCTCCCGGATCTCCCGAATCACTCTGTCCACGCCGGACACGCGGACGTCCCCGATCCGCAGCTCACCGATCGACGCGGCGAGGCACCGATCCCACACGTCCCGGTAGGTGATCTTTGTTCGGATGGCGCGGTCGGACTCATCAATGTCGCGTAGCCACAACTCCGCCAGTCTGCTGACCTTGGTTTGCGCCGTGATCTCGCCATCTGCCGAGACACGAGCGCGGTCGCGCAACGCCTGCTTCAAGTTGTTTTCCGCTCCGGTCCGTGAAGAGCCGACGCGCTCAATATGCCGGGTCACGCCGTCGTAGTCTCGGTACCGCACCCGAGCGCGGAACCCGCCCCAACTCAGCAGGTACACCTGGATCCGGCCGTACGTGCCGACCGGCAGCGGTGGCCTGCCCATAAGGAACCCCCTACGCCGCGTGATCGTCGAGCGACTCGAACCAGCTGCGCACCTCCATCGGCTCGTACCGGAGATACCGGCCGACCTTGCGAGCGCGAGGGCCGTAATCACGGCAGCGCCAGTCGTACAGCGTCCGTGCCGGGACGCCGAGGTAGTCCGCGACGTCCTGCACCGTCCACAGTCGAGGCCTGATCTCCACTGTCTTTCTCCCCCTCAGGCGGCTTGATCGTCAGTTGCCGAAC
>Ga0213882_10000110_pt1 | contig 37766 bp, 29 predicted proteins | sample BarmaccoBMER_R09_FD_160106 | JGI IMG/M metagenome (GOLD analysis project Ga0213882, IMG submission 160106) | Barbacenia macrantha exposed rock microbial communities from rupestrian grasslands, the National Park of Serra do Cipo, Brazil - ER_R09 ...
ACGCCGTTCTCCGTCGCGGCGTACAGCAGGCGCGGCTCGACGGGATCTTGGCGCACTGCGTTTACCGGCGCGTTCGGCAGACCGTTGACTGCGAGCGTCCAGTTCGCGCCGCCGTCATGCGTGATAAAGACGTATGGCCGGAGGTCGTCGAGCCGGAAACGGTTCACGGCGACGAACGCGGTATTGTCGTCGAAACGCGATGCGTCGATCTGCGCAATCTTGCTCCAGGGAGTCGACTGGGGCGGGGTGATATTCTTCCACTGCGGCGCCCCGGCAAACGCATTCCGCGTGATCCACACTAAGCCGTCGTCGGTTCCGGCCCAGACCGTACCGCGCCGCGCGTACGATGGCGCCAGCGCGTAGACGACGCCGCGATGGGTCCCTCGCTGCGGGTCGTCGGGTTCAAAGGCGGCGATCGCCGATGGAACGGCCGGATGCGCGCGCGTGAGATCCGGGCTGATCGCGCGCCAGCTCATTCCGCCGTTGGTGGTGAGGAAGACGACGTTGGCGCCGAAGTACAACCGGCGGCGGTCGAAATGATCGAAGGCGATCGGCTCCGTTCGTATGACGCGATAGCGCTTCGACGGCAACGCGATCGGCGAAACCTCTTGCGCCTGTCCGGTGCGCTCGTCGAACTTCTCGACCTTTCCGCCGAAGAAGATTCCCGAGTGGAGCGGGTCGGGGACGACGTAGCCGTACTCTTGCGCGCCCGCCGTGTGCCAGTCGCGCTCGGTCGTTTCACCCCATTCGCCGCGGCTGACGACGCACGCCGAACCGCTCTCCTGTTGCCCGCCGCAGACCCAATACGGAAAGCGCTGGTCGGCGTTCACGTGGAATATCTGCGCGGTGGGCTGGTTGTACCACGAGCTCCACGTCGCGCCGCGATCGACCGAGATCGTCGCGCCCTGGTCGCTCGCCAGCGCGACGATGTTCGGATTTTGCGGATTGATCCACACAGTGTGGTAGTCGTCGCCGCCGGGCGCGCCCTTGATGGCGACGAACGTGTGGCCGCCGTCGGAGGAGCGATACGTTGACGTGTTCGTCAAATAGACGGTGTTGGCGTCGCTTGGATCAACGGCAATGGATACAAGATCGTCGCCGCGCTGCGCGATCTCGTCTCCATCGTTGACGCGCGCAAAGCGCGCCCCGGCGTCGGTGCTGCGGTAGAGCGCGCCGCTATCGTCGCCCTTCGCCTCCACGTCGGCATAGACGTACACGATCTGCGGGTTGCTCGGTGCCACGGCGATCTCGCTGCGCCCGATACGTGCGGGAATGCCGTCGCGCAACTGCGCCCACGTCGTGCCGCCGTCCGTGGACTTGAAAACGCCGCTGCCGGCGATTTCGAACGAGGCGCCGATCTCCCACGGGGCTTGGCGGGCCGCCCATAACGTCGCGTAGACGACGTTCGAATCGCGAGGATCGATCGCCACGGCGAACGCACCTACGTTGTCGTTGACGAACAGCACGCGCGTAAAGGTCGCGCCGCCGTCGAGCGATCGGTAGAGTCCGCGCTCGGCGTTCGGCCCGTACGGGTGGCCGAGCACGGCGACGAAGAGCCGGTTCGGATTTGTGCGATCGACGGCCATCGAGCCGATCTGTTGGCCGTCGCGCAGCCCCAAGTGCGTCCAGGTCGCGCCGCCGTCGCTGGATTTATAGATGCCGTTGCCGACCGAGAGGTCGGGCCGCTGCAAGCCCTCGCCGCTTCCCGCATAGATGATCCGCGGATCGCTCGGCGCGACGGCGAGCGCGCCGATCGACGCCGTGGATTGACCGTCGAAGATCGGCACCCACGTGCGCCCGGCGTCTTGCGTCTTCCAGATCCCGCCGTTGACCGCCGCGATGTAAAAGACGTTCGGTTCGTTCGCGACGCCGTCGATCGCGACGGTGCGGCCGCCGCGCATCGGCCCGATGAACCGCCAATGCAATTCTTGATACAGCCCCGGCGACACGACGGTAACTTCGGCCCGAGCCGGCGACGCCGAAAAAACGAGCGCACCAAAAGTAGCTGCGGCAAACAAACGACGGTACAATAAAAGCAGTCCTCCAGAGAATCGATTTAGGGTTCGTTTCGGAGATGCCTCCGGGTAGGGATTGCCGATGCTTTTGGGTCGTGCTAAAATGGACATAGAAAATGTCCATAAAACGACGGTCAGGCCGAGCCTCTTACGGCGTTTCCTTCTTGATGCTGAAGCCTCGTACGGTCGGCGCTGCAGAGTTTAAGGCTCAGTGCCTCGAGCTCATGGCCGAGGTCGAACGTTCAGGCGGAGAGATCATTATCACGCGGCATCGTAAGCCGGTTGCACGACTTATGCCGATTCGCTCTACGGCTCCGCGCGTTTTCGGGGCGCTTGCGGGAATGGTGATAGCGGAGAAAGACCTCGTTAGTCCTATCGATGTCGAGTGGACATCCGATGAACCCAATTTTACTTGATACTCATGCCGCCGTATGGCTCATCGACGGGCGCCTTGGAAGCGATGCGGCGAATGAAATAGAGGCCGCGTCCGAGCGCGACGAACTCCTGGTTTCGCCGGTCAGCGCCTGGGAGATCGCGCTTCTCGTCAACAAGCGCCGGCTGACCTTGGCTATGGGAGTAGAAGAGTACGTGCGCGCTCTCTTTAGTCTGCCCGGCGTCGTCGTCGCCGCTCTGACGCCGTCGATCGCGGTCGCGGCAGCGAATCTTCCGCATAAGCCGCCATCGGACCCGATAGATCGAATGTTGATCGCCAGCGCGTCAGCTTATGGGGCTCGCTTGGTCACGCGAGATCGAGCGATTCGCAACTATGCGAAGACAACTCCAACGCTTCGCTGCATCGTTTGCTAGCGGCCCCGTTCCTTCCGAACAGCGCGAGCAGGACTCGTCGAAAGCTTCAGTTCGCGCCGACGTATCATTCGCTTTTTCAGTTCTTCGATAGTCGGCGTTTCTGCGATGCGCTGCAGCTCGATTATGAGATAATCTGGCAACGACATATCCTTGAACCGAGCGCGCGTCGCCAGTTGCCGGTGCAGCTTCGCGGATACATTGAGCACCAGACTACTCACTAAAGTCGTTTCCCGTTGCGGCGCGCTTTGCGGTGCTTCGGCGCAAACGGCGGGCCGATCTTAAAGGCGGACTTTCGCGGCAGCGAGTCGTCCACGTCTTCGCACCCGATCGGCGAGAAGTCGCGGCAGTCGTTCGGCCGCGCCGCATAAATGCCGCAGTAGTAGTGTCCGCTGCGCGAGCCTTTCAAGAAGACGCACTGGTCGGCGACGTCGTCGCTCACCTTGCGGAGCCAGCCGAGATGGTAGCCGTCCGCCGACGGGCGCTCCACTACGTATTCGCGCAGCACCGCGTCGAAGCTCATTCCAAGGTGGTCCGCGATGCGCTGGACGTCCGCCTTGGTGACGAACGGCTCGTAACCGCTGCAACACTCCGCGCAGCCCGGCGGGCACGCCACGTTCTCGGGTAAATCTTTAAGGTGGCGGCGCGCCTGCTCGATGACGCCGCGCACCGCCTTCACGAACGCCGGATCGTCGTTGTACTTGTAGACCCATTCGCGATGCGTGATCTCGTTGGCATTATAGTAGCGCGTCGTGTGTTCGTCGAACGTGATCGTGACGTGCTCTTCGTCGATCTCGATCTTGTTGACGTGCTCGATCGGTCGAGCGTCTAGCAGCTCGGGATGGGTGGGCTGACTCGTTTCGCGCGAATAGTTGCGTAGGGCAATCAGGTCAATCGTCTCCATGATAGCCATTCGATTCCCGTGCGTTGCGGGTGCGGCCTTCGGCGGAAGCAAACACTAGCGCGCATGCGAACGGCTGTCGGCGTCGACTTGGGCGGCTCTCACGTCACCGCGGGGGTCGTCACGGACGACGGCACGATCCAGAGCCAACACGAAGAGGACCTCGACGACCTCACCTTCGGCGCGGTCATCGCGGCCCTCGAGACGGTGATCAGGCCGGCGCTCAAAGATGCCGGGGGCGTGGTCGGCATCGGGATCGGCGCCCCGGGAAACATCGATGCCGCGACGGGCGCCGTGCTGTACAGCCCTAACTTCGATTGGCACGATGCGCCGCTCGGCGACACGGTTCGGTCGAAGTTTTCGCTGCCGGTCTTCGTCGCCAACGACGCGCGCTGCGCGACGCTCGGCGAATATACGTACGGCTCGGGCAAGCTCACCAAGGACTTCGTGCTGCTCACCTTGGGAACCGGAATTGGCGGAGGCATCGTGGCGCGAGGCGAGCTCTTATTGGGCAATCGCTGGGGAGCCGGTGAGATCGGGCACCACCAAATCCGTCCGGCCGACGGCTTTGTCTGCGGTTGCGGAAAGATCGGATGCTTCGAAGCGCAGGCATCCGGCACGGGTCTGATTCGCCACGCATTCGCGGTGGCGCCGTCGTTCCCGCGCAGCGACCTGCTCGACGTACCGCGCTCGAAGCTCAGCTCAAAGAAGATTCGGCGTGCCGCGCAAGCCGGCGATCTGCACGCGGTCGCGGCCTGGAAGAGTTTCACCGCCGATCTTGCGCTGGGGCTTGCGAACGTCATCGCGTTCGTGAACCCGGCGACGATTGCGCTGGGCGGCGGCGTCTCGACCGCAGGCGATTTCATGCTCGAGGCCGTGCGGCCGCGCGTCGAGGCGCTCACGACGATGATTCCGCGAGGGACCACGAATATCGTCATTGCGGCCTTGGGTAATAATGCGGGACAAGTCGGCGCGGCGACGATGGTGCTGCGAGGAGGATTGACGACGGGCGATGCGCGCGCAGCGTAAACCGGCATTCATCGGGTTGCTTGGGATACTGGCGGCGGCGGCGACGGCGACTGTCGCGGCGACGTCGCGTCCGCCGAGCGACGATCCGATCCACAAGATTCGGCACGTGATCGTCATCATGCAAGAGAACCGGTCCTTCGATTCCTACTTCGGAACGTATCCCGGCGCCGACGGCATTCCGATGCGCGACGGTCAGCCCACCGTCTGCCTTTCGGATCCGCAGCGCTCCGGATGCACGCGCCCGTTTCACGATTCGAACGATCTCAATCGCGGCGGCCCGCACGGCGCCTGGGCCGCGACGATGGCCATAAACGGCGGAAAGATGGACGGATTCTTAGCCGCGGCCGAGCGAGGCCGGCGGCGCTGTGCCGATCTCAACGCGCCGAACTGCTTCGGCACGACCGAGATCATGGGATATCACGATTCGCGCGAGATTCCGAACTACTGGAAGTATGCCCACGATTTCGTGCTGCAGGATCACCTGTTCGAGCCGGTGGCGTCGTGGAGCTTGCCGCAGCATCTCTTCATGGTCTCGGGGTGGTCGGCGCAGTGCTCGACGCTCGGCGATCCAATGAGCTGCACGAGCGCGATACAGCGCCCCGACTATCCTAAAGACTTCGAGCGCGGCAATGCGAGGGTCCACGAGCCGGGCCGCCCCGACTACGCGTGGACCGACCTCACGTATCTGCTTCACGCGAATCACGTCAGCTGGGCGTACTACGTAATGGCCGGAACGGAACCCGATTGCGCAAACAACTTGGATGCCTGTCCGCCGCGGCGACTCGCGGCGCACACGCCCGGAATCTGGAACGTGCTGCCGTACTTCGATACGGTCAAGAAAGACGGCGAGCTAGGCAACGTCCGAGATCTGCGCGACTTTTACCCGGCGGCCAAGAACGGAACGCTGCCCAGCGTCGTGTGGATCGCGCCGGCCGGAGACTATAGCGAGCATCCTCCGGCGCTGGTGAGCCGCGGTCAAGCCTACGTCACTGGGCTGATCAACGCGATCATGCGTGGCCCCGATTGGGACAGCACGGCCATCTTTCTGAGTTGGGACGACTGGGGCGGCTTTTACGACCACGTCGTACCGCCGCGCGTGGACGAGAACGGCTACGGACTGCGCGTGCCGGGTCTCGTGATCAGCCCGTACGCGCGCCACGGCTTCATCGATCATCAGACGCTTAGTCATGATGCCTATATGAAGTTTATCGAAGATGATTTTCTCGTTGGCCGGCGGATCGATCCGCGCAACGACGGGCGGCCCGATCGCCGTCCCAGCGTGCGCGAGGCGCAGCCGTTGTTGGGCGATCTACGCCGCGATTTCGACTTTGGTCAGCGACCGCGTCCGCCGGAAACGTTACCCGGAGGAACGGTCTGGAACGGGATCTCGGCGCAATAAGGTCATAAGCAATAGGGCCATCAGTACGAAGGGAACCGCGCCGAAATCCCAGAACGGCGCGCACGTTATGGCGACCATGCTATCAAAAAGCCGCCGTTTTGGCGTTTCTCGTCCGTGGCCGGAAGGTCTCCGGGCGCCGAGCAATAAGCTCACCCTGCTCGCTCCGTTTGCACTCATCACCTGACTGAGGGAGCCCCCAATGACATTCCCCCAGGGTAACGGATCGAGCGCAAGGCCGACCGATCCAAAACAAATTGCCATCGTCGGAACCGGCTACGTGGGATTGGTGACGGGCGCATGCTTTGCGGAACTCGGCCACTACGTTCTCTGCCTCGATAACGATGCGCGCAAGATCGGAACGCTGCGTTTGGGCGAGCTGCCGTTCTTCGAACCGCAGCTGCACGAGCTGGTGTTGCACAATCGGCAGGCCGGCCGGCTGAATTTCTCGGATGACGTCGCCTCCGGGTTGCGCGACAATCCGATCGTCTTTATCGCGGTCGGAACGCCGATACTCCCGAACGACGGAGTGGACCTCTCACAAGTGTGCGACGTCGCGGCGACGATCGGGCGCGAGCTCAATGGGCCGAAGTTGGTCGTCGTCAAGTCTACCGTGCCGATGGAAACCGGCGAGATGGTCGCGGCGATCATCGCCGAAAACGCACCGCACCCCTACAACGTGGAAGTCGCGGCGAATCCCGAGTTTCTGCGCGAAGGGTCCGCGGTCGACGATTTCATGAGGCCGGATCGCGTGGTGATCGGCACGCGCAGCGAAGGAGCACGACGCACGCTGCAGGCGCTCTACGAGCCGCTGGAGGCTCCGATCGTTTGCACGGACGTGCGTACCGCCGAAATGATCAAGTATACCGCGAACTCGTTTTTGGCGACGAAGATCTCGTTCATGAACGAAGTCGCCAACATCTGCGAGCTCTTCAACGTGGACGTCAAGGACGTCGCTCACGGCATCGGGCTGGACCAGCGAATTGGGACTCGATTCATGCAGCCGGGGCTCGGTTACGGCGGTTCGTGCTTCCCCAAAGACGTTCGAGGCCTCGAGCGTACCGCCGATGGCCGGGGCTACGATGCGCAGCTGATCCGCGCGGTGGAATCGGTCAATCAAGCGCAGGTCGTGCGTACGTATCACAAGATCGAGCGTGCGCTGGGCTCCGTCGAAGGGCGGCGCGTCTGCGTCCTAGGGCTCGCATTCAAGCCGGATACGTCCGACGTGCGCGAGGCGCCGGCGTTGCGCCTCATCGAGATGCTCACTGCGGCGGGGGCCACGGTGACGGCGCACGATCCGATCGCGATCGAGGTCGCCCGCGCGAACACGGGCGACGGCGTAAAATACTCCAGCGACATCTATGAAGCCATCAGCGGCTGCGACGTCCTCGTTCTTGCGACGGAGTGGGAAGAGTATGCGGGGATCGACTTTCAGCTGCTGCGGCGGCTGATGCGCAGCAACGTGGTGGTTGACGGACGCAATCTCTTCGATCCGGAGAAAGTCGCCGCCGAAGGGTTGCGCTACATTGGCGTAGGCCGGCAGCGCGAGCCCGTCGCGCTTCCCGAGCTCGACGAGGGAATGATCCCGATTTGATAGTCTTTGTGACCGGAGCAGCCGGTTTTCTCGGATCGCACCTCGTGGATCGGCTGCTCTCGGATGGGGAGCGCGTCGTCGGAATCGATAACCTCGTGACCGGTTCTCGCGCCAATCTCGAAGCGAGCGCGAATCATCCGAACTTTACTTTCGTCGAAGCCGACGTCTCGCTGCCCTGGACGTGGGCCGGCGACTTCGATGGGCCCGCGCTGATCATGCACTTTGCATCTCCCGCGAGTCCCGTCGACTATGGGCGCGATCCCCTGGGCACGATGGCGGTCAACGCGCTCGGCGCAATGCACGGCGTGGAGCTTGCCCGCGCCGCTGGAGCGCGGTTGGTCTTCGCGTCCACGTCGGAGGCGTACGGCGATCCTCTCGAGCACCCCCAACCGGAGACGTACTGGGGCAACGTCAACCCCATCGGCGTCCGGGCGTGCTACGACGAATCGAAGCGGTACGGGGAGGCGTACGTCACCTCGGCGATCCGCCAAGTGGGAATCGACGGCAGAATCATCCGAATTTTCAATACCTACGGGCCGCGCATGCAGCCGGACGACGGACGGGTCATCCCGAATTTTTGCCTGGCCGCACTGCGGGGTGAGCCCCTGACGGTGTACGGCAGCGGCGCGCAGACGCGCAGCTTTTGCTACGTGAGCGACCTCATCGAAGGCATCGTCCGCCTGGCGAAGGCCGACTCGCTGGCCGAGACGGTGATCAACATCGGAAACCCCGGCGAGTTCACGATCAACGAGCTGGCCCAAATCCTCTCCGAAGTGGCGGGCGTACCGTTGCGGACGGTCAACTGCGAGCTGCCACCCGACGATCCAACCCGGCGGAGGCCCGTCATTAGGCGGGCGCATGACCTTTTGGGCTGGGAGCCGAAGGTACAGTTACGCGAAGGCCTTATGGCCACGTTGGATTATTTCCGCTCCGTCCAGCCCCAAACTTCGCTAACACACTAGATAAGATTGATGGTAACGACTGACAACCCGCTGCTTTTGGCGGCAACGATACTCTTTATCGTTTCGCAGGTGCTTTATGCGCTCACCCTGCTGATCAACGGCTACTTCCTGACCCAGCCCATCGATTGGGTCGACATGAGCGAGCCGATTCGAGAGCCCGAGAGCCAGTGGCCCTACATCGTGCTCTTCTATCCCGTGTTGCGCGAGCTGGAAGCGACGATGCGCACGACGATGCTATCCTTGGCGAAGATCGAGTATCCGAAGGACCGATGTCGCGTGGTTGCCATTCCGAACGCCAACGATACCGACACGGTCGCGAGCCTTCGCCGGCTAATGGAAGAGTTTCCGTTCCTAGAGATGCTCGAAGTGCCGCCAACCAGCGACCCGTCGTGGCAGATCGTCTGGGACGCGTGGGACAAAAACCCGAACGTCTATTGGTGGCATCAGGGCCGGCGCGCCGGCGTCAAGGATCTGCCGCCGAAGAAAACCCGTCAGCTGATCTACGCGCTCTATCATACGGCGCGGTCGCTCGCACACGAAAAAGATCTGGCAATCAACTACATCGACGCGGACAGCTGCCCGCCGGTCGACCATTTCACCGCCGCCGCCATTGGGCTGAAGCGTTACGACGTGTTGCAGGCGACCAACGTGGCCGGCAACTTGAACGCGTCGCTGCCGGCGTCGTTTCATTCGTTCGATCACATGGCCTGGGATGGGCATCTCTATCCGCACCTGTCCTCGCACGGGCGCCTGCCGTTCTGGGTGTTGGGCAAGGGACTCTTCTATCGCGTCACCGACCTGTTGGAGCTGGGCGGCTTTCACCCTTGGGTCACGATCGAAGATCCCGAAGTGGGCCTGCGTTACTGGATCAACGGCAAGCGCTTAGGCGTCATCGCGAATCCGTTGATCGAGGAAGTCCCTAAGACGTGGTGGGGCGGTGTCACTCAACGAAAGCGCTGGATCTGCGGTTTCTTTCAGGCGCTCGGCAAGCCGCTGCATTACATGGGCTTCTCGTGGTGGCAGCGCGTCAAGGCTCGGCTCGTCTTCGTTCCGTGCCTCTCGCTGTGGACGAACCTGATCGGCGTCCCGATGGGGATCTGGGCGCTGACGGAGTTTGCCGTTCACCCCGGCCTCTTGCCCTTGTGGACGTTTTGGCTGGCGTGCTTTAATGTGGCGCTCTTCGCGATCTACATGGTGTTGCTCTATGCGAACACGTGGCGGCGCACGCGGCTCGTCTCCACCCGCTGGACGGCGCGCGCGTGGTACATGCTGCGAATCAATCCCGCCTTTGCCATGGTATGGTGGTTCCTGTGGATCATTCCGCTCGCGATAGGTTTCCGGATGTATCTGCTGGACCAAGGCCTGGCCTGGCAGCGCACGGAGAAGATCGACGCGAACAAGATGCTTATCCGGCGCAAGCTGCTCGGATTGCGCATAGGGCGCGAAGCGACGCTGGAGCGAGGCGCCAATCCTATGTTGATCAATGCAAGAGAGGAATCAAACGTTGAATAAGCACGCGCTAGTCACCGGCGGCGCCGGATTCATCGGCTCGCACGTCGTCGATCTGCTGCTTGAGCGTGGCTACGAAGTCACGGTACTCGATAACCTGTTGCCGCAAGTGCATGCCGATGCCGACCGCGATGCCGAGGGTTGGCCCACCTACCTCGACCGCCGCGCAAAGCGCATCAAGGGCGACATCCTTGACGCCGAGGTTTTCGAGTCGAGCTTGCGCGGCGTGACGCATCTCGTTCATCTGGCGGCGTCGGTCGGCGTCGGGCAGAGCATGACGAACATCGTCGAGTACTGCCGCAACAACGTCATGACCGCCGCCGTGGTCTTGGAGACGCTCTCGCAGCGCCCGCACACGGTCGAGCGGATGGTGGTCGCGTCGTCGATGTCGATTTACGGCGAAGGGGCGTATAAGCTGCCGTCGACGGGAGCGCTCGTCGCCCCGCCGTTGCGCGAGCACGCCGCGCTTGCCGCGCGCCAATGGGAGCTGTCGCTGGGCGGCGAGCAACTGATTCCGGTCGCGACGGCCGAAGAGAAACCGTTGCAGCCGGCCTCGATCTACGCGATCAACAAGCGCGACCACGAAGAGATGTTCCTCGCGGTCGGCCGCGCCTTGCAGATTCCGACGGTCGCCCTTCGCCTGTTCAACGTCTACGGCTCGCGCCAGGCGCTGAGCAATCCCTACACGGGGGTCGCCGCGATCTTCATCTCGCGCCTGCTGAACGACCAGCGGCCGCTGGTCTTCGAAGACGGCGAGCAGCAGCGCGACTTCGTGCACGTACAAGACATCGCAAACGCCTTCTTCACGGTGCTGGAGAGCGATGCAGCGGTGTGGGATGCGTTCAACATCGGCAGCGGCAAGCCGGTGACGATCGCCCACATGGCGGTAACGCTCAACAAATTTCTCGACAAGAATATCGAGGCCGAATTCTTGGGCCGGTATCGCGTCGGAGACATTCGGCACTGCTTCCCCGATATCTCGAAGGCAGAAAGAACGTTCGGCTGGCGGCCGCAGCGTTCGTTCGACGAGGGGATGAAAGAACTCATCGCGTGGGTCTCGCAAACGAAAGCGCCGCCGGTGGATCGCAGTCAGACGAGCATGGCCGAACTCGAAACGAACAAGCTGCTCGTCTAATGAGTGGAAGGAGCGAAAAAGTGATTCGAGCGAAAATCGCGCTTGCCGCGACGATCGGCCTCTTCACGCTGAGCCTCTGTCCGGCGCTGGCGGACGATCGCGTCGGCGTGTTCGGCGGTGGCCAGGCAGACTTTTCGAACTACGTTTTCATCGGAGCGACCCTGGCCTTGAGCCCCAGCTTGGGTAACGGCCTCGCCGTGCGGGGGATTCTCGATACCGGCGGCTACAACTACATCAATGACACCCTGGGAACCGTCAAAGCCAACTTCGGCGGTGGAGAGCTGGATGCGCTCTACCAGTTCACCCATCAGAATTTCTGGAGCGACGTCGGCATCGGCGTCAACGACACGTACACGGGTCTCGCGCCGTACGATCCCACGAACCGCCGCCGTGGGCAGCAAGCCGAAGTGCGCCTCAGCCTGGATGGCGGAAACGTGTCGGGGCCATGGCGCGCCGATTGGAACGGCTTCTACGGAACGCGGCTCGACGATTACGAAGGCCGCATCGGTCTGACTCACGCACTGTCGCCGCAGTTTCGCCTCGGCGCGGAGTTCTATGCCGAAGGCGATCCGACGTACAGCCTCTATCAGGTGGGACCCGTGGCGGCCATAAAGATCGCCGACAAATCCGAGCTACAGTTCTCGGCCGGCCCATCCTGGGAGTCGGGCTTCGCGTCGCGCCCCTACTTCAAAGCGCTGATCTACCAAAGCTTTTAGGTTCCCTAGCGTCTCACGCGATTGCGCCAGAGCGCGTCGCGAAGCGCAAAGTACATCGGCTTCGGCTTCATCTCCCAGTCGAGCGGGAGTCCGCGGTTCACCCCCGGACTCTCGCCATTTTTCCAGGCTCCCGGAAAGCGCGCGTAGTCTTGCGGCGTTACTTGGATGATCCAGGAATGGCGATCGCTGAGGCCCCACGTGGTGACGCCCAAGCACCGGCTGTGACTCAAGACGGCGTCGAGGTATCGTCGCGTCTCGTCGGCGACCATCCGATCGCGCTCTTGCGCTGAGGCCGCATAGTTCGATTCCTTGACGTCCAACTCGGTGACGATCACCGGGAGCTTCATGTCGTTGAGCTCGCGCAGGAACGCGGCGATCGCCGGCGCCGAGATCTGACCCAGGCGCAAATCGAGATGGCCCTGCAAGCCGATGCAATCCAGTGGAACGCCGGCCGCCTTGAGACGCTCGATCAGTTTGAGGAAATAGTAACGACGGGCGCGTTGCTCCGGATTGTCGTACTCGAGCCCGTACTCGCTGATCAGCAGCATGTCGTTGGGCGCAAGGCTGCGAGCGAGCGAGAACGCGCGATTGATGTAGCTTGGACCGAATGCCTGCAGGTAGATGCTGTTGCGCAGGCCGTCGCTGCGCTGCCCCGGATCGATGGCCTCGTTCACGACCGTCCACTGATGGATGAGCTCGCGATACCGATCCATGACGAAGCCGACGTAGTGAGTCACGAGCCCCCAATCGGGGCGCGCGCGCAGCATCTTGGTAGCCCAGTCCGGTACGCTCAAGTGCCAGAAGAGGACGTGGCCGCGCAGCTTCTTTCCCTGGTCGGTCGCAAAGTCTACGAGCGCATCAATGCGATCGAACGAGAGCTGACCGTATGCCGGTTCGATCTCGTTCCAGTTCATCTCGAACTCCGGAACGAGCAGCGAGCACTCGTGCACGATGGCCTGCCGATAGTCCGGCTCGGCTTCGACGTCGCGGATGCGTACGGCCGACCCATAGACGCGGCGGTTGTGCGCGGCCGCCTGGGCCAGGGTCGCGTGGCTCTCGGCTGACGCGTCGTAGGCCGCGGCGAGGAACGGGACGGCGCCGCCGGCCACCATCGTCGCGATGGCCCTGCGACGGCCGATGCTCTTTTTTGACGGTTGATGCTGCACTGCGCGCAAACGCTTGGCGCCGAACCTACAGATTCCCGCCCCCCCTAAAAACACGGGGAGCGCCGATCTCGGCATGGGAACGCGCCGCGTCGGGCTAACCGATGGGGCGCGATGAGCTGCTTCCGGTATGCATTTGGAGCGTGGGCGTTGGCGCTTTTCCTGGTCGCGTGTAACGGCGGCGCGGCGCTTTCGCCCGGGCCCTCGTCCGGCATCGCCAATCCCGGCGCTTCGCGCTTGCCGCACCACGGTCGTACGGGCAGCCAACAGATACAGCACGTCGTCATCATCATGCAGGAAAACCGCAGCTTCAATAACCTGTTCATGAACTTTCCCGGCGCAACGACGGCCACGTACGGTTACGATCACAAGAATCGGAAGATAGCGCTCAGACCGGTCAGTCTTTCTACGGCGTGGGACCTCGCCCATAACTCCCAGGGATTCTATTCGGCCTGCAACGGCACCGGCAGTATCCCGGGCACCAACTGCCAGATGAACGGCTTCGATCGGGAGCCGGTGACCTGCGGGAACGCGTCGCAGCCGGTTTGCCCGGTCAAACATCCGCAGTACATCTATGCTCCCCGCAGCGAGACGGCGCCGTACTGGAGCATGGCAAAACAGTACGTGTTGGCCGATCAGATGTTCGCGTCGAACTTCGATGCGAGCAGCTACGTTTCGCATCAGTACATCATCGCGGGGCAGGCCGGTTCCACCCTCAACTATCCGTTGACCTGGTGGGGCTGCCCCGGTGGCTCAACCGACACGGTCCTCACGGTCGCTCAAAGTCCGCCGCGCGGTTACGGTCCGCGGGTGACCGATTGCTTCGACTATACGACCCTCGGCGACGAGCTGGACGCCGCCGGCGTCACGTGGGCGTACTATGCCGCTCCGGTCGGCAAAGGCGGCAGCCCGTGCGGTCAGGGAGCGCACGGCATCGGCCCCGGTTACGTGGACGGTAACGGCATTTGGAGCGCGTACCAGGCGGTCAAGCACATCTGCTACGGCCCCGATTGGAACAATGACGTCATCACTCCGCAGACCAATTTCCTGAGTGACGTTACGGCCGGAAAACTGCGAGGCGTCAGTTGGATCGTGCCCACCTGCGCAAACTCCGACCATCCGGGCTGCAGCTCTAGTACGGGACCGTCCTGGGTCGCATCGCTCGTCAACGCGGTCGGAGAATCACAGTATTGGGATTCGACCGCCATCTTCATCATGTGGGACGACTATGGCGGCTTATACGATCCCGTCGCGCCGCAGTATCTCGACTACGACGGGCTTGGACTCCGCGTTCCGCTGATCGTGGTTTCGGCGTACGCTAAACAGGCCTATGTTTCCCACATTGTGTACGAGCACGGCAGCGTCTTGAAATTCGTCGAGGCTCGCTTCGGCCTGGCGCCGTTAGCGGCAAGCGACGCGCGGGCGAATTCCCCTGCGCAAGACTGCTTCGACTTTTCGCAGTCGCCACGGAAGTTCGTCCCCATCAAAGCGCCGTACGGCGAGGGGTTCTTCATTCGTCAACGCCTGGACAGACGACCGCCCGACGCGGGCTAGAATGGCGATGACTGTTGTTAACAAAAAGCCGTGCCGGCATGAAAACCAGCCGTGGCAGTCAAAACGGTTAGGCCTGGTGCTTTAATGGCAACGGCTCGGCCGCTTTTTGTAAAGCGCGCAATCTAAACCGCTTCTCCGACGTTACTAAGGAAGTGTATGTTGTACTCTCGATTTGCACTCGGCTTCTTCGGAATGACGCTTTTTTTCACCGGCTGTAACGGCGGCAGCGCGGTTCCTTCGCCCGGAGCGCAGTCCTTCGTCTCCAGTCCGGGGGATATTGCGCAGTCCCTCGATATCGATGCCAAGGCAAAGCAGAAGATCAAGCACGTTATCATCATCGTTCAAGAGAACCGGAGCCTCAACAACCTGTTCATGGGGTATCCGGGCGCGAAGACGGTGACGTATGGATACGACAGCAAGAACAAAAGGGTGCCGCTCAAGCCGATCGCGTTGGAAACGAGATGGGACTTAGCTCACAACGCGTCGGGCGTCCTCAAGGCGTGCCACGGCACCGGCAGCATTCCGGGGACCAACTGCCGCATGAACGGCTTCGATCAAGAGGCAGTCGTGCTCTGTGGCGGCGCCGGCCAACCGAAGTGCCCGAAGGATCACCCGCAGTACGCGTACGTGCCGCGTACGGAGACCGAGCCGTACTTCGACATGGCGAAGAACTTCGTGTTGGCCGACGAGATGTATTCTTCGGACTGGGACGCCAGCAGTTTCGTCTCTCACCAATACATCATTGCCGCTCAAGCCAAATCGTCGGTTGACTACCCCGACATCAACTTGCAGTGGGGCTGCCCCGGTGGCCGCACCGACAAGATCGGCATCCTTGCAAAGAACCGCACCTTCCCGCACGGGCATGAGGTAGTTTGCTGGGACGTTCCGACCCTCGGCGACGAACTGGACGCGGCCGGCTTGCCGTGGGCGTACTACGCCTCGGCGATCAATGGGGATGGCGGCATCTGGAGCGCCTATCAAACCATCAAGCACATTTACAAGGGGCCCGACTGGGCCCAAGACGTGATTTCGCCGCAAACCCAATTCTTCAGCGACGTGAAGAACGGCAACTTACGCTCGGTGAGTTGGATCACGCCCACATTTGAAAACTCCGACCACGCCGGTTCGGGATCCAACACGGGACCGTCGTGGGTTGCGTCGCTGGTCAATGCGGTCGGAAAGTCGCAGTACTGGGACTCGTCGGCGATCTTTGTCTTCTGGGACGACTACGGCGGCTGGTACGACTCCAGGCCCCCTGCGTACAAGGATTACGACGGTCTAGGCTTCAGGCTGCCGCTGTTGATCGTTTCGCCGTACGCGAAGCGTGGGTGGGTCTCGCACGTCCAGTACGAGCACGGCAGCATCTTGCGATTCATCGAAGATCAGTTTGGCCTCTCCTCGCTGTCGGTAAGCGATGCGCGCGCGACGTCGCCTCAAAAGGATTGCTTCGATTTTTCGAAGCCGGCGCGAGCCTTCGTCCCCATCAAGTCGCCCATGGATGAAAACTTCTTCTTGCATCAGCCACCCGACGGGCGGTTACCCGACTCGGATTAGCGCCCCCACTGGAGACACTTGCGATGTTGAAATATTTGAATGGCGGGATCGCGTCCGCGCTGCTCGTCGCCCTCTGCGCGTGCGGGGGCAACGGATCGCTTTCCGTGCAGCCGCTGCTTCCCGGTCTCTCCGGCTCGCTCGATACGGGTGCCGGCGTCGACGTAAAAGCATCGAAGCGCATCAAGCACGTTATCATCGTCATTCAGGAAAACCGAAGCTTTAACAATCTCTTCGCAGGCTATCCGGGCGCAACGACGTCCCTGTTCGGATACAACACCAAAAAGAAGAAGATTGCCCTCCAGCCGGTGCCGCTCGAGACGACCTGGGATCTCCAGCACACCGCCAAAGGCTTTTTGGTGTCCTGCAACGGCACGGGAAAAATTCCGGGAACGAACTGCCGCATGAACGGCTTCGACCTTCAGACTTGACGTGCGACAAGGCAGGCCAACCGAGGTGTCCCAACGAGAATCCGCCGTACAGCTACGTGCCGCACAGCGAGATCAAACCATACTTCAATATGGCGCGTCAGTACGTTCTGGCCGATCACATGTTCGCGTCGGATTTCGATACGAGCAGCTTCATCTCGCATCAGTACATGATCGCAGGCGTGAATCCAAACTCATCGGCAAACTATCCCGACACTGCGTGGGGCTGCCCCGGCGGCTCGACCGATCGGATAGACAAACTCGGCAACGGCAGGAAGATATCGCACGTCCCCAAGCTCATTCCGTGCTGGGATCCTCCGACGCTTGCGGACGAACTCGATCAGAAAGGCCTCTCGTGGTCGTTCTATGCGCAGCCCGTGAAGGCGGACGGCGGCGAGGCGTGCGGCACCGGCCTGACGCCCGACGCTTCCAAGGGCAGGAGCGGAATTTGGAGCGCGTACCAGGCCATAAAGCACATCTGCCACGGACCGGACTGGAACCAGCACGTATTCTCGCCCTCGAGCCAATTCTTCACGGACATCGGCAACGGCAATCTTTCCGCGGTAACGTGGATCACGCCGACGTACGCCAACTCCGACCACGGAGGCTCCGGCTCGAAGACGGGGCCATCCTGGGTGACGGCGATCGTCAATGCCGTCGGAAAGTCGGCGTTCTGGGATACGAGCGCGATCTTCGTTCTCTGGGACGACTCCGGCGGTTGGTACGATCCCATCGCGCCGCCGTATGTCGACAACGACGGCTTTGGCTTCCGCCTTCCCCTGCTGATCGTCTCGCCGTACGCGCGGCAGGGGCGCGTTTCGCACGTCGTTTACGAGCATGGCAGCATCTTGAAGTTCACCGAAGACGTGTTCGGATTGGGGCGGCTCTCCGCGAGCGACACTCGTGCCAAGACGCCCGCGATCGATTGCTTCGATTTCAATCAAAAACCGCGTCCGTTTACCCCGATCAAGGCGGACTACGATCAAAGCTACTTTATGGCTCAACCGCTCGACACGAGGCCTCCCGACAATGAATAATCGGCTATCGGGCGGCATCGCTGCCGGCCCCATATTTGCCGCTGCGTTGCTGACCGGCTGTCATGGCGGCGCCACGCCGGAACTTCCGCTACAGGGCAACGCCTCGGCGGCGAACGGCATCGCCCAGCCCGCCGGCCTGAGCAAGATAAAGCACGTTGTCATCATCGTGCAGGAGAACCGCAGCCTGAACAATCTCTTCATGGGCTTTCCCCGCGCGCATACGTCGTCGTACGGCTTCGACAGCAAGAAGAGAAAGGTCACGCTGAAGCCGATCGGCCTCTCGACCTCCTGGGATTTGGCGCACAACTCAGACGGCTATTACGCGGCCTGCAACGGCGTCGGCAGCATCCCGGGCACCGACTGCACGATGAACGGATTCGACCGCGAGTCCTGGCAGTGCGGAAAGGGCGGGTTTCCCCGATGCCCCATCAAGTATCCGCCCTATAGCTACGTTCCACGGACCGAGATCAAGCCGTACTGGGATATCGCCAAGCAATACGTGTTGGCCGACAAGATGTTTGCGTCGAATTTCGATGCGAGCAGCTACGTGTCGCATCAATACATCATCGCGGCTCAGGCGGCTGCGACGACGAACTATCCGCTGACGTTTTGGGGCTGCCCCGGCGGCAAGACAGACACAATCGGCACGCTCTCACCATTCCGCGGACCGCAAAAACGCGTGCCGGTCTGTTTCGACTACCAGACGCTCGGTGACGAACTCGATGCTGCCGGCATCTCGTGGGCGTACTACGCCGCGCCCGTGGGGAAAGCGCCCTCGCCGTGCGGCCAATCGCACGATGACATGGCGCCGCCGCCGGTCTCCGGGCAGAATAACGGGATCTGGAGCGCCTACCAAGCCGTCCGGCATATCTGTTACGGGCCGGACTGGGCCAAAGACGTCATCTCTCCGCAGACGCAGTTCTTCACCGACGTGAAAGACGGCAACCTGCGCAGCGTGAACTGGATCGTTCCGACCTGCGTCAATTCCGACCACGCGGGATGCAACTCCGATACAGGACCCTCGTGGGTCGCGTCGTTGGTCAACGCAGTGGGCGAATCGAAGTACTGGAATTCCACCGCGATACTGATCTTCTGGGACGACTACGGCGGCTGGTACGACGCCGTTCCGCCTCCCTTCGTCGATTACGACGGCTTGGGCATTCGGGTGCCGTTGCTTGTCGTCTCGCCGTACGCCAAGAAGGGGTTCGTTTCGCACGCGCGCTACGAGCACGGCAGCATCTTACGTTTCGTGGAGGATCGTTTCGGCGTCAGGCCGCTGTCGGCGAGCGATCAGCGTTCGACCTCACTCGCGACGGATTGCTTCGACTTTTCGCGCCGCGCGCGTACGTTCGTGCCGATCAGGGCCAAGTATGGCGAGAGCTACTTTATGCACCAACCCCTGGATCGGCGACCGCCGGATACGGACTAAGGCCGGCGCGCTACAACTGGTACGCGAAGGCGGTGCCGCAGCCGCCGGTGCAGCTCCCCGTGCCGCCATACGCAGTCGTACCGTACAACGTCTTCTTGTCGAGATACAGGTGAGAGAACGGCTCGGAACCATCGCCGCCGGCAAAGCTGTGCAGCACCGCCTCCGATCCAACGCCGTTGACGCTGAAGACCGTGCCCTTACCGGCCGCGCCGCCCTTGGCCGTCGTCCCGTAGAACGTAATAAACGTGCCGACGTGCGCGGTAAGCCCCGCCTCCGGTTCCGCGGCGTCTTTGCCCTTTCCGAACTGGTAGAGCAGACCCTCGATCCCGTTGGGGCTCAGCACGAAGAGGGTTCCCCGTTTGTACTTGCCGCCCTCAATGGTAGTGCCGTAGAACGCTTGTTGAACGAAGATCAGGCGGCTGCGCGGATACGCTCCGTCGATGCCGTGCCCGAAGCTGTGCAGTGTCACCTCTTTGCCGCTGAACTGCGCGCGAAACGCCGTCCCTTTCCCGTATTGGCCGCCCTTTATCGTCGTGCCGTATAACTTGCTGCCGACTTCGGTGAGCTCCGCCGCCGGCACGAGGCCGTCGCCTTTATAGCTCCCGAAACTGTAGATGACGGTCTCGTGGCCGCTCGGCGTGATCGTGAACAGCGTTCCGCCGTTCGCGCCACCGCCGGCCGAGGTCGTTCCGTACAGCGTCCCGTGAATCGCGATGAGTCCGGCGCGCGGCGTCAGTCCGTCGCCCTTATAACTGCCGAAACTGTAGATCACCGACTCTTTGCCGGCGGCCGTTAGACTAAAGACCGCGCCGCAGCCGCGCGGACATGCGGTGCTCGTACCACCCTCCTCCGTCGTTCCATAAAAAGTGCCGTTGATCTCCGCGAGCTGCTGCGTGGGGGACGCTCCGTCGCCGGAATAGCTCCCGAAGTTATAGAGCGGTTTTTGGACGCCGTCGGTCGTCATGGAGAAGACGGTTCCGCACCCTTTGGTACACGCCGAGCTGCCGCCGCCGGCCAACGTCGTGCCGTATAACATTCCTTTAACGCCGATGAGATTGGTGACGGGCGTGATCCCGCCGCCGTTCGCTTTGTCGAAGCTGAAGAGCAGCCGGAAACCCGATGCATCCGGACGCGCGAACGGAGAAACGCTGGCTCCAAACCCTTGCGGCGACAACGCGGTTGGAACGGGCGGCGGCCCAACCGCGCGCGAGCAACCGGCCAACGCAATAGCGCAACCGACGGTGTAAATGGCAAGCCGTCTCATGGCGTCAGCGCTTCGCCTCGCCGCGCGGCGATTACTCCACTTAAATGTGAAACGAATTGCGATAAGATGACTTGTGTCGCCGCTACACGGCGGCGGCCGCTTGTATGCGGCCTCGGGCCGCCATCTGCGCGATCAGCGCGGCGATGCGCCGCGAGCTGTGCCGCGGGGCGACGATCTCTTGGTTGTGGCGAATTGCCGCCAAGCGTTCCGGCGCGCGGATCAGGCCGCGCACGCCCGAAACGACGGAGGCGGCGCTGCGCAACGCGATGATCCCGAGCCCGTTGTGTCGCACGAAATCCACGTTGCCGCGTTCTTGGCCGGGAACGTAGTCGTACACGACGACCGGAAGGTGCGCGGCGTTCGCCTCGGCGAGCGTGCCCGGTCCGGCCTTCGTTACCAAGAGATCGGCCGCGCGGAAATACTCGGGGATCTTATCGGTGAAGCCCAACACCACCATCGGCGTCGGCAGCGATGGCGCGATATCTTTGAGTTTCTGTTCCAGCGGCTCGTTGCGACCGCAGACTACGACGAGCGCAATGCCGAGGTCGGCTTTCGCCAGCGCCAGCGTCGTCGAGAGAAGTTTGCCGCCGCCTTCGCCGCCCGCCATCAACATCACGACGTGCGCGTTAGGCGGTAGACCGAGTTGCCTGCGCAGCTCGCTCTTGCTTCCCGTGACGTCGTCGAACTTGGGATGTATCGGATGACCGAGCAGGTGCAAACGACGCGGGGGGACGCCTCGCGAGAGCGCGCGCTGGTAGACTTCGCGGGCGGGCACGACGACCGCATCGGCGTCGGGGACCAGCCACGACTCGTGAACCTTGCCGAGGTCGGTGATCACTGTGACGATCGGGACCTCGTGCATCCGCGCGTCGTCGCGCGCGCGCAAGGCCGCGTGGTTGAGCAGCGGATGAACCGAGACGATGACGTCGGGGCGGTACGCGATGAAGAGATCGCGCAGACGTTCGCGATAGAGCGGCTCGCAGAAGCGCACGAGGGCGCGATACCGGCGCCGGCCGTTGGTTGCGTAGTAGAGGGCGCCATAGACGGGCGGCGCGTAGCGCAGCGCCATGCTGTAGCCCAGTCCGAGCTGGGTCAGTGGGAAGGCGCAGTGCGCGGCGACGTCTTCGATGCGATGTTCGAAGCGGTCGGGCGTTTCGATCTCATCCAGCGCGGCGCAGATCGCATTGGCCGCGCTGCGGTGGCCGCCGCCGGTATCCGAGATCAACAGAAGCGCCCGTTTGGTCATACACTCCTCGCCGGCTCGCATTGCGCGCCCGCCGGCTCATCGGGGCGAGTCTGGCCAAGAGCGCCCGAGCCGGGGCGTCATAAAATCGGAAGATGTCGCCAAACTCGATATCGGGGTTTCGGTGATGCCCGTCGTGGTCCTCGGGAAGTACGATCCATAGCGGGCGAAGGAGGTGCAGGAGCCACCGCGGCGTCCGCCACCCCAGCTCGGTGGTGTGTCGCCACCACACGTGCAGTTGTCCGGCGGCGAGGCCGGCCACGGCTCCAAGCGGCGAGATGCGGGCCGCGAGCGCGGCGACAATCAGATACGGCAGCGCGCCGAGGAGCCCGTCGAGCAAGACGGCCGGGTCGCCCGAGAGCACCGCATGATCGAAGTACGACCGGCGGCGATCGTGATGCGTTCGCAGGTGCAACGTGAACCAAAGATGCTGGGGCACGTGATAGAAGAATGTCGAGGCGAAATCGCCCGCGACGAGTGTGAGGATAAACGCGACGAAAAAATGCATGCGACTCTCCCTCGGCGTGACGCTCGCGCTCGCGGCCTGTACGTCTAGCATACCCCACAACGCGAGGCCGGCAACACCGGTGCATCTCGAGCGGCTCGTCACGATGCTGTCGAGCGAACCGGGCGCTACCGCCGACGCGCTCAAAGGTGCGGTCCCGATTCGCGACGGGGCCAGCGTGACGTGGCCGCTGCTTGCAATTGCCCGCGCGATCTTGCACACGAATCCGAGGATCGGCCAGGCACAAGCGCTGTTACTCGCCGATGCAACGGTGCAGTCTGCAACGGCGAACGGTCTGCCGCCGGAGTTTTTCGCCGCAACCATGCTGCAGGAATCGGCGTATGACGCCGGCGCCGTCTCATCGGCGGGCGCCGTCGGCATCGCGCAGTTCATGCCGGAGACCGCCGGAGCGATCGGCGTGGATCCGTGGGACCCGTTTGCCGCGCTCGCCGCGGCGGGAGCGCTTCTGGGAGGCTACGCGTACGCCTATCGTTCGCGCTACGCCGACGCTTATGCGGCCGCGCTCGCCGCGTATAACGCGGGTCCGCTGGCGGTGGCGCACTATAACGGCGTGCCGCCGTACGCCGAAACTCGCGACTACATTGCGCTCATTTACGATCGCTGGGCACGGATCGTTTCGTATGAAGCGATGCCGTGACCTACCCCGGAATGGCATCTTCGCAACTCGAACGAAGGCTCTCGAATGCATCTTTGGAGACGCGCCGCGCCGGCGTTCTGGTGCGCCGGCATGCTGCTCGTGCAGACCGGTTGTGGATTTTCCAGCAGCCCCGCCGACGGCCTGGTCTTTGCGCCGCCGCCCGGCTGGAGCGCCTCACCAGGAATCATGGGTTTCATGCAGTTCTGGCGGCCCCCGTCCGGCGATCGCGAGGTGCTGATGCTCTTTCGCTCACCCAAGCCGCTGCGCGCGAGCGACGTGTTTTCAACGCAACAGTTGCACGACACCCTTCAGAGCGTGACGGTCCAGCATCGCAGTACGATTCAGATCTGCGATCGTCAGCCGGCGTCGTATCTGCAAGGACGCGGCCATTCGTCCAAGGGCGAAGAGAACGTTGAAATGGTGATGAGCACGACGCGCGGCACGACGTATATGGCGCTGTACGTTCGGCCGGTGGAGCAAGCGCCCAACGCGGCGGCGGAAGCCGCCGTACGCGAACTGTGCGCTAAGCCCTAAGGTTCCCTAGCGCTTTGCGAGGGGTTCTCCGCCAACTCATCGCGTGCCAGCCACTCGCATGGACGGCGCCGGCGGCCGGTGGTCCGACGCTGCGTCGAGTCTTAGGGTGGCCATCGCTGACGGCCATCGGTTTAGGAACGATGCTCGGCGGAATCTTTCCGACGATCGGCGCCGGAGCGCACGTCGCCGGACCCGCGGTGATCTTGGCATACGTGATTTCCGGCGCGGTGAGTCTCTGCGTCGCGCTCTGTTACGCGGAGTTTGCCTCCATGGTACCTGTCGCCGGCAGCGCGTACACCTACGCCTACGCAACGCTCGGCGAGCTGGTTGCATGGATCATCGGATGGGATCTGATCTTGGAGTACGGCCTCTCGCTCGCGCCCACGGCCTCGTCGCTCTCCGATTACTTTCAGCACATGCTCGGCAACGTCGGAATCGTCTTCCCGGCGTGGGCGCAGACCGCCAACATTCACGGTCCGCATCCGCAGGTTGACCTGTTCGCGTGCATCGTGACGATTGCCGTCACGCTGCTCGTCGCCGCCGGCATTCGAGAGTCGGCCGGCGTGAACGGTGCGCTCGTGGTACTGCAAATCGTCGCGATGCTGGTGTTCATCGCGGCCGTCGCGCACGCGGTGCATCCCGCCAATGTAACGCCGTTCGCTCCCTTCGGGTACCACGGCGTGCTTGCGAGCACGGCGCTCGTCTTCTTTGCCTACATCGGCTTCGACACGGTCACGGTCGCGTCGGAAGAGGCGCGCGACCCCGAGCGCAACGTTCCGATCGGCATCATCTTGGCGCTCGCGCTCGGCGGACTGTTATACGTGGCCTTAACGCTGTGCACCGTCGGCGTGCTGCGCTTCGATCGGCTCTCCGACGGCGCGGCGATGCTCGACGCGCTCGGCGCGGTCAGCCACAGTCACGCGCTGTACTGGATCGTCGCCATCGGCGGGCTCGCCGGCAATGCGACGGTGATGCTGACATCGCTGTTGGGTCAGGTGCGAATCTTTTATGTGATGGCCCGCGATCGCATGCTGCCGCCGGGCGTCGCCGCCATTCATCACGTCTTTCGCACGCCGGCGCGCATGACCGTCATTACGGGACTGATCGTCGCGGTCTTTGCCGCGGTCTTGCCGTTGACCGATCTGTTGACGCTCGTGAACATCGGGACGCTGGCCGCATTTGCGATCGTTTGTGCCGGCGTGCTCGTGCTGCGCATCGTGAACCCCGGTGCGACGCGGCCCTTTCGCGCGCCGCTGCTGCCGCTCTTTTCGATTATGGGCGCGGCTGCGTGCCTGTACCTGATTACCGGCCTGCAATTTCCCACGTGGGTGCGCTACGGAGTCTGGTTCCTGATCGGCATCGTCGTGTACGCGCTGTACGGCTTTCGCAACTCGCGGCTGAAGTTGCTTGAACCTTAACAACATTGCTCGAACCTTAAGGCCCTAAAAGAGGGTTTACCGCCGCTGCCCGCCCAAGGCGGCCCGGATGCTCGCCACCGCGGTCGCCGACCGATTCGAACTTGTGACGGTACCGCCGCGCCGCGGCGTGCCGTCGTTCGCAGAAGAGGTCGGCTCGGGCCTCCGCGCGACCCCGATGCGCCTCTCGTCGAAATATTTGTACGACGAGGTCGGATCGGCGCTCTTCGACGCGATCACGCGACTGCCCGAATACTATCTGACGCGCGCCGAAACGGAGATTCTCGCGCAGTGGGGCTGGCAGATCGTTCGCATGCTCGATGCACCGCTCGACTTCTTGGAGCTCGGGAGCGGCAGCGCCGCGAAGACGCGGCGATTGATCGGCGAGGCGCTGCGTCTGCAAACCCAGCTGCGATACAGTCCGATCGACATCTCGAGCGAAGCGATCCGCGCTTCATCGCTCGCGCTCGTCGAAAGTTTTCCCGGACTCTCGGTGCGGGCGTACGCGGGCGACTACTTCGACGTGCTTCGCTCGTGCGAGCTCTACTCCGCTCGCAAGATGCTCGCCATGTTCATGGGTTCGAACATCGGTAACTACGAGCCTGACCATGCTGCGGAGCTCTTGACGCTGCTGCACGACGCCTTGCGGCCTGGAGACGGGCTGCTGGTCGGCGCGGATCTCAAGAAGGACCCAGCAACGTTGGAGCTGGCCTACGACGATCCGGCCGGCGTGACGGCCGCCTTCAACCTCAACCTCCTCGCTCGAATCAATCGGGAGCTCGATGGAACCTTCGACGTCCGCCGGTTCCGGCACGTCGCGGCGTACGACGAACGGCGCGGATCGGTCGACTCATATCTCGAGGCTCGGGCAAAGAGCGATGTCGCGATCGGCGCGATCGGCATGCACCTCTCGCTGGCGCGCGGCGAACGGATTCACACCGAGTCCTCGTATAAGTTCGACGACGAGGACCTGATTAGGTTGGGCGAACGAGCCGGCTTTCGTTCGGTGTCGGCATGGCACGACGACGCACGCCGCTTCACCGTCCGGCTCTTTGTTAGAGGTTCCTAGATCGTAGCGGCCCGCTCGACCAAGCGCAACGCGCCATCGGCCGCGATTGCCAAGAGCGAAGCGGCGATGCTTCCCGCGACGATCATCGCCGGCTGATGCAAGGTCAGCCCGTTGAAGATGAGCACGCCGAGACCGACTCCTCCTACGTAGCCTCCCAGGGTTGCGATGGCAATTGATGCGACGGTGGCAATTCGCACGCCGCCGAGCATGACTGGCAAGGCCTGTCGCACCTCGACACCCCAGAGCACTTGCGAGGACGACATTCCGAGGCCGCGGGCCGCGTCGACTTGGGCCGCATCCACGCCGCCGATTCCGGCGGCGACGCCGCGCGCCAGCATGAACTGCGCGTAGACGACCAGCGCAATGAAGATCGGAAGAAAACCGAGGCCGACCCATTGCACCACCACCGCCAGCAACGCGAGGCTGGGAACGGTGTAGATCGCGCCCAGCGTGCCGAGCAGCCACGGCGACACGCGCGGCCGTCGCGCGGCCAACACGCCGAGCGGAAACGCAAACAGCGCCGCAACGACGAGCGCGATGACGACCAGCTCGACGTGGGTTGCCGCCAGCGCGGCGACTCGCGCGGGGTGTGCGAGCAAATACGTCACGGCGGCGAACCGCGCAGCCGCTCGCGCGACGCGAGATAGTAGCGCTCGTACACCTCGTCCGCGGCGTGAACGAGCTCGCGGACGTAGGTCGTCGCGGGCTTCGCGAGCAGCTCTTCCGGAGTTCCGGTCTGCTCGATGCGTCCGAGCCGCATCACGACGATCCGGTCCGCGAGCCGAAACGCCTCTTCGACGTCGTGCGTCACGAAGAGCGTCGTGGTTCGAAGTTCGCGCACGATGCGAATGAGCTCGCGTTGCAGCGACGTTCGCACCAGCGAATCGACCGCGCCGAACGGTTCGTCCATCAGCAGCGCGCGAGGCTTGGCGGCGATCGCGCGGGCGACGCCGATGCGCTGCGCCTCGCCGCCGGAGAGCCGGTTCGGCGAACGATCGCGATACGCCGTCGGGTCGAGTCCGACCAACTGCAGCAGCTCGTCGACCCTCGCCGCGCTCGTCGCACCGTCCCACCCCAATAGCCTCGGAACGACCGCGATGTTCTGCGCGACGGTCATGTGCGTAAAGAGCCCGATCGCCTGGATCACGTAGCCGATTTGCCGGCGTAGCTCGACGGCATCGAGCTGCGTTACGTCGGTGCCGTCGAGGAGCACGCGCCCGGCGTCGAGTGGCACCAGCCGGTTGACCGTGCGCAGCAGCGTTGACTTGCCGCAGCCGGACGGGCCGAGCAGCACGACGAGCTCGCCGCCTTCGCATTCGAGCGTGATATTCTCGATCGCATTGCGGCTCGCGCCGGAATACCGCACGCTCGCGCCTTCGAAAGATATGCTGGCGGGCGTCACGTCTCTGCGCGAAGGAATTCCGCAGCGACATCCGCCGGGTCTTGCTGCTTGTTTTCGACCGCATCGTTCATGGCTCGGGCGACGCCGTCCGTGATTCGCGGCGATACGGCGTCGAGGGTCTCGCGCAGCGCGGGATGCGCGCGCAGCGCGGCGGCCCGGACGACCGGCGCGATGTTGTACGCCGGCCAAAAGTGGCGGTCGTCGCGTAGCACGATCAGCGACTGCGTCGCGATCGCGCCGTCGGTCGTAAAGGCCGTGGCAACGTCCGCCTTTCCGTCGAGCAGCGCGCGGTACTTCAGCGCGATGTCGTACGTGCGAACGTCGCGGAAGTTAAATCCACCATAGAAGCGCTGGAGGCCTGGCAAGCCGTCCGGCCGGGCGAGGAACTCTTGAATCGTGGCCAGGCGCAGCCGCGGCGCGGCGCGCGCCACGTCGGAGAGGGTGGCGAGGTGTTCGCGCGCCGCCACCTCACGTGTCGTTGCCAATCCCTGCGAGTCGTTCATCGGCGAAGGCGCGAGCCACACGATGCCGTAGCGCCCGCGGAACTCGCGCGCCACGGTGGCAAACGCGGCCCGCGGATTCGACTGCGGCGGCAGGTGGAGCACGTCGATCAGCGCCGTTCCCGTATACTCGGGATAACAGTCGACGTTGCCCCGTTGCATCGCCGCGATCGCGATCTGCGTCGAGCCGAGATTGAACAGTCGCTGCACGCGCAGCCCCGCGCGCTCGAGCGCCTGCGCGTAGACCTCGGCGATCACGAACGACTCGGTAAAGTTCTTCGATGCGACGCGAATCGCCGACGGATCGAAGGCGCAGCGCGCGAGCAGCGGTGCCGCGCCGAGCCGCGCGAGCGCTTCCCTACGCTTCACGTGCCGCGAGGCGGCCACTCGCCGCCAGCAAAAGGTCGGCGCCGAGGGCGAGCGCGGCGACAACGGCCGCGGCGCCAAAGAGCAGCGGAGAGTTGTCGGTTTGCAATCCGCGCACTATCTCGTCGCCCAAGCCGCCGGCGCCGATGAACGTGGCGAGGGTCGCGCTCGCAATCGTTTCGGTGGTGGCCGTGCGCACACCGGAGAGCGATACCGGTATCGCGAGCGGCACGATCACACGGAAGAAACGCTGTGGGCCCGTCATGCCCATCGCGGTCGCGGCTTCGAGTGCGGCGGGCGCAACGCCGCGTATCCCTACGTCAACGTTGATGACAATCGGCGGGATCGCCAGCAGGGCGAGCGCGACGACGGCGGGCGCGACGCCGACGCCGAGCAGCGGCAAGAGCAGCATCAAGATCGCGAGACTGGGCAACGTGCGGCCGACGCTCGCCAGGCCGAGCACTCCGCCACGCAGCGCCGCCCGGTTCGCCGCAAGAATGCCGAGGGGCACGGCGACGACCAGCGCCAACGCCAGCGCGGACGCCGCGAGTCCAAGATGCTGCAGCACGTGCCCACCGAGTTCGGCCATCACGCCGCCCTTTTGCCGCCTAGAAGGCGAAACCCGGCCCCCAGCGCAAGCAATGACGACTCAATGGTTACGCGTCCCCATGTTTCCCCGGCTGCGACGCCGGTCGTATCGCTCGACGACCCGGCACTCTACATCAGTCGGGAGCTTTCGTGGGTCGAATTCAATGACCGCGTACTGGAAGAGGCGCTTGACGCAGGCAATCCGCTAATGGAGCGCTTTAAATTCGTCGCGATCTACGGCACGAACCTCGACGAGTTCTTCATGATTCGCGTGGCGGCGATCAAGCAGCAGATCGAGGCGCAGGTCGTACGGCGCTCCGAAGACGGCCGCACGCCGACCGAGCACCTGGGAGCGATCTCGGAACGTCTGCGCCGCTCCCTGCCGCAGCAGATGCGGGTGCTCAACGAGGAACTGTTGCCCGCCCTGGAACGCGAGGGCATACGGCTGCTGCGCGTCGGCGAGCTGGATGAAGGTACGCAAATCGCGCTCGAGCGCACGTTCGACGAACGCGTGTTTCCGGTGCTCACGCCGCTTGCCGTAGATAGCGGACATCCCTTCCCGTACATTTCGAACCTGTCGCTCTCGCTGGCCGTCGAGCTGGAAGAGACGACGCGCGAAGGCGTCGAGCTGCACTTCGCGCGCATCAAAATTCCACCAACGCTTCCGCGATTCGTCCCGGTGGAGGATGGAGCGCCCAACGAACGGCGATTCGTCCTGCTGGAAGACCTGATTGCGCATCATCTCGACGGGCTGTTTCCGGGTCTGCGCGTGCGCGACTCGTACTTGTTTCGCGTAACGCGCGACGCCGATCTCGACTTGCAGGAGGACGAGGCCGACGATCTGCTGCGCGCGATCGAATCGGAGCTGCGCCGCCGGAGATTCGGCGAGCCCGTGCGGCTGGAGATCGAGCGTGGCATGCCGGACTACATGCGCGAGTTTCTTTGCAACTCGCTCGAGTTGCAGGCCGTGGACTGCTACGAGATCGAGGGATTGATGGCGCTCAGCGATCTCTGGCAGCTCGTGAATCTCCCCGGCTACGATCACCTCCGCGACAAGCCGTTCTTGCCGGCCATCCCCAAACGATTGATCGGCGCGACGGATATCTTCGCGCAGATCCGCGAGAGCGATATCCTGTTGCACCACCCGTACGAGTCGTTCGATCCGGTCATCCAGTTTTTGCAGCAGGCGGCCGAAGACGAGAAGGTATTGGCCATCAAGGCCACGCTCTATCGCACGTCCGGAAAAAACTCGCCGATCGTGCGCGCGCTGCTCACCGCCGCCGAAAACGAGAAGCAAGTCGCGGTGGTCATCGAGCTCAAGGCGCGCTTCGACGAAGAGAACAACATCGAATGGGCAAAGCGCCTCGAACGCGCGGGCGCGCACGTCGTCTACGGCTTTGCGAATCAGAAGGTGCATGCCAAGACGATTCTGGTCGTGCGGCAAGACGACGACGGCCTGCGACGCTACATGCATTTCGGCACGGGCAACTACAACGAGAAGACGGCCAAGCTCTATACGGACCTGAGCCTCTTCACGAGCCGCTCCGAGCTGGGGTTGGACGACGCGCAACTTTTCAACGCGCTCACCGGCTTCTCCAAGGTGACGGATTACGAAGATCTGTGGGTCGCCCCCGTGACGCTGCACCGCGAGTTGCTGGCAAGCATCGAGCGCGAGACGGAACACGCCAGGGCCGGACGGCCCGCGGGGATCCGGGCGAAGATCAACGCGCTGACCGAAGGCGAGGTCGTGCGAGCGCTCTACCGCGCGTCGCAGGCGGGCGTCGCCGTTGACTTGCTCGTGCGGGGCATGTGCGTCTTGCGTCCCGGCGTTCCCGGCGTCAGCGAGAACATTCGCGTGCGCAGCATCGTCGGACGATTCTTGGAGCACTCGCGAATGTACGTCTTCGAAAACGGCGGCGAGATGGAAGTCCATATCGGCAGTGCCGACTGGATGGGACGCAACCTCGACCGGCGCGTGGAGCTCGCGGTTCCGGTCCTAGATCCGGTGATGGCGCAGACGCTCGCATCTGCGATCCTGCGCGTCTTGCTGTCGGATAACGTCAAGAGCCGAGAGTTGCACCTCGACGGCACGTACCGCCGGCGTTCTCCCGCGTCGGGCGAGATGCCGATCGACGCGCAGCGCGTCTTCCTGACACAGGCTCAGGCGCTGGGATAAAGACACCTTAACGATCCGGCGCTTAGGCTATTTGCATGGCGCCGGTTCGGCTCTTCCTGGTCATCGCATTGGCCATTCTCTGCGTGGGGCGCGCTCAGGCCGCCGCCGGCGGACTACGCGCAAGCGTCGTGGATGGCGGGGGCCATCCGATTGCGGGCGCCGCGGTCTCCGCGCGTGGGCCGCGCGACTACTTCGGCAGTACGGACGCCGGCGGGACCTTGACGATCGCGGACGCCGCCGCGGGGACGTATCTCGTCAGCGTCACGAAGGCCGGCTACCAGGCCGCATCGCAGAGTGGCGTCGTCGTGACGGCGGACAACGTGACGGTGGTTTCGCTGGTAATGCTTCCCGCGACGCTGCAAACGATTGCATTGGTGCGAAGCACGGCCGGCGGACCGCATTTCAACACGACGTCAGCTTCGGTCAACGTCGTGACGTCGCAAAGCTTTGCGGATCAGGCGCAGTACCAAGTCACGCAGGTTCTGAACCAGATTCCGGGCGTGCAGATCTCCCTGCCCGGGGGTTCCACCAACGGCGCGGCTCCGGGGTCGGTGACCGTGCCTAATATTCGCGGTGCGGCGTCGTATGAAACCGCCTCCTTGATTGACGGGCACCCCTTGGCCGTCTCGAGCTACGGCGACTATATCACCAGCTATCTCAGCAGCTTCATGTTTGGCAGCGTCGAGGTCGTGAAGGGACCGGGCTCGAGCGCACTGGAGGTCAACAACGCGATCAACGGTACCGTCAACTTTCGCACGAAGGACCCAACCGCGACCGCGGTTCCCGAGTACGAAGCCGGCTACACGACTAACGGCGGCACTTACGCGAACCTAGGCCTCACGGCGAGCACGCTCGACGGACGGCTGGGCTACGCGTTCGACGTGTCGGTCGTCAACGATCCGTCCGCGGCCAACGGCAAACAAGTGCTGATCGATCCGAGTGGTGGCCATGTCGGCGGGTCTTTCGGGAAGCCGCTCGCGGGTTCTGCCACGTATGCGAACGTCGCGAATACCGAGAGCAACATTCAGACTGGTTACTCGCTGCTCGCCTGCTGCTATACGCTGCTCGGCGATTTCTACAATACGTCGCAACTCCTGAAGCTGCGCTATCAAATATCGCCGAGTACCGTCGCCACCGTCAGCTATCTCGACGGCCAGACCTTTACGGATCAGAACGACAACGTGGGAAACATCACCAACGCGCAGTTCCGTCCCGGTAGCGGCTACTCCGGATCGCTCCGCCCGGGGGCGCAGCAGGTGATGTACCTCTTCGCGGGCGCGCCGAACAACCTCGTGAACGTCGAGCCGATCTTCCAGGCCGAAGTGAGCTCGGCGATCGGCAACGACACGATCCTGGCGCGCTACTATCACGCCTCGCTCTACCGCGAGACGCAGCAAGGTACCGGCCCCGGAATCCTCGACCCCTATAGATTGACGCTGTACGGATCGTCGGCGAACTTTTCCCAGCCGTTTAACGGCCTTACGACCCCCGTAGCGTTCCAGGACTATTTTCAGGAGAGCGAGCTCGACAAACTCGGCGGCTGGTCGTTTCAATACAGGCATCCGTTTGGAGAGAATTCGATCAGCTTCAGCGCCGATCAGAATACGACGCAGGCAACCTCGTACGAGAACTCGACGTTCACCAACGTCTTCATCCCGCAGGGTTCGTCGCAGCTCTTTACTACGCTGCAGCTTCATGCGAACCTTGCGCTCTCCCCGACGGTCAGCGCGATGCTCGCGGACTACCAGAACGTCTATCGCAGCACCTACGCCACGAACTGCCCGTTTTCGTTCGGGTTCTCTAACTGCGCGACCGACGGTTCCAACGTGACCTTTGCGACGAGCACTATCGGCCACAACGACCCGCGCGTGGGCTTCGTTTGGCAACCCCATCCGAATCTGGCGGTTCGGCTGGCGGCGGGAAGCGCGATCGCACCCCCCTACCTAAACCTTTTGAGCCAGATCACGGCCCCCAGCGCCCTGTGGGATACACAGACAAACATCGCAACGCTGACGAAAAACAGTGGCCAGCTGCGGCCCGAAACGGCCTTCGGCTACGATCTTGGCGCCGACTATCGCTGGCACGACGGTTGGACCGTTCTCTCGGGCGACGTTTACGAAAACAATCTCTACAATCACTATTTCGGCGAGACGCTCTTTAGCGGACTGTTCTGCGGCCAGGTCTCGTACCCGTGTCTCGATCAGGGCGGACACAAGGCACCCCCAACGGTTCCGATCTATTACTCGCTCAACACGAACATCAGCAACTTCCGCTTCGAAGGCATCGAGCTCTCGCTGCAGCGCACGCCGCCGGTCGGCTGGGGGTTCAATCTCTCGGGTTCACTGCTTCGCGGTTATGTTTATAATTTGCCGCCATACTTCTACTGCAGCACGCCCGGGCCGCGCTGTCAGTACAATCAGAACCTTAATATCATCGCGAATCAGAACCTCAACGGCGAAGGGATTGGCAGCGTTTCGTACTCCCCGTTCTTCGGGTTTGGCAGCACTATCGGCTCACTCAACACGCGCATTCCCTACGCCCAGGGCAACGCCGCGGTTTCCTACACCTTCAAGAACCGGGCCTTCGTCATGCTCGGCACGACGTACTATGGGAACAACAACTCGCTCAACGAGCCTCCCTTCGGCTACGGGTACTTCACGGTGCGCTATCCGTTTACGCCGATGCTCTCGCTACAGATCTCCGGCAACAACATTTGGAATGCCTGGCCGGGCGTGGTTCCGATCTACGGAAGCGGCGTGGCCATTCCGCTAGCGAACGGTGGCACCGCCGCGACGCTCGGGAACGTCCTTGGCCCAGCCACCTGGACGTTCTTGTTAACGGATCGCTAGGTTCGCCAACTCCAGCACGACCTTCCATTCGTGGGGCATGACCGGCTGCACCGACAAGCGCTGATTACGTCGTAGGAGCGGCATCCCGACCAACCGCGGTTCTTCACGCATGCGCGCCAGGGTGACGGGGTGCGAAAACTCCTCGACGAACGCGACGTCGACCATGAACCAGATCGGTTTGTCCGTTTTCGCTCGGGCGTCGAAATATTCGCTCGTCCGGTCGAACTGCGTGAAGTCGGGATAGGCCGTCTTCGCGATCGTGCAAATGCCCACCGCGGCCGGTTCGGCGATGCTCGAGTGATAAAAGAGCGCCAGATCTCCGAGCCGCATCTCCAGCATGTTGTTGCGGGCCTGAAAGCTTCGCACGCCGGTCCATGGCGTCGTGCCGTCGTGCTTGAGTTGTTCGAACGAATACGCGCTCGGCTCCGTTTTCATCAGCCAATACCGCGGCATGGCAGAATCTTCGCCAAGCCGGCGCCGATGTGCTATCGTGAGTGCGATGAAGGGACGAGTGATTCCAGCAGCCGCTCTCGGATGGAAGGGCGTTAGCCCAGAGGGTTACGCTGCCGGCATGCCGGACACGGGCGTGACGCGCCACACCATCGTTGGTAGCCGCAAGGAATCGCCCGAGGACCCCGGACCGCAGATGGAGCTGCGCTACTTCGAGGTGCAACCCGGCGCGGCGTCGCGACTAGAGAAACATGGTCACGAGCACTACGTGATCGTGCACAAGGGCCGTGGTTATGCCGTCATCGGGGGCACCCCGACCGAACTGAGGCCCGACGACGTCGTGTACGTTGGGCCATTCGAGCTCCATCAGTTCGTGAATAGCGGCGACGAGCCGTTTGGGTTTTACTGCTTCGTGGACAGTTGTCGCGACGTTCCGCAGCCGCCCAATGCGCAAGAGCTGGAAAGACTCAGGGGCTCACCGGCGGGCGCCGTCGCCAAGCCTTTCGCGGTCCCTTTCCGGGGCAAGGCACCAAGCTAGGAGCGAAAGACTCGGAGCGAGAGCCAGCGAATAATCTTAAGGAGGAGGCAGGGTTACCGTACCCTCTTCCGAGCGTTTCCTTGACCTTCGTGATCGCTCCGGGGTTAAGGACGCGTTCGACGTGCTTTTGCGATGGCGTAGCTCGTCTCAGCGGCAAGGTGAACCCCAAGCGTCTTCAAGGAGGCCCCGTGGCAGGCTCATTACAAGCGATAGCTCGGTCGCACTATCCGCGGCTTATCGTTTCCGCTGCATTCGCGCTCTGCGCGGCGTGCAGCGGCTCCAACCAGCCGGGCTCGGCGATTCCGATCTCCCCGGCAGCCCGGAACATCCACCGCGCCTCGCAAGCCGGCGTCGTCGTGAATCCATCGCAGGTCGGCGCACAAGTGTCGTCGGCAGTGTTGGGCGCGGACATGGAAGACTGGTTCGATATCACGCAGCCGAACTTGGCCGCGTCGTTCATAAAAGCCGGAATGACGGTGACGCGCTGGCCGGGCGGTAAGGGCGCCGATCGCTACCACTGGAAGACGAATCAAAACGGCCCGGGCATCTGCGCCGGCACCGAGCAGCCGAGCCCCAACTCTACGTTCGACCACTTCATGCAAGACGTCGCTATACCGGCGCATCTGGACGTTTCGATTACCGTGAACTACGGCTCGAACCCGAAGTGTACGGCCGGCGACAAATCTGACGAAGCCGCAGACTGGGTGAAGTACGCGAACGTAACCAAAGGCTACAACGTGACGTGGTGGACGGTCGGGAACGAGCAATACGTGGACGGCTCGCTCGACTTGCGCTCCTCGCCGCACGATCCGACGCAGTACGCCCAAGTGATGAGCCAGAATTACTACAAGCAAATGAAAGCCGCGTCGCCGCTGGTACCCATCAATGTCTGTATCGATGCCTCAATACGCACAGCGAGTTGGAACTCGGTCGTCTTCAGTCAAGCCCCGTTTGATTGCATCGAGCTGCATTACTATCCGCAGAAGGGGACCAGCGTCAACGATACCTTCTTGCTCACCAACGGAGTTGCCGGCATTACCTCGAGCATCAAAACCGTGGAGAGCGAGCTGGTCGCCGCCGGGCGTGGCGGAACGCCGATCTTTGTCGGCGAGATCGGATCGGCGCTGCCTCCCGGCGACAAGCAAGAGATGTCGATCACGCAGGCGCTCTATGCCGGGCAGATCATCGGGGAGATGTTGAACGACGGCGTGGTGCGCGCCACCTGGCACAGCGGGTTCGGAGGCTGCGACACGCCGGCTGCGGGCGGCGATTTCAGTCCGTCGCTCTACGGCTGGCAAGATTTCGGCGGAACGATGATCTTTTCGGTTGGGACGGTCGCCCACCATTGCAGCACGAAGAACGTGCCGCTGGGAACGTTGATGCCGACGGCGGACGCATTCGAGGTGGCGTCGCACTTCGTCCGTAACGGCGAGCACATGCTCGGCGTTTCGGTCGTCGGGATGAAGAACGTTCGAGCCTACGCAACGACCTACAACGGCGGCTACGCGTTGATGCTCTTCAACCTGAGCGAGAAGTCGTCGGTCAACGTGCCGGTGACGATCGACGGAAAGACGTCGGGCACCGGCGGGCCGTTTTGGAAGTATGACAAGAAGCTGTACGATGCATCGAAGTACAACAGATGGAAGGGCCCGGGATCGGGGACGCTGCCGAGCTGGCAGAACAGCTTTACCATCAAGCTCCGGCCGTGGAGCATGACGGTCGTGCAAACGCAGTAGCGCTACGACAAGGAGTGTTCAACTTGAACGGTGCGCGTCTTTTCCTTCTGGCAACGTTGGTTGCCGTTTCGGGGTGTGCGCAAAATCCGGGCGCTACGCTGCCGCTTGGAAGTCCCGGATCGGCGCTTCGGTCGCGAACGCTTCTCACATCGAAAATCACGCATGTGGTAATCATCGTGCAGGAGAACCGCACGACGAACAACCTGTTCAACGCGCTGCCCGGTGCCGAGACCGTGCGAGTCGGAATGAACTCGAAGGGTAAGCCCGTGGCGCTGCGTCCTCAAGCGCTGACCGCACCGTATGACCTCAGCCACCGGCACGCCGCATTCACCCTCTCGTATGCGAACGGCCAAATGAACGGCTGGAACCTCATAATTTCTTCGTGCAATAAGAGCGCGAAGTGTCCGCGGCCGGGGATACGCCCGTACGGCTACGTGCCGGAAGGGGAGGTCGAGCCGTACTACACGATGGCCACGCGATACGCTTTCGCGAGCCATATGTTTCAGACGAATCAGGGGCCGAGTTTTCCCGCCCATCAGTACCTTTTGAGTGGTACCTCCACGATCAGCGATGGATCGCCGTTGCGGGCGGCCGAGAATCCGCTGACGCCGCAGAACAAACATACCGGCGGCTGCGATTCGCCGCCGGGATCCTACGTTGCGCTCATCGATCCGTACGGAAACGAAGGCCAACCCACGTTTCCATGCTTTACTCGCACGTCGCTGCTCGACTTCACGGGGGCGGCCGGTGTCACTTGGCATTACTATCAGGCGCAGCCGGGTCCGGGATTGTGGAACGGTGTCGATGCGCTTGCGCAGATTTGGAGCGGGCCCCAGTTTTCGACCAACGTCACTTGGCCACCGACGAAGATTCTCAGCGACATCGACGCTGGGACGCTCGCAAATCTCGTGTGGGTGACCCCAACGGTCAAAGAATCGGATCACGCCGGCTGGACCGACGGAACGGGCCCGTCGTGGGTGGCGACCGTCGTGAACAAGATCGGACTGAGTCAGTACTGGAATACCACGGCAATATTCGTGGTGTGGGACGATTGGGGCGGCTGGTACGATCCGATGCCGCCTCCGCAGTATAACTCGTACGAACTCAGCTTTCGCGTACCGCTCATCGTCATCTCACCCTATGCCAGGCGACACTACATCTCGACCCAGCAGCACGAGTTCGGCAGCATCCTAAAGTTCGCGGAGGAGACCTTTGGGCTTCCGTCGCTCGGCACGACCGACGTGCGATCC
>Ga0213882_10000111_pt1 | contig 37702 bp, 41 predicted proteins | sample BarmaccoBMER_R09_FD_160106 | JGI IMG/M metagenome (GOLD analysis project Ga0213882, IMG submission 160106) | Barbacenia macrantha exposed rock microbial communities from rupestrian grasslands, the National Park of Serra do Cipo, Brazil - ER_R09 ...
CACTCCCGCCTCGCCCTGCACGGGCTCCAGGAGCACCGCCGCTGTCCGGGACGTCATCGCAGCGCGTAACGCGTCGAGGTCGCCGTAGGGCACCACGATGAAGCCGGGGGTGAACGGGCCGAACCCGGCCCGGGCCACCTCGTCGGTGGAGAACGAGACGATGGTGGTCGTGCGGCCGTGGAAGTTCCCCTCCGCGACCACGATCTCAGCGGTGCCCTCCGGGACACCCTTGACCCGGTGAGCCCACAACCGGGCCGTCTTGATCGCGGACTCGACGGCCTCGGCACCGGTGTTCATCGGCAGCACCATCTCGGTTCCGGTCAGCTGGGCGAGCTCCCGGCAGAACGCGCCGAGCAGGTCGTGATGAAACGCCCGCGAGGTCAACGTCACCCGCCCCAGCTGGTCCACCGCGGCGGCCACCAAGGCCGGATGCCGGTGCCCGAAGTTCAGCGCCGAGTAGCCGGCGAGGAGATCGAGGTAACGCCGGCCTGTCACGTCGGTGACCCAGGCACCCTCAGCGGAGGTGATCACCACCGGTAGCGGATGGTAGTTGTGCGTACTCCACCGCTCGTCGGTGTCGATGAGGTCGGTGGCGCTCAGCGGGAGGTGCGAGGTGATCGCCGCTCCTCGGCGCCGGCGTTCAGCAGGTACACCGTCCCGCCCTCAGCACCGCGCTGGATCGGCACTGGAGGTTGTGAGGATCCGAGAACCTCGGGGCGCTCGCCGGTGCTCCGCTGGGCGCTCCTCTGCTCCGAGGGCTCGTGGACCTGCTCGAGCGCCTCCTCCAACAGCTGATGCGCGGCGGCCACTGCAGCGGTGACCTCGGTGCGCAACGCCTCGAGCGTGCTCACCTCGTCCGCAACCTGGGCTCGCAGCTCGCGCAGCGCCGACTCGTCGTGTTCGACCGCGCGGATCCGGCTCGACAGCCCCTCGCCGATCACCCTGAGCATGAGGTGCACGCCGGCGATGACGCGCCGCTCACTGTCCCGGATCCGGGCGCTCGCCGTGGACTCACGTTGCGCGATCGCCTGCGCCGCATCCCGCTCGCCGGTCCGCCGGCGCGCGGCGGAGTCCGTCTCGAGCTGATCGCGCTGCTGTCTCGCATGGTCGAGTAACGACTTGGCCTCGCGGCCGGCATGCGCTCGCAGCCTCGTGATCTCGTCGTCGGCGCGGGCTCTCAGGTCGGCGATGTCCCTCTCGGCGCGGGCGACCCGCGCGGTGATCTCTGCCTCGGCATGGGCCTCGAACTCGGCTGCCTCCTCCTCGGCCAGCCGCATGATGCGCTGGATCCGGGCGCTGGCCCCGGTCATCGGGGTAGCCAGGATGCGCTCAACCCGCGACGTCGCCTTATCCGTCTTCCGGCGCAGATCCTCGCTCGCTGACCGAAGGTGGCTCAGCACCCTGCTGAGCTCGGCGACCTGGGTCAGGGCCGCATCTCGATCGGCCGCAACCATCGCGATGCGGCCATCGAGCGATTCGAGGTGCTCCAGAACCTGTCTTCGGTTGAATCCGCGCAGTGCTGTCTCGAAGGGTTGGTGCAGGGGGACTAAGTCGTCATCCTGGGCTCCGCGCACAGGTGTCGATCATAGCCCTGAACGGGCCGCGATCAAAGAACAACGTGGCCGTCCCCGCAGCCCCGCCGAACGGGTCACAGGGTCTTGACCAACCCCCCGTCGATGAGGACGTCGGTGCCGGTGACGTTGCCGGCCCGATCACTGGCTAGTAGCAGTACGAGGTCGGCGACCTCCTGCGGGTGGGTGAAGCGGCCGGTCGACGCTTCGGCGGCGGCCCGCTTGGCGACCTCTTCGGGATGGCCGTCCTTGGCTCGGGCGACGGTGGCGGCGACTCCGTCGTCCCCGAGCCACAGGTCGGTCTCGACCGGGCCAGGACTGACGGTGTTGACCCGCACCCCTTGAGGGCCGAGCTCCTTGGACAGGGACTTGCAGAAGTTGGTCAGCGCGCCCTTGGCGGCGCTGTAGTCGATGACCGCCGGGTCCGGCAGGAACGCGTTGACCGAGCTCACGGTGACGATCGTGGCGGGAGCCCGGTCGAGTAGGTACGGCAGTGCGGCGCGGGTGGTTCGGACCGCGGCGAGGAAGTTGATAGTCAGCGCCCAGTCCCAGTCGTCGTCGGTGAGCGCCAGGAACCCGTCGAGCCGTGGGCGTACCGCACCGACATTGTTGACCAGGATGTCCAAGCCACCGAACGTCCGGGTTGCGTCCTCGACGAGTCGGGTCGGGCCGTACGGAGTGGTCAGGTCCACCAGCACCGGGTGGACCGTGGATCGTGAGGCGAGCTCGGACAGCTCGTCGCTGCCGTTCCGGGCTCCCGCGATCACGCTCACCCCCTCGGCCGCCAGCGATCGGGTAATAGCCAGGCCGATTCCCTTGCCGGCGCCGGTGACGACGGCGACCTTGCCGGACAGGTTCAAATCCATAACGGACTCCTCAGGGTACTGTCGCATTAAGCGGTCGGTCCACCCTACCTGTGACACCTGCCCGCCCAAAGCCCCGCGTCGGGCCGTCAGATTTATGCTTCTCCAAGGGTTCCCGAGAGGTATTTCTCTTCACTTTGCGGCAGCGTGAGGACGCCTACGCTTTAGTGCGACAGTGCCATCCTCTCGTCATGCGATCCAGCTGTCGCGGCTGGGACACGAACTCGCAGTAGTAGCTCGCCTGGCCGAATAGCACGTCCGGTTTGCTTTCGTGAAAGAACCCGGTGCCGATCTGCCGGGACGCGATGTGGACAACCGACGTCGCCGTGTGCGTTCCTCCGAGGGTCGGCATACCGACGTAGGGTTTGTGTGAGATGTCCTTGTCGGGCTGATGAGAGTTTCTCATGGTGCGTGTGGTGGTGAGGTGTTTCCGGCGGCTGCCATTACGTGATCGAACATGCGGAGGTTTTCCACCCTTGTCTACCAGTGACTCCTGACTCGCCGATCCGCCGGTCGCATTCCTCGTCGCGAAGCTTCGACACCTCGGCCGAGCGCGGGGTCACACCGGTAGCCCGCCGCTAGTGGCCGGACCTGCCTTCTCTCGCCCTGGGCCCGGCGTCGAGGTAGGGCAGCGTCACGTCGTCGGCATGGCGATGGGGTACCGGCTGGGCGGGGATCCGGCCGAGCCGGCCGGCTTGGTAGTCGGCTACCGCCTGGGCGATCTCCTGCTTGGTGTTCATCACGAACGGGCCGTAGTGCACCACTGGCTCACCGATGGGCCGTCCTCCGAGCATCAGTACCTCAAGGTTCGGGTGATGGCCATCCTGCATGGTGTCAGCGGCGATACGAACGGTGTCGCCTGATCCGAACACGGCCAGCTGCCCGTCGTGGACCGGCCAGTGCTCGGCGCCGACGTCGCCTCGCCCGGCCAGCACGTAGGCCAGCGCGTTGAACCCCGCCTGCCAGGGCAGCTCGAGCGTCGCACCGGGGCTGACCGTGGCGTGGATCATGGTTATCGGCGTGAATGTCCAACCGGGGCCGGCGTAGCCGGCGACCTGTCCAGCGATCACCCGAACCAGCGCGCCACCGTCTGGTGAGGAGAGCAGCCTCGCCTGCCGGCCGCGGATGTCCTGGTATCGGGGCGGGTTCCACTTGCTCGCCGCGGGCAGGTTCACCCACAGCTGGATGCCGTGGAACAACCCCCCGGAGATCACCAGCTGCTCCGGTGGCGCCTCGATGTGCAGGATCCCGGCTCCGGCGGTCATCCACTGGGTGTCCCCGTTGGTGATCCGCCCCCCACCACCGTTGGAGTCCTGGTGGTCGAAGATACCGTCGATGATGTAGGTGACGGTCTCGAAACCGCGGTGTGGATGCCAGGGGGTGCCTTTGGGCTCGCCTGGGGCGTAGTCCACCTCGCCCATCTGGTCCATGTGCACGAACGGGTCGAGGTCACGCATGCTGACCCCGGCGAACGCGCGCCGGACCGGGAAGCCCTCGCCCTCAAAGCCGCTCGGCGCTGTGGTCACCGAGCGGACCGGCCGCTCGACGGCGGTGGCCGGGTCCACGGCCGGGATGCGCGGCAGGGCGAGGATGTCGTTCACGGTCACTGCCGGCATGGCTACCTCCTTGGCAACCGACCTGGACCTGTGGGCGGCTCGGGGTGCTGGCGAGCTGCCCACAGGTCGGCCTGTCGGTTCAGTGTGACGTACCCGAGCGCGTTGCGCAGCGCCCTGAACCGGCTGTCGTTTCGTGCCGGCGCTGGCCGCCATCGTGTTCACCGACGAGTCAGGGGAGGGGGACGACCCTGATGACGAGGATGACCCGACCGGGCCAGCGACCTCGAATCGTTGGCTCATCGGTTCCGGCGATGCCGCCCAGTGGGACCGTTTGGGCTGGTGGGCGATACTGGGATTGAACCAGTGACCTCTACCGTGTCAAGGTAGCGCTCTCCCACTGAGCTAATCGCCCGAGGCGGAGGCGGGAATCGAACCCGCGTACAGGGCTTTGCAGGCCCTTGCCTAAGCCACTCGGCCACTCCGCCGCGCCTCGTACCGGAGGGGTTCCCACGCGCGGCCTAGAGGTCGAAGCGCCATGAAAGACCCGATGAAGACCCGCTCCTGGGGCGGCCCGGCGTGGGGGACCGCGCAGAGCGGACGACGGGATTCGAACCCGCGACCCTCACCTTGGCAAGGTGATGCGCTACCAGCTGCGCTACGTCCGCATGCCCCGACGGGATCTTGCCTCGGCTCCCCGCCCCGGTGCGTGCCAGAACTGTAGCCGACCCGGGAAGTCGGATCAAACCGGCCCCGGGCTCACGGCGTCTCGTTGGCGATCATCTGGTCGAGTGCGTCGTCGACGTTCATCCACAAGGTCTCGTTCCCGGGTAGGACGACGTCGTAGCTGGCGTCCAGGAACTCGGCGAGCCGCTGGGCGTTGGCCTCGAACACGGCGTGACCAGACGGGGAGCTGAGCTCCATCATGACGATCTCGGGATCACCTGACCCCGGCCGGATGCGCACGTCGCCCTCTCCCGCGTCGGCGATCAGGCCGTCGGCGAGTAGGTCACGGGAGAACACCCACTCGACCCAGCCCGCTCGCCCGGTGCGGAAAGCGGCGACGATGGCGTACGGGTTGCGAGTGTCGTAACGGAGCACAACCTGAACAGGCACTGCGGGAGTGCGCGGCGCCAGCAGATCGAAGACCGCCGATGAACGAAGAGTCACATGGTCGTTACGCATCGTTATCGCCCCTTTCTGTGCCTCCGGGCTCTGAACGCTGAAACGATTGACTTTGGCTGCTGTGACGCGGGTATGCCCGAGCTACGCCCGGATGCCTAAGACGGACCACCCGGACGGGGCAGAGGCGTCCGCCAGAGCGGTCGGCTCGTCGCTCATCGTGCCTACCTGCCGCCGTCTGCGGCGGTTCGCTGCGGCAACTAACCTGAACCGGTAGGTGGTGCCCGGCGTAGGTACGACGTGAGGATCTCCCTGGTGGCCGATGAGGCTCGATCGAGCGCCCCCCGGCCCGACCGGTGGCAGGACACCTCGGAGTCGGTGCCGCCGGTTCTCAGCGTGGTCGAGGGACTTTCTGACGCCGAGCTCGCGCGAAGACTCGGAGATGCCGACGGTGCGGCACTGTCCCAGCTGTACCAACGCTTCGGTCGGCCGTGCTACTCGCTGGCCCGCCGGATCTGTGCCGACGAGGGGCTTGCCGAGGACGTGGTGCAGGAGGTCTTCCTGACACTGTGGCGTGACCCGGCCCGGTTCGACCCATCGCGGGGTAGCTTCGCCACCTGGCTGCTCACGCTCATCCACCACAAGGCGGTGGACGCGGTGCGACGAGAGAGCACCATCCGTCGGCGCATGGTCGCCGCGCCGGAGGCGGGCGAGGACTGGTCGCCGACCCCGGCCCCCGGCGCTGACCAGGCGGCGATGGCGCGGGTTGCGGCCGGCCAGGTGCGCGCGGCGCTGCATCGCCTGCCGGTCGAGCAGCGGCAGGTGCTCGCGCTGGCCTACTTCGGTGGGCACACCCAGCGTGAGATCGCGGTGCTGACGGGTGTCCCGCTGGGCACGGTGAAGTCCCGCATGTTCACCGCAGTGCAGCGGTTGCGCTCGCTGCTGACCGATCAGCTGGGACCGGATGCCCTAGTCGCGGAGGCCTACATGGTGCGGGAGGTGAACCGATGAACGACCAGCAGCACCTTGCGGACTGCCCGCACCGTGAGCTGGCGGTCGGGTGGGCCTTACACGCTCTCGAGCCCGCTGAGGAGTCCCTGGTCGCCGCGCACATGCCGGAGTGCCCGACGTGCACCAGCACCGCCGCGCAGACCGAGGAAGTCAGCGCCACACTGGGCCTATCCGTTCCGGAGGCGATCCCCAGCGCCGAGCTGGAGCAGCGGATACTCAGCGTCACGGGTACCAGATGGGCGGCACCGGTCATGCCACCGACACCATCGACACCGCTGGCGCGACACATCACCAAGCCATCCTGGCTGCGCACCGGGGAGCTGGCTGCGGCGGTGATCCTGGTAGTCGCCGCGCTGGTGCTCGGAGTCCGGGTGGTGCAGCTCAACGGCCAGCTCAACCAGGCCCAACACCAGGTCACGGACATGACCGAGGCGATACAGAGCGCTGAGGACCCGGCGGCGGTCCGAGTGCCCCTGTTCGCCAAGGACGGCCGTGCGGTGGTGGGTATGGTGCTCGCGAGCCGGAACCGGGTCGCTGTGGTGGCCACCCGTCTGCCGAGCAACCGGGCGGAAGACCAGACATACGTTCTGTGGGGGCTTACCGGCGGAGTGCCCGTCGCGCTGGCGGCCTTCGATGTAGCGTCGCAGGCACCCCGGCTGCATGCCGTACCCGCTGCCACCGGAACGGGCAGGTTCACCGGCTACGCGGTGTCCCTGGAACCGGGTCGGCGCACCCCTGCGGTACCGACGGACGTCGTGGCGACGAGCAGGTGACGAGCTGGCGGTGGTTCGCCGCTGGGCTGATCCTGTAGGGTGGGTCCGCTGCTGCGGCTGGCGAGGGGCGATTAGCTCAGCGGGAGAGCGCTTCGTTCACACCGAAGAGGTCACTGGTTCGATCCCAGTATCGCCCACCCCCACAACCTGAGGTCGACACTTTCCCCTCCTGCGCTCTTAGGGAACCGGAGAGAACCAGACCGAGAGGCTGACTCTCGCGGGCGGAAAGATCCTGCCCATCTTCTGTGCGGATGCCGGTGAGCAGGGACGCTACGATGTACGCGGGCAGCTGCGGACAGCAGGGTGGTCAGTGGTTCGGGGGCCGAGTTCAGCTCTGCGCTAGATCCGCGTCGGTCAACCCGAAACACGTACGCTCACCTGTGGTCGGGCGCGGACAACCGGGTTGCGTACGGTGCCGCGCGCAGTCGAGCGCCGGCCGACAGAGCCGGAGAAGAAGGAGTGATGTGTCAGCCTCTGACCATGCGCGAGCGCTTGCGCTGACCGCAGCGACCGCAGCGGCGGGCAAGAAGGCGCACAACGTCACCCTGCTCGACGTGTCCGACCAGCTGGTGATCACAGACTGTTTCGTCATCGCCTCGGCGCCCAACGAGCGCCAGGTCCAGGCCATCGTGGACGCCGTCGAGGAGAAGATGGCGGCCGCCGGAAGCAAGCCGGTTCGTCGCGAGGGCGCCCGTGAGGGGCGTTGGGTGCTGCTGGATTTCGTCGACGTTGTCGTGCACGTGCAGCATGCCGAGGAGCGTTCTTTTTACGGCCTTGAGCGACTGTGGAAGGACTGCCCGATGATCCCGTTCGAAGCTGATGCTCCCGAGGTGGACGAGTCGGGGTGAGCCTGGAGCGGCTCGTGCTCTGGCGGCACGGCGAGAGCGACTACAACGCGGCGCGGCGGATGCAGGGTCAGTTCGACTCCCGGTTGACCGCGACTGGGCTCGGCCAGGCTCGTAGGGCGGCCCGTTCGCTCGCGGGGCTGAAGCCGGAGGTACTCATGACCTCTGACCTGTCCCGCGCCGGGGACACCGCTGCGGCGCTTGTCGCCGAGACCGGGATGCCGTTGCGAGTCGACAAGCGGCTTCGGGAGACTCACCTCGGGACGTGGCAGGGTCTGACCCACGCTGAGGTGGAGGCGCTCTGGCCGGGTTGCATCCTGGCCTGGCGGGGAAACCCGGAATGGGCCCCTCCGGGTGGCGAGACCAAGGTGGAAGTGGCCGGGCGGGCCGCGCACGTGGTCGCCGAGCTCGATGCCGCCGGTCACAGTAGCGCGGTGTTGTGCACCCACGGTGGGCTGATCGCCGGTCTGACGCCGTTGCTGCTCGGTTTGCCGGTATCAGGCTGGTCGGTGTTCGGCGGGATGGGTAACTGCCACTGGACGGTGCTTGTCCGCAGTGGCTCCGGCTGGCGGCTGTTCTCCTATAACACCGCCGCTGTCGTCTGAGCGAGGTCTCCGGGCTGCGGCGTTCGACTCCACCCCGGTGCACACGGCCAGGGGTCGGTGTCTGCACCCACCGAACTCGGGGCAGCCGCCCAGGCTCCCACATACCCCTGACAACCACCGAGGCGTGGGTGCGCACGACCCCGACTTGTCCACACACCCCCCTGTTGTCCACAGCGGAGGGTGTCAGCCATCGAGATGAGCCGGGGAGTCATCCTAGCGTCACCCCATGGCCCTGCTTCCCAGCTTCCCGTCTCTCGACACCGATGGAGTCCGCACGCGGCTGGCGGCCCTGGGTGCTGCTCCCGGTCCGCCGCTGGGTTCCGGTGACCCGGATGCCGGACAGGCCGCCGCCGACGCCATGCCCGGCAGGCCGCATCAGAGCTGGCCGAACGGCGCAGGCAACCTACCCACCACCTCGCGAACAGGCCGACTGGTCCAGCGGTGGGTACCCGGACCGCTGCGGGACGCCCGCTGGGACCCCGGACGGCCGGGCGCGCTCCTGCTGTCGTTGGTCGCGGCATCGGCCGCCGTGGTGGCTGCGGTGGGGGTGTGGTGGGAGCGCCCGGTACCCGAACCAGTGCCAGCTCTGCCGCTGGTCACCGCCGCTGCGGCGAGGACTCCAGCGGCGCCACCACCGTCCGGCGCGGCCCATGAGGTAGTGGTCAGTGTGGAGGGTCGGGTGGCCCGCCCCGGGTTGGTCCGGCTACCCGATGGCACCCGGGTGGCCGACGCACTGGCTGCGGTCGGCGGCGCGCTGCCCGGCACCGACCTGATGGGCCTCAACATCGCCCGGCGGCTGTCCGACGGCGAGCAGCTTCTGGTCGGTGTGGCGCCGCCGCCGGGGCAGCCGCCCGGCAGCGCGGCGTCAGGCGCCCCCGGCGCGGTTGATCTCAACACGGCGACTCTGGAGCAGCTTTGCCGAATCCCCGGTGTCGGCAAGGTCACCGCCCAGCGGATCCTCGACTGGCGCGTCGCGCACGGGCACTTCACGTCGGTGGATCAGCTCCGCGAGGTGAGCGGCATCGGGCAGGCGCGGTTGGCCCACTTCAAGGACCTGGTGCGCGTGTGAGCCAGGACATGCTCCCTGCTGAGGCCGCGCGGCATGACTTGCGCCTTGTGCCCGCAGCTCTCGTCGGCTGGGCTGTGGCGCTTTCCGGGCTGTATCTCGGGTCCTTGGTCGCCGCCGCGCTGGGTGTGGGGGGTCTGGCGGTTGCCGGGGCTGCGGCGCTGCGCGGTCGTTCGGCAGCGGTTCTCGCGATGGGCGGGGTGGCCGCCGCTGTGGCACTCGTGGTGGGCACCCAGGCATGGCAGGTCGAGCATCATCCGGTGCGGGTAGCCGCTGAGCGCGGCTCGGTGGCGACAGTGGTGGCGCACTTGCGCGATGACCCGAGGGCGATCGCCTCCCCGGGCTACGGTGGCCGGCAACCGGATCCTCAGCGGGTGGTGGTACACGCCGAACTCGAGGCTGCCGACGTGGCGGGACACCAGTGGCGGACCGGCGGTCGGGTGGTTCTCCTGGCACCAGCGCAGGGCTGGATCGGCCTGTTGCCCGGTCAGCGAGTGCGGGCGACCGGGCTGCTCGCCGCGCCCGACCGAGCCGACCTGACGGTGGCCGTGCTGCGGGTGCGTGGTGCTCCGGTGGTGCTGGCGGCGCCAACCGCCGTCCAACGGGTCGCCGAGCGGCTTCGGTCCGGGCTGAGGCAAGCGGCCCGGGTTCTCGATCCGGAGCCGGCCGGACTTCTCCCCGCTCTGGTGGTGGGTGACACGTCGGCGATGGTGCCTACTGTCGACGCGGAGTTCCGCGTCGCCGGGCTCACCCACGTCAGTCTATCATCAAGGCATGATTAACGCTGCGGTCTACGTGCGGATCTCTTCCGATGTCACCGGGGAGGGGTTGGGCGTGGCCCGACAGGAGGCCGACTGCCGCGCGCTCGCCGAGGCCAAAGCTTGGACGGTCATGGAGGTCTACCGCGACAACGACACCAGCGCGTACTCGGGCACGCGTCGGCCCGGATACGAACGGCTCCTGACCGACATCGAGGCAGGAACGGTGCGCGCCGTCGTGGCGTGGCACGGTGACCGGCTGCACCGCTCCCCGAAGGAGCTAGAGCGGTTCATCGACCTGGCCGAACGCACCGGGTTGCGTGTGGAGACGGTCAAGGCTGGCACCATCGACCTGTCCTCGGCCAGCGGTCGGGCGGTAGCTCGCACTCTCGGCGCGTGGGCACGATTCGAGAGCGAGCACAAATCCGACCGCATCCGGCGCAAGCTGACCGATAACGCGGCGGCTGGCCTACCACATGGCGGCATGCGCCCCTTCGGGTGGGAGGCCGACCGGCGCACCATCCGCGAGTCCGAGGCAGCGGTGCTCCGTGAGGCGTATGCGCGGGTGCTGGCCGGCGAGCCAATCCGCGCGTTAGTGCGTGATTTCAACGCCCGTGGACTGCTCAACGCCAGCGGTAGACCATGGCGGCACCCGACGCTGCGCGAGGTGCTGTTGCACGCCCGGCACGCTGGCTTGCGCACCCACAACGGCACGGTCGTCGGTGACGCCGACTGGCCAGAGCTCGTGGCCCCGGAGAGCTGGCGCGCGCTCACTCGGGTGTTGAATGATCCCGCTCGGGTCACCACGCCCGGCCGCGCCGGGCGACTGAACTTGCTCTCGGGTATCGCGACCTGCGCCGTTTGTGGGGCGTCGCTGCGTGTGGGTCACTCCCGAGGTGTGCGGGCCTATCGGTGCACGCTCAATGGTTGCGTGAGCCGCACCCGAGACCTGCTGGAGCAATTCGTCACGAATGTGATGGTCGCGAGACTGAGCCGACCTGACGCGCTGAGCTTGCTCGCACCGGGCGATGATGGGGGAGCGCGCCGAGAGGCCGAGGGCGCCGCCGAACGGGTGCGCCAGCGCCTCGACGACGCAGCGGCCAGCTTCGCCGCTGGCAACCTCACCACCCGACAACTCGAAGTCATCACTTCCCAGCTCAAGCCCGAGCTGGCCGCGCTCGAAGCAGCCGCCGCGCCACCCGCTGACCGATCGACGGTGCTAGGAAAACTGGTGAGTACCGATAATGTGGCGCGCGTGTGGGAGAGCACCCCGCCCGACGTGCGGCGTGCGGCGATCGCGCTGCTTATGGAGATCAAGGTGGGCAGAGCCCGGCGCGGACCCGGTTTCGATCCCGACACGGTGTTCATCGACTGGCGCTAGGAACGCGTGTAACCCCCGAGGGTGTGAATGCGCTGGTCACAGGCTCAACAGCTTCTTTTGGGTGGCCGCCGTAGTTCTCACCGATCCGGTAAGTCTACAGGCGTAACAGCAAATTGTAATGTTACTAACTTTGGCGCTGGGATACGTTACGGAACTGATACGTGATGTTCGGCTAGCAGGTGGCGTGGGGTGCGCCGCGCAGCTATAGTGGACAGCGCAAACAACTCCATAGCTCGCCTAGAGAAACGGGGCCTCGCAGCGTGACGGGCGCGGAGAGGACCTATGAGACACGGAGGAGGTGAGCCCACCACAGGGAAGGATCCTCCGTGTCGAAAAGTCCCCACCAGGAATGGGGCGCGGCAGGTGGCCGCACCACAGCCTCACGGCGCACCGCCAAGCAACGCAAAGAGGCGTCGAGCCACGCTCATCTCGCCTCTGTCGTCGCGCAGATCGTCGCCAAGGCCCCGGCTCTGACTGACGAGCAGCGATCGAAGCTCAAAGCCGTTCTCGCTCCAGCGGCTCGCGCTCCCGAACCCGCAGAATGCGTCACCGCGCCAGCCTCACCCGCGCTTCCGCGCGTACCGACCGGCTCTGGCTGCGGAGGAGGCGACGCGGCGTGACCCGGGAAGCAAGAGGCCCGGAGCCGCCTCAGCCCCGGGCCTCAACGATCAGCCGCCACCAAGGCACCGATCCAGCCCAGCGTAACGCGTTCGCGCAAGAGGCCCCGCCGATTGTCGAACGACCTCCGCCCGCACGCCACGACAGGTGGAGTTCCGCTGCGACCACACCGCCGGGCAGGACGTGTCCGTGTACCTCGGTGTGGAGAAGGCCGGTCTGGTCGTGCAGCTCGAATCGTGGTTCGGCGAGCGCGGTGTGCCGATCTTGGCGTTGGGTGGCTACAGCTCGCAGAGCTATGTCAGCGAGATCCTCGGTGATGTCCGCACCGGCCGGGCTGCGGTCTTGCTCTACGCGGGGGACTTCGACCCCACTGGGGAGGACATCGACCGTGATTTCGTGGCTCGCACCGGCTGTTGGGATCAGGTGGTGCGGGTGGCGTTGTCCGCTGAGCAGGTCACCCGGTATCGGCTGCCGCCCAACCCGGGCATGGCCACCGACTCCCGTGCTGCGGGGTTCGTTTCTCGCTATGGACAGCTTGTGCAGGCGGAGCTGGACGCGCTGCTACCGGAGACGTTGCGATCTCTGTTCGCCGACGCGATCGCCGAGTACTGGGACGAGTACGCCTACGCCGATGATCTGTCGGGGGGAGTGCACCGAGCCAACGGTCACGCCGCCGCAGTGATAAGCGAACTGTTCGTACCCGTCATTGCCACCGACACCGACGCGCTCACCGCAGCGCTGGCCTACGCCGCCGCGGGCTGGTACGTGGGTCCTGCTCGGCGCGGTTCTAAGCACCCGGGGTCCGTCCTCGGTAACCATTGGCAGACCTTGACTAGTCGTGACCCCAAGGTGATCACCGCGTGGTTCGCTGGCACCGACTGCGGTGTGTATCTGCATTGTGGGCGTAGCGGCGCGGTGGTGTTCGACGTCGACAACCCCGCTGAGGTGCCGTCGGCGCTAGTCCTCGCCATCCAGAAATGCCGGCCACCGTTCCAGTCCACCCGGAACAACGCGGACAACAAAGGCCACTACGTGTTCGCGACACCCCCGGGGCGTTGTCTGGGCAACGGCACCGGCCGACTCGGCACGGCGTGGGGGGAGGTCCGGGGCCGTAATGGAGTGATCATGGTCGCCCCGTCGGTGCATGAAAAAGCCGCCGAGGGTGGCTGCTATCAGTGGTTGGGCACCGGTGTGGTGCCAGTCCTGCCCGATGAGCTAGCCACCGAACTACCCGACAGCGCGGAAGCCGTCGACGCAGCCACCGATGCCGAAGTGCGGGAATTCCGTGAGCGACACATCGAAGCGCGCGCGCCGTGTCTGCTGTCGGCGGTGCTGAAAGGCTTCCAGCGTGAGCTGAGGAATGGTGGGTCACGGCACGACGCCATGGTCACCGCGGCGTGTTGGGCAGCCCGGGAGTCACGCGCGGGTGCCTACTCGGCGACAGTCGCGTTTCATCGTTTGTCTGCCGCGTTCGTCGAGGCACTGGCGACGCCACGCTCCGGGTCGAGTAGGACCGCCACCCGATCGATGGCCCGCCACGAGTTCGCGGGGATCGCGGCCTGGGCCGTGGCGCAAGCCAACGCCGCTGACATCGATGACGTGCGCCGCAAGATTGAGCAGCGCATCCCGGATTACGACGTGTCCCCGCCGGATGAGCCCCCCGAGGACGAATGGGCGGATGCTGATGGTGAGCATTCCGGTGACCCGTGGCCAGCCGACGAAGCGGCCGGGCGGCGCGTCTACGACCACGAGGTGGCCGCTGAGCTCCGAAAGCTGCGCGTCCGCGACGCCGCCCGCCGCGCGCTGCGCGCGGAGCAGGCAGGGACCGGTGACCCTCCCACCCCGGTGCTGCTGTCGCAGCTGCTCGCGGAACCCGAGGCACCAACTCACTACCGCGTCGCGGGACTGCTACCCGTGGGTGGGCGGGTGGTGCTCGCCGCTCAGTTCAAGGCCGGCAAGACCACGCTGACCGGCAACCTGATCAGGTCCCTGGTCGACGGTGAGCCGTTCCTGGGTGAGCACGAGGTGACCTCACCGGTGGGGCGGGTGGTGCTGCTGGACACCGAGATGAGCCGGGATGCCCTTCGTCGCTGGCTACGTGACCAGGGCATCGGTGACGCCAGCCGAGTCGCCATGTTCGCGCTGCGCGGCCGGGTCGCCAGCCTGGACCTCCTCGATCCGCCTGTACGCCAGTGGTGGGCGCGGCAGCTAGCCGAGCTGGACACCGAGGTGCTGATCCTGGACTGCCTACGGCCCGTCCTCGACGCCTTCGGTCTCGACGAGAACACCGACGTCGGACAGGTACTCGTCGCTCTCGATGAGCTGGTCACTCAGGCAGGTGTCGACGAGCTGTTCGTGGTGCATCACATGGGGCACGTCGGCGAACGCTCCCGCGGCAGCTCCCGGCTACGGGATTGGCCCGACGTCGAGTGGCGTCTTGTGCGAGAGAACGCGGACGACCCCGCGTCGCGGAGGTTCTTCTCCGCCTACGGCCGCGACGTTGAGGTCCCGGAATCCGCGCTGGACTACGACCCGGGCACGCGGCACCTGACGGTGGCCGGAGGTTCCCGCCAGGACGCCGCCGCTGATGCCGTCATACCAGACCTGCTTCGCCTTCTCATCGATCAGCCGGGCCTATCCGGGCGTGACATCGCGAAGCGACTCACCGACGCTGGAGTGACACAGAAGCTGGGTCGGGTGGCGGTCAAGCGCGCGATCGACGCCGGATACATCACGATGACACCCGGGCCGGGCAGGGCGCACCGCCACCACGCCACGGCCAGCGGGCAGCGGTTCGCGCAGACCTCAAGATCCGCGTCTGAGTCTGTTTGCGCTGGTGACGCACCCACAGCGCAAGATCATCACAGTGTGTGATCAACGATTAAGGCCCGACGCGCTCAAAACACCTGGTCACAGCGCCAGTGCGTCAGTGCGTCGCGATGTGTCAGCGTTCACCCAACGCGGTGACAGTGAGTGCGTCAGTGCGTCTATAGAGAGACGCACACGCACACACGACGAACAGACCCTCAGTGCGTCAGACGACGCGGGCGCGCTGCGCTGCTCCCGATGCGGCCAACCCGCACCCCGGCTCATCGACAGCCGCTGCCCCTCCCGCGCCCACCCGGCCGGTGACTCCCCCGAGGGCGACGACGAGGAGTGGCCGTGGCCACACCCCTGGAACACTAGGGCCGGGCCCCGGGCGGAACCGGATGGCGCTCCACCACGTAGCTCGTCAGAGGTCCCGTGGGAAGTACGGCCAGGCTCCCCGTCGTGGTGGGCTTCTACGCACGCTGGTCACCGTGTTGTAGCTGTCGAACCGTATGCACAGCTGGTTGGTGCCCCGGCTGATAACCAGGTCCTACTGGTGCAACCGGGAAGTCCGCGCCCCGTGCAACTTGACCACCGCGAACTGCTCGGCTTGATGCTCGACCAGCGATTTCGTGACCAGCAGGCCCCAACACTGGGTGTAGAGCCACCCGCCCGGCAGCCCGACCATCCGGCAGGGGGAGGGGAAGACCCCCTCGACCGGTCGTCCACCACCGGGAGATGCGGCGGCTCGCGGTGTGTATAGAACTGGGATTTTCCGGGTCACCTTTTTTGGGTCGCCCTGCGCGGCTTCCTCGCGCGCTCTCCGGGGGTACCGTCTGCGGGTGTGCAGCCCACGCCCGAGGAGAAGGTGCGTGAACGTCGCCTACGTCGCGCCGCGTTGAGGAAAGGCCTTCACCTGCGGAAGTCGCGCATGCTGGACCCGGATGACTCCGAGTTCGGCATGTGGTGGGTGGTGGCTTCGCCGGTGGACCACCCGCAGGACTGGCGGTGGTTGGGTCGGGAGCTGACGTCTCGGGGCGGGATTACGTTTGAGGAGATCGGGGTGTTCGTCGCGGCGTACGGGAACCGTTGACGGTTCGCGACGGACCGCGCAGCCACCACTCTCACCAGGAGAAGGTAGATTCTGCCATAGTCTGTGATCAGCCGCTCCCTACCAACGCGTGCTCCTACTGGATGGTGAAACGACCTCCTGTGCCCAAAGTGTGGAAACGCGACAGTCGTGATACGCGCTGACCTACGTGATACGCGCTGACCTACCCGTTCAGCGGCGTCCAGCTCGCTTTGCGCCGCGATCCGCCCGGCTCCTCCGGGGTAGCTCTGTCGAGCTGTGATTCTCACCGTGGCAGTAGGTCACGTTCGGATGGACAGGGCGGATCGGGGGAGTACCGGCTTGAGCCGGCTGTCACAACCCTTGAAGCGGCTACTGCGGTACTCGATTGCTACGGAGGACATCCTGTAGGAGATCGAAGGCTGCTTCCGTTTGGGCGACAATTAAGACGGCAGTGGGGATTGGACCAGCCGTCTACACGTGACGCATGTTCCGAGACCGAGGGAATTACACGCCAAAAGTTGCCCGCCACCTCTACTCTGATGGTACCGGCGCAATACGGATCGGAGGGCAGTGCTACGCTGCCTCTTTCTGTCGCGACGTCCTGGCCCTGCTGCGACTCAGGTACGCCGAGGCAGCGCGGGGTGACTTGGGTACATAGCACTCGCGCACCACTTAGTCGCGCGGAGTGAACTGTGTGGAGCCCCGGATGCGCGTGTGTGTTGCTGGCTCCTACACTAATGCCAACGTGGCTTGCGCCAACGGAACTCAACAAGGTTGCCGTGTTGATCGTCTTTGCTGACGCACGCAAATTTGAACCGTGATGACTTGCTCGAAACACATCTGCCCTCAACAAGTCAGGCCGATCCAGCTGGATTCGGGTCCAAGCGCACAGCGGCGCGTCACCGCCTATTATCACTGTAGCCGGACCGAGTTTGAGCCGGACCACTGCACTCGCGAGGTTCCGATTCGGTCGAGCCGTCTGCATGGCCTTCATAACGTCTGCGCGCCGAGGGGCAAGTAAACGCCACCCTATCGAGCCAAACTGCCCAGTCAAATCACGAGAGGCCGCTTGAACTTCGATAAGGCCCCGTTCGTCAAGGTCGGTGAAAGCAGCGAGAGCAGCTCTGTACTTTGGGAGGCTGGAGTCATCTGGAAGTAGTGTCTCAGGGTTGCTGTAAAGGACTCCAGGAGTGAATTCCCGTACAAGCTGAGGTATCCCGCTGAAGTGATCTTCGTCGTAGTGGGTAATAATAACCGAGTCGATCGATATTATGTTGTGCTGTCGAATGAAGTCCCGAACGCGCTGCAAGCCCCAGCTAGGGCAGTCGATGACGAGCGCTCGACGCTCACTCAAGTCAGCCGCAATAGTGCAGTCGCCCTGCCCAACGTCGAGAAAAGCAACCAAGGCTTCTGGCCCTAGGACCCCACCAAGGTTGTCGTCATAAGTCGCCGGTAGTGAATGTGACGATTCTGACTGCGTCATTGCGAGGGAGGCTCGAGGTTATCATCATTTAAATCGGCATCTGACAAAGTCAACGGTCCAAGGTCTACAGCTGTATCGTCATCGAAGCCGCCAGACGCCTCCTCCTCTCCGGCTTCGTAGTCACCCGTCTCGTCAACCACTGTAAGCAATGGAGACTTCCACGCGGACGCGTGTAGCTGAAATTCCGCGTGTCGTAAATCGTCCAAATCTGATCGAACACTGAAGTCTGCACCCGCGTAAAGCAAAGATCCCGGAAATCGTGGCGGCAGCGGAACAGCATCACCTTCGTCGCTAGTCAAGCCCGGTGCCCATAAGCGGATATCAGACGGTGTCATGTCCAAGACCGCACCATAGGTGCAAAGTGCATCGACGGTAGGTGTAGCAGCAGTCGTACTCGGCGGATCTCGGAATCGAACTACCCCTTCAGGAGCTACAATGCCAGCGTAGCGTGCCCTCAACGCGTCAAGCTCGATATCGTCAAGGCCATAAAGAGTTGCGATGGACGCATCTACTTCTGCAACAAGTAGGGTAAGCCTGTCTATATCACCCGCAGCTTGGACAAGTCGCCGCCCTAATGGAGCGAGTTCGAACCAGCCCGTTGGCAGTGGTAGGTCCCTAAATAACGCCGGAGGTATATTCCGGGTAGATCTCCTTTCGTCGATCCAGGCTGACGCAAAAGTCGAGCCGCAGATAGCCGTAAGCGCAGAGATTGCATCGCTGACACTTATGTTGCTCGGGAGCTGCTCACGCTGAGGGATAACCATTATGTACGCATCAGTAGGAATAACGCCAAGCAGGTCAACTCGAACCCTGGATGACCACGGGTTGTCTGGTCGCATCTTTCCCGTCAAGAGGAGCTTTTGAGCCGAGTAGTCGTCCGGATTTCCGGATGACTTCGCATCAAAGTCTTCTGGCCAGCGCACTGGACTGCAGGATTCGCGGCGGACAAGAGAAAAATATCGCGTCCGACTCAAACTGTCCGCCAATAGATAGTCGCCCGATCCCCTTTGTGCGCCGCGATGACGAGTGGGACCAGACCGTAGTCTTGCCACATCCCCTAGGTACTCCGGCCAACGTGACGAGGACACCCTCCCGGTAAGCGGGCGCGCCACGAAGGCCGCTTCTCGATCGGCTTTTTCACCGGGTGCGGCAGTTGTTTGCACTAGCGTGGTACTATCAGCCACGCCTTGCATGTACAGACGGGCTAGACTCTCTCTGTGAATAACCCGACGTTCGATGTGGTACAGCCTCTTTACCCGCTTTGTCTTCTTGGCAAGGAGGATGGCGGGAGCGGCTTCTCCATGTCTGAAGGTGCGTTCCGGAAGCCGCCAAACCTCCAACACTTCGCAGTCTTCGCGGACTCGCCGTCTGCTGCGGGCACTATAGTCTGATGTGAGCCACCCGCCAGGCAGCAGCATTCCTAGCATGCCTTCAGGAGCAAGAGCGCTCAAGGACCAATCAAGGAACATGCTTGCTAGGTCCAGTCGTGAACCTGTTGGTCCCGTTCGCTGAGCCTTCCATGGCGGATTGCCAACGATGATTGTAGGGCGCTCCGCGTCGGGCACTTTCTGCTCGAAAGCATCCGCCTGTTCAACATGCCAACCATTCCCGTCGGGCAGCGCATTGATGGTCAGGCACAGGCGCGCAACCTCGACCGCGAACGGGTCCTTGTCCCAGCCGGTCAAGTGCCCAACTAACCACCGATGACGTTCTTCCTCGCCCACGCGTGCGCTCACTAGATCTCGAAGCCTGTCATGAGCCGCCAGGAGCAGAGTTCCCGATCCGCACGTTGGGTCCAACACCCGACGCTCATCAGGCGGGAGCTCCTCGATCGGCAGATTGGCGAGCATTCGGCGGGCAAGGTCGGCCGGCGTGTAGACGATGCCTAGCCCGCTGCGCTCCTCGTCGGTAACGAGACTTCGCTCATAAACGCCACTCAGCAAAGCGGGATCAAGAGCTGCAAGATTAACTGTGGACGAGAGGTCGTTGATGGTGTCCGCCAGAACCATGCGTTCGTGCGCCTTTAGCTGGCTCATCCAGCTGTACAGATGCGGGTGTACGGTCTGTAAGTAAACGCTCCACTCGCTACTGCCGACCGAGAGATTGAAACGATCTTGCATGAAACAAAGTGTAAATGCTGCCAATACTAGTCGCGCAAGCTCTCTGTCGGGTAAAGACTGCCCGATCCCCGCCAGCATGTCGTGTGCAACGACAACAGAGCGTGTTACAAGGTTCTCGAGTCTGTTCTCAGTGTGACCGCGAGACTGCTCAATCCAGCGAATATCCAGGGGAAACAGCGATGGTTGGACTGTTCCGCGCTTTGCTTGAAGTAACGCATGAGGCGCGAGGGACCGTCCGGCTGGCGAGGTCGCGAAACTGGAAGTGCACAGTTCATTCCGCAGTACTGTACCTAACTTAGAAGGTTCATTGGCACCGGTGCCGAGCCACCATACGTCAAGCGACTCTTCAGTCAGTGTGACCGCTGCGGGTGCAGATAACGTTTCGGCTACGTTGAAGAGGTCACGCTTTGCCTTGTCGCCCTCCGGTACGGCTTGGGCGACGAGAGTGGCAGTGTTCATATTAAACGGTTGCGAACCGAATCCAACTAAGTCGGGGCGGATGATTCGACCAGGCAGCCACACAGGAAATTCGTCGGCAAGTAGCTCATCCGTGTACCCCAGAGTGAGCGCGAAGGACCGCAGATCGCGTGAGCTTCGTGCCTCTACGACGTTCAACGTCACGCTATGGCCTCCCCTAAAGCGACCTCGGGAGCCGTCGGCAGGCCGACTCTCGATGATGTGATCACCATATGCCGTGAGTGACAGTCATGTCAGGGAGTTGCCCTGATGTCGGGCGTGTCGCGGCTCCGGGGGCATTGGAGACAGCGAGGGGTCGCCTGCTACTCGGCTGCGGTAGTGCCTAGCGACGTCCTCCATGGTTGAAGCATGCGGGGGCGTCCGACAGTTCCTGCATCGCCAGCACTGAGACTGGCCGTTCGGTGCTGGCTCACGGTGGGCTGATCGGTGAGCAGGCACTAGATGATCGGGGGCTCTGCCAGGTGTGCACCGTACCGGTGTCCCCGCACGTGCGACACGATCCCGATCCGATGGTCGCTGAGTGACCTGAACGTGGCGGGACCGGTGGCAGTCGCAGTCGGCGCTGCGAACCAACCACCAATATTTCCACCGCTGCGGGTGTCGTGTCCCCCTCACCCATCGGTTGGTGCACCACACGGTGCCGACCAAACACGCGCCGGCCAGGCCCAGCCCGGTCAGGGCCACCCCCATCACGGGGCGCCCCGCGCACTGTGGGCAGAACCCGCCGGGCGGGGTCAGGCTCGCCGGCAGGACCCGGGCGCCGCAGAGCGCGACGTAGCGTCCGTGCCCGTCGGCCGTGGCCTTGCCGGTCATCAGGTGCTCGATCAGCGTGCCCGCGTCGGTGACCCTGGCCAGGCGTGATCTTGACCGGTCGCGCGCCGCGTCGCCTCGGCTGCGGCGCCACCCGGTGAGGCGCCCGCGTCTGGTGTGTCTGCCCGCCATGGGTCCGCCTCCGTTCGTCTGGGGGAGCCACCCGGTCCGGTCGGGCGGGAGCTCTGGTGGTCGCCCGCTCGTCGCGGGGGTGGCCGGGCACGCTTCCGGTCGCCGTCTGCCGCTCGGCGGTGTCGGCCGCGCTCGGCGGGGTGCTCCAGCAGCTCGACACCGATCCGGGACCACACCAGGCAGGGGAAGCGGCGGCACCGGGGGACGGGGATGAGGTGGAAGCGCCAGACGACGCGGTGGCACCAGGTGAGGCTCCGGCAGCCGTGGCAGCGGCCCGCGCGGGTAGTCGGCTGGTGGTCGAGCAGGATCGACCGGAGCGCGTCGATCGGCCCCGTGGGGCAACCGCACCGTTCCAGCTCGGCGAGCCGCTCCCACACCGAGCGGACGAACGTGCGTTCGACGTGGGGGCGCCCGTCCAGCCATTCCACGGTCCGGGCCAGCAGGTCGGCATCAGGTCGCGGCGGGCGGGTCGGCATGGCGGGCTCACCTCGGCGTCACGGCGGCCCGGTCACCGGGCATCCGAGGCCAGCGTGAGCAGTCGGTCTCGCAGTTGTCGGTCGGTGAGTGTGGGCGCGTCGTCGGCCAGTGTGATCACCTGCCGCAGCGTGTGGCGCAGCCGCCCGATGTCTTCGGCCGCCGCAGTCAGGTCGGCGAGGTGAGCGGGACGCAGGTGGGGGTTGACCACGCTGATCACCCAGTTCAGGCCGCACGTCGTACATGACCAGGTTCGGATCGTCGGCGCGGTGCCGGTGGCCCGCAGCACACCGGTAATGGCCCCACATCCCGGGCACGACTCGGCCGTGCCGGGAGCGTCGCGACAGGTCTCCTGGGCGGGCATCGTTGTGGGTCACCTCGGGTTGGTGTGGGTGGGCTGGCCGGCCGCCGGGAGCCGGGGGGACAGCGCTCAACCGGCGGCCGAGCCGGGGGATCTACTCGCTGACTGCGCGCGCCGCGCCAGCGCGGGTGCCCACCAGGTGCAGGATCGCCGTCGCCATCCGGGCGGCCTGCTCCTCGGTGAGCCGCACGGCGCCCCGATCCAGGCTGTGGATCATCCACGTGCCACCGGTCTCGCGGATCGCCAGCAGCGTGCACTCGGTGTCATCGTCGGTGCGGGTGCCGGGGACCGACACCTGGATCGGGTACCGGGTTCGGGGTTGGTCGCTCACGCGGGGGAGTCCTTCCTTCGATGAGTCAGCCGAGCTCTCGCACGTCGATTTCCGGCAAATCGAGATCATGTGTTGCGGCATGCTCCCCCCGGCCGAAGTGAGTCGCGCACCGCCGCTTCTCCGTGTTGTCGCTTGAGGTGCTCAACGAGCTCGTCGCGTAGCGTGGTCCGTGCTATACCGACGAGGTCCGCGACCTCAGCGGCCGTGTTGTGATCGCCTGCCATGGAGTAGCCCCCGTGGACCCACGGGCATGTAGGGAGAGGGCAGAGAACGACTATCGGTGTCTGGGTGCCGTTGTTCATCGCGGGACCTGGAATCCTTTCCTTCGGGCGCGGGGGGAACCGACCGGCCGCCGGGAACTCGAACGGGGGACACGGCTTAACCAACGACCGGCCGGGCATTACTCGTCTCGCGGAGGGGCATCCGCGAGGAAGATCAGGTGGCAGTGCTCACAGCGCAGGCCGGATAGTGGTTGCTCATGCAGGGTCGCGCTCGTCGTCATCACCGCGCCGCACCGCGCCTTACGAACACCCTCGGGGTGCTCACCCTCGGGTAGCAGCCAGTGGGCGTGATAGTCCAACGGGGACCGCGCCCACCGCGCCGGCCCGGTCACCGGGTGAGCGGGGGGCGGCCCGGTCACCTCACCGGCCTCCCCCCGCTCGGTCCACCGCGCACACGCCAGGCACATCCAGCCGGGCGCCTCGTCATACAGGCTGGAGCCCATGACCAGCCGCTGTCCGCAGCGGGCGACGTACATTTCGTAGGGGTGGTCGGCGCCCTCATCGATGGCGTGGGATCGCCAGTCCAGCGAGGACACGCCCCAGCGCGGGGCGGTGGGCGAGTGCCCCGCGCCGGCCGGTTCAGGTGACTGGAGGACCGGATCGCCGCTCATCTGAGCCACTCTCCGAGCCAGTCCCCCAGAGTGTTGAACAGGATCCGCGCGGCGTCCTCGTCGAAGATGATGACGCACTCGCCGGTGACATGCGGGTCGAAGATGATCTCGCTACCCTGCTTTTCCACCACGAGGTTCGCGAAGCCTCTCGGGCCTTTGTGCACCGCGCAGGTGACGCCGATCGCCCTGCGGTTCGCGGGTCGCGCCCGCGAAGTCGCGCCATCAGCCATGGGTCTGCCTCTTCTCGCGCGGGTTGCCAGAAAATCCCAGACCGCGACCGAACGCATGGCCAGCGGCGACGGCGCCACCCGCGTGTGCGGAAAGCGGTGCACCGTTGGTATTGCGGTTGGTGGGGAAGCGGCTCGCGTAGTGCTCGTCGATGGTGGCTGAGTCGTTGCCCGCGCGTTCCCGCTCGGTGAGGGGGGTCCACACCGCACCGACTGTGGTGGTGTCGGTCATGGTTGATGACAGTGAAGGATCGACAGGGGTGGGTGTTGCACCGCTGAAACGGCCCCGGTAGCCGGCTACACCGGCAGGCCAGCCCGGTAGGCCATCCCCCGCAGCTCCCGACCCAGCGCGTCCCGGCGAGAGCGCGCGAGCAACTCGGCGAGCACCTCGCGGACGAACGGGTTGCGCGCCACTTCCTCCGGTGAGATCTTCTCGGCTCGGTACAGTGCCGCAACCGCGTCGTCCCGGCGACGGACCCGGGCCAACGCCCGCCCGTAGTTCATCCAGTAGCCCGCCCGCCGCGAGGATGCCCCGATCCGCTCCGGTGTCACCGTCTCGGCGAGCGCGACGGTTCGCTCGTAGTCCCGTGCTTCGACGGCGGCTGTGATACGCCACAGTGTGACGTTGGTGGGTCCGAACGACAGGGAGAACCGGTTGCCCTCCCCCGTGCGCCGGGCGAGATCCGCGGCGTAGTCCAGGGCCGCCTCAGCGTCGGTAGGACGCCTCTCGGCGGCTGCGGTCAGCGAGGTCGACAAGGTCAGCATCCCGGCCAGTTCCGCGTCAACGCCAGGAGTCACCCCGGCTCGGCGCACGACCTCATCGGCCAGAGCGAATGATCCGGAAGCGAGCAACACACCGCTGAGACCGAATGCGGCCACACCCAGACTCACTGGATCGTCGAGGCGTTTCGCGGCGTCGTTGGCCAGCGCCGCTGCGACCAGCCGCAGGTCATCCGGTGCGCGCACGATGTGCAGATACGTACCCGTGCCCAAGACATGCAGCAGCACCGCCAAGCGCAGCAGACGGACGTCATCATGGCCCGCATCGATGCTGGTGTGCAGGTCCGCGATCAGACCCGGCAGCGCCGCGCCCATCTCCCGGTAGGCGCACCGCTGCCGGAGGTCTCCCATCGCGTGCACCCGGGCCGAGAGCTGCTCGACAGTCTGTACCTGGCCGTTCGTCGCACCCGCGATCACGGCCTCTAGCCCGCAGCGGATCTCGGCGGTGGCCGCGCCGGTGTCACCGCCGGCCGGTAGTGGTGCTCCCTCCGGCATTCTCGTCAGCTCCGAAGGGGCGATCTGGAGTGCCTTGGCTAGGCCCACGATCTCCGCGCGGCTGTCCAGCGCGCGCAGCCCGTTCTCGACCCGACTCAAACCCGCCGCACTGATCACACCGGAGAGACCAGCGACCACCCGCAACGACTTACCCCGCGCATGGCGGATCTGACGCAACCGCCGACCGATCGTCAGCGCATCATCGTCCACATCCACGAAAATCCTCCCCCGCCCGGTCCCCCCGCCGATGCCCCAGGGAGCTACCCCGGGGCGGACACCTCGGCGAAGAGGTGACAAAAGGCTACGCCGCGTACCCCTGGCCGCCGGATCTGACGGTCGCGACCTAGTTCCGTAGCACGCCCGCATTTCCTGGTGGATGCGATCAAGCCCGTGGTGTCCGCCAGCGTGGACGCCACCCGGACGGGCTACACCGGCAGGCCCACCCGGTAGGCCATCCCGCGCGGCGAGCGTGCCCCCTGCCCCGCCGGACGTAGCCGACCCGCGACAACAAGTTGATCGATCGCAGGGTAACCGCTGGTCAGGAGCCACTTTCGACAAGATCACCGGTAGTGGGCAAATCAGGCATCCTGGCTAGGGGATCCGCCGGGCGCGGGTGATCACTGCGGCGACGTTCTCCACGGTGCAGCGCTCGAACCCGGCCAGCCACGTCAGCGACGCGCGCTCGGCGTCGGACAGCGGCACACCGGAAAGCGCGTCGAGCAGCACGGCCAGCCGGGCGGCTTGCCAGGGTGGCATAGTCGTCTCGGTCATGCCGTCTGCCTCCTCGCTGGGTCGGGCTCCATCAGTGGCGCCTGAAAAGTCCGGGCACCCGCAGCAGAGGTAGGCCGTGTTGGCAGTGGCGCGTGGTCGGTCTGGTACGCCAGCGGCAGTGCCAGTCTCTGGCTGTTGGTAGTCACCACGTGTTTTCTTCCTCCCGCCTTAATGAGGGACTGACACACCTCATCGCGGTGTCCGGTGAGAACGTGGCGATCTTGTGTGGGGCCGCCCTCGGGTTGGCCCGGCTCATCCGGCTGGGACCGCGGACCGCAGTGATGGTGACGGGGCTTGTCCTGGTCGGGTTCGTGGTGCTGTGCCGCCCCTCACCGAGTGTGCTGCGCGCCGCCGTGATGGGTGCCGTCATGCTGCTGGCCCTGGTGCTCGGCCGCCGTCGCTCGGCGGTTCCCGCCCTGTGCGGTGCGGTCCTGGTGCTGCTGCTGGTCGATCCGACGCTCGGCGGTGACCCAGGGTTCACGCTTTCGGTGCTGGCCACCGGTGCGCTGGTGCTACTCGCTCCAGGCTGGACAGCGGCGTTGCGCCGCCACGGGGTGCCGCCGGGAATCGCCGAGGCACTCGCGGTGCCCGCCGCCGCCCACGTGGTCACCGTGCCTGTGGTGGCGGGCCTGTCCGGTCAGGTGAGCCTGGTGGCGGTGCTGACCAACCTACTGGCCACGCCGGCGGTGGCGCCGGCGACAGTGCTTGGTGTACTCGCCGCGGTGCTCGCGGCAGTGCACCCTGATGCCGCCGTTGTCGTGGTGCATCTGGCTGGGCCGGCGGTGAGCTGGCTCGTGGGTGTCGGTCACCACGGGGCCGCTGTTCCCGACGGCGTGGTGCAGTGGCCCGGAGGGGCCTGTGGTGCGCTCCTGCTGGCGTTGATCGTTGTGGTGGCGTTACTCGCGATGCGAGCGCGCCGGCTGCGGGTCCTCGCGGCGGCCGGGTTGGTCGGTGCCCTGCTTGTGCTCGTGCCGACGAGGTTCGTGCCGCCAGGCTGGCCGGCGGCCGGCTGGATGATGGTGTCCTGCGACGTCGGCCAGGGCGATGCGACGGTGCTGGCCACTGCCGAGCCCGGTCGGGCGGTGCTCGTCGACACGGGACCCGACCCGGGACCGGTATCGGCCTGTCTCGACCGCCTCGGCATCCGGCGGCTCGCCCTGGTGGTGCTCAGCCACCTGCATGCCGACCACATCGGCGGGCTGGCCGGCGCGCTCCGGGGACGGGCTGTCAGTGCCGTCGCGCTCGGCTCCGGACACAGCCCCCCGTGGGCATTCACCCAGGTCCTGCGGGTCGCGGCACTGGCCCGCGTGCCGGTGGTCGCGTTGACTGCGGGGCAGCGACTGTCCTGGCCCGGTTTGACGCTCGATGTGCTGGCCCCGCTGCGGGACCCACCGCCGGTCGGGGACTACCAGGCTGCGGTCGACAGCACCACGGTGAACAACACCTCGGTTGTGGTCAGGGCGAACACTCCCGCCGGTCGGATGCTGCTCACCGGAGACGTGGAGCTCGAAGCTCAGGCGGATCTGCTGGCCGCCGGCACCGATCTGCGGGCTGACGTGCTGAAGGTTCCGCACCACGGCTCTCCTTGCATCGAGAAGGTACCATATTCTTGTGACTGTGCGTGCCGCTATCTACCTGAGGATTTCCGAGGATCGAACCGGCGAAGGTCTCGGCGTTGCTCGCCAACGCCAAGCGTGCGAGCAGCTGTGCGCCGCTCGCGGCTGGAAGGTCGTCGAAGTGCTGGAGGAGAACGACACTTCAGCGTCGGGGGATAGACCTCGGCCATTGTTCACTCGGCTCCTGGAAATGATCGAAGTTGGTGAGGTGGATGCCGTGGTGGTGTGGCATGCCGATCGGCTCGTGCGTCGCCTTGTTGACCTTGAGCGTGTCATCGAGCTGTGCGAGCGCAACTGCGTCAAGCTCGCGACAGTAAGCGGTGATCTTGATCTATCTACCGACGCCGGTCGGCTTAATGCCCGCATCCTGGCGGCCGTGGCCCGGAATGAGGTCGAGCGCAAAAGCGCTCGCCAACGCGCTGCGTTTGAGCAGGCAGCGGCGGCGGGCAAGCCGACCGGTGGGCGCCGCGCCTTCGGTTACACCGCCGATCACCTGCATCTCGAGCCCACCGAAGCGCCGATCGCTGCAGAGATGTTCCAGCGGTTTGCTGCGGGTGAGAGCCTGGGGGAGATCATGCGCGATCTGAATAAGCGCGAGATTCTCACTCCCCGTGGCTTCAAGTGGACCACCGGCACGGTGAAGACTGTGCTGAAAAACCCGCGCTACGCCGCGCTGCGTGGTGTACGCCGGGTCAAACTCGACGCACGAGGACGCACGTCGAGCGCCGAGGGCGGGCACCTACAGCGGGAACACTGGTATTCGGTCGCGGGACGGGCGGTGTGGCCGGCCATTGTGGATGAAGCAACGTGGCGGGCCTGCGAGCGCCGCTTGCGCGACCCAGCACGGGCGAAGTACTACACCGGCTCAACCCAGCAGTATTTGCTCAGTGGGCTGGCGGTATGCGGGGTATGCGGCCGCAAGCTTAAGTCCGGCACCAACCAAGGGGGGCGCACCCTGAAGTGCCCCGAGGGGCCGGGGCGGCACGTGGTGCGACGCGCTGTGCGGATTGAGGAGTTCGTGGTCGCAGTGATCCTGGAGCGGTTGCGTCGTCCGGACGCGATCGAGCTTGTGCAGCTCCGTAGCGGTCAGGGTGTCGATCTGCGGAGGCTGCGGGAGGAAGCGGAGGGACTGCGAAAAAACCTGGGGGAGTACGCCGAGGACGCCGGGGCCGGGCGGTTGACCCGGCAGGAGTACTTCGTGCTACGCGAGGCGGCGCACGTCCGACTCGCCGGGATCGATGAGCAGCTCGCCAACGCAAGCCGCAAAGACGTGATCGCTGCGGTGGTGGGCACTGGCCGGGATCCCATTGAGGCATGGGAAGCCTGCTCCTTATCCGCTAAGCGGGCAGTCATCGACACGTTGTGTACGGTGCGGGTGATGCCTGCCAGGCCCGGGCGACCAAAGAGTGACCTGTTCAATCCGGCCTCGCTACGCATCGAATGGAAGTAGCGGCTGCAAGACAATTGCCAGATGGCCGGTCGTGCATCAGTGGCCGTGGCAGCCGGGTGCTAAAAGGAAAACTTGAGGGCTGCGCGAGTTCACGGACAGCGCTCACGTTGCTGCACAACTCGCGGAGCAGCTCTGCTGCGGTGTAGGTGGTGATCCGCGCGGTAACGGACTAGCAGCGCTCAGGGAAGCCAGCTGTGGGGGTTCAAGTCGGAGGGGGGACTCGAACACGGAAACGTGGCGCACCTGCGCAGTGCAGGTGTTCATGCGACAGACCATAGCTTCATGTCGCGATCAAGCGCCAGTCGGCGTCCGCTGTGGGTTCGCCGCAGAAAATACTTATGACACAAGGAGGTTGTGCCTATTTGATCCAAGAGCAAGTCGAAGTTCACCGTCCGCTGGGAGAGTGGCACAAAGTGGGGCAGGCTACGCGGCGAGGTCGTGCCGGTCGGTCGAGGTGTGGGTGAGGCCGGGGTACCAGCGGTGGAAGTCGACGGCCAGGTCGTCGTTGAGGACGCGGGTGCGGACCTGCAGGAACAGGTGGGCGCCGCGGGGTGTCCAGCGCATCTGCTGTTTTTTGACCATGCGTTTTTTCCGAACTAGCGAGGCTGGTGGTCGCGCCCGGGCCGCACGTGATCTCTGTGTCGAGCCGGTCAGCGGTGCGGGGCTCGTCACGGTGGAGGGTCAGTGATCACGGGCATACCTAGGTTGACCGGACTGCTGGGGTGTCGGTCGTGCGCGCGGTCCAGGCTGACCAGTTTCCGGGAAGCGGCCTCCAGACTGACCTTCAAGCCCTCGACCTCACCCGACCAGCCGTTGAGCTTGGCTTCGCTGATCCGGTCTCTGAGATTAGCGATGATCTCCACGAGCCGCGGGCGAGCGGTGGGCATCAGCCGAAGACTTGGGCATCGTAAGCACGAATGTTCATGTTTGCAGGTCGAGCCATAGGGACGCCCGCATTCACCCAGTTCCAGCTTGCGCGCCTGGAAGTGCGCCTGGAACTCGCGCCACTCCTGTTCGGTGGGCTCGCGGTACTCGGCTTCCGGGCGCAGGGACCGCCGGTTGTCGAGGAACGTCCGGTAGGCCCGAACCAGATCCTCGGCGAAGACAGCGATGTACGCCTGGCTGGTGTTGAGGTTCTTGTGTCCCAATAGCCGGGCAACGATGTGGACTGGCAGGCCACTGGCGACGGCGTCCGAGGCGAAGATTCTCCGGAAGTCGTGGGCGGTGTAGCGCAGCGGCTGACCGGCCGCGTCGGTGAGATCCACGCGGCTCAAGGTCTGCGTGACCCACTTCTGGATGGTGGCTTGGCTGGGGACTTCCCAGCGCCACCCACGACGGTGCTGGAACAGGTGCGGCAGCGCCGGCCCGGTCACGCGTTCGTGTGGGTCGTAGCGGGTGGTGAGGGGCACCGTTCCGCCGTTCTCGTTCCGCAGGCGGGTGATGACGGTGGCTAAGACGCTGGCGAGTTCCGGGCCGACGAGAAGCAGGCGTTCCTCGTTGCCCTTCGAGGGAACGATCCGCGACATCGGCACGATTTCACCGGTGTCGGGCAGCTTGTAGGACACCAACCCGAGGTGGGTGATCTCCAGCAACTCCTCGATCCGGATTCCGGTGTGTCGCAAGACCTCGATGCTCGCCCAGGCCCAAAAAGCTTCGTGTTCCCTCCTGCCGACGTCGATGATCTCGCCGGTAGTCAGATCCTCGACCTGGACTGGGGGAACGCAGTCGCGGTAGTAGCTGGTCTGGTATGCCTGCGGCCTGGTAGGACAGTAGTCCTGGCCTGCGTGGCTGAATGTCTGCCCGACCGCGGCCTGCTCGGCTGCCGCTAAGAACGCGGCCTGTTCGGCCTTGTGCCGTTCAGCCGCATCGACTAGGACCGGCAAGTGCGGTAGTCGCTCACGGACACGCTGGTGCATAGCGGCAGTGGTCTTCCGTTTGGCCTTCTGGGCGCCGGCGGTGTCGCGCTTGCGGACCGGGCTTGGGGCGCTCCATTGGACCCAGTAGGGGTCATCGTGCGCCCACTCCTGAATATCGCGATAGAACCCGCGGATCGGCATCAACAGCTGGATGTAGTCCCCGCGTGGCCGAGTCGTGCCGTCCCGTCCAACCACGGTCCGCGGACGCGACTTCCAGCCTTCGGCGACCTGTTCGGGAAGGTGCAGGCTGTCGATGCCGGGGTGGTGGTGTTCGATGTCTGCCCAGAAGGTTCCGGCCAGGGCGCCGACCAACCCGGTGAAGCTGCTGTAGTCCAGGCAGGGGCGGCGCTCGTCCAGGTAGCGGACCAGCAGATCCCGGATGGGCTTGCACCCGATGTTGTAGGCGTCGACCAGTTCGGTGGTGGGCCGCTGGCCAAACCGGACCGCTTCCTTGATAGTGGAGTGTTCCCCGAGGTCAGCGACACCGCGCAGCGCGGCCCATGCCAGTGACAGTCCGGGGGTGCCGCCCTCGACGGCCTTGGGCCCTCGCAGGTGCCAAGTGCGGTAAGCCAACAGGTCGTCGGCGGTGATTGCGTCAGCATCACGACCGGTGTGCAGCACCAGCTTGCTGATCACCGCGAGCGCGTCACGGACGCTACGTGGCTGTCCTTCAAGCTGCTGGGCACTCGCCTCGATCCGGGCGAACAGCTCCGGTCGGAGGACTTGCCGGGTGTAGGCGTAGAGCTTGTAAGCCTTGTAGGAGGCCAGGAAGTCATAACTGGGCAGGAAGATCCGGCACAGCAACAGGCTGGTGAGCCCGGCGGTCAGCTCTGCCCGCTGGGTAGTCCGACTGCGCGAACAGTCCTCGACGATGAAGGAGTCGATCCAGTCGAGGTTGCGATCGGCGCCGGAGACGAGCCAGCGATCCTGCCAGCCGTGGCCCGGATGGCCCTCCAGCCACTCCAAGATCGTGCGAGCGCCGTGGACGTGGCCCGCTCGATGTCCGAAGAGCGCGCTTTGTGGCCAGTTCCCCAGCGTGGGAAACAGCTCAAGAACCGAACTGGTCGACAGCGTCTCCCGTGCCGTGACAGCAGCCTGGGCCCCTACCAGATGATCATGCTGTTTGGACACGCTCTGCCGGCGAGAGCTGGGCCGAAACCGCTGCTGCTGTGCTGGGGGCGTGGCTGTCATGATCGGGCGTCTCCCAGCAGGATTTCCAGGTCGGCGGAGTCATAACCGGCGGCGACAGGCGCGGGCGGCTGCTGGGCTCGGTGCTCGCGGTCGATAAGGTGCTGCCGCACCCGGCGGATGACCTGGACTTCGTCTTCGACCATGTAGACGTCGGCGGTGGTGGACAGGTGCGCGTGACCGAGGATGACCTGTACGTCCTTCAGTGACAGGGTCTCCTCGCGGGCCATGCGCAGCGATGCCGTGTGGCGCAGGTCGTGCATCGAGTAGTTGGCGCCCAGCAGTTCGTTGACCCGGCGGAACACCGCGCGCAGCGCATCGTAGCTCAACGGCTGCCGCCGCGGGCCCCCACCCCGGTCCCGGCGGCGCAGCGTCCACCACAGCGGTTCGTTCGGGTCGAGCGGGGTGGCCAGCTCAGCCAGGTAGAGACGAATCCAGACGAAGGCCTCCGGGCTGGCCGGCAGCCACTGCTCGGCGCCGCTGCCCTTGCGGATGACCCGCACGAGCTGGTCACCCCAGCCCAGGTCCACACCCCGAACACCGAGGACCTCAGCGGCGCGAACACCATTGCTGACCGTCAGGGCGAGGATCGCCCGATCCCGGTTCGACCGCAGACCCGCGAACAACTCTGTCCACCGATTATCCGGAATCTCGCGGACCTGGCGTTGGGGGACCTTCGGGTTGTAGCGGATCTTGCCCTCGGGCCTCAATGGCTCCAGCGGGTTGTGGTGCGCGTTCGGCCGGCGGCCGCGTCCAGCGAGTTGAACCGGATTGATCAGCGGGCCGGCGCCGACATCCTCAACCCAGTACTCCTAAAACGCCCCGACCACGGCGTTGGAACGCCGGATCGTCCGGGGTTCGTACCGCTCACCGAGGTACCGCTTGCGGGTGACCGGATCGACCGTACCGGCCGTCGCGACCGAGGTCGAACGGGGCCGCCGCTGGTTGTGCTCACGGGCCTGCCCCAACCACAGCACCAGATCACGGACCTCGGCCGGCGTGGCCTTGTCCCACGCGACGTCGACCGCTCGTAGCCACCTCCACCAGCGCATCAGCGCATAGGCATAACCGCGCACCGACCCGGTACTCGTGTCGCCTGCGACGACGTCGCTCAGGTACCGGCGAATCGGCTCGACCGGCACACCGCCGTCATCGACCACCAGCCACGGCACAACCCCCTCGGCCGACACGACCCGGCCCCAGCGGGGCAGCCGGATCGAGCCGATGTCCCGCTCCACATCGTCAAACAACGCTCCGCTCCACCCTTCATGATCACGGTGGAGCAGGTCTACCGCTCACTGGCCAGCAGTCACCGGCACCGGATCGGCGTGTCGCCACGTAGTTCGGTCAATAGGTTTGCTGATCACCTGGTTGACCGTGGACTCGGTGAAGGCGGTGGAGATGGTCTCACCGCAGCGGCGGCGCTCGCCGTAGTTGGGGATCCGGGCGGCGTTGGCGCGTAGGTAGCCGTCGAGTTCGCGCACCGCCTTGAGCAGCTTGTTCTGAGAGCCGCTGGGCTCGTCGTTGGGGTGCAGCGTCTCCAGGTCGATGGTGATGCCCTCGACGGTGGTGAGGGCGCGGAAGACGTTGCCGTGCCAGAGAAACCATTTCAGCCGTTTGAGGTCGGCGCGGACCTGGCTGATCAGCGTGGTGGCCACCTCGGCGGTCAGCCCAGGGTCCGGATTCGGCACTGGCGGCGCAGGGACTTGGCCATGGTGGTCATCACCGTGATCCGCATGGTGATATGGAATCAGTCGAGCAGGTGCTCGGCGGTCCGCGCGGAATTGCAGTAGATGCATGATCTAGCAGGCTCGTGACCTGCTCAGCAGCGCAGACCCTACCGCGCCAGCCTCAACGGCCTATGCAGTCCTGACCAGCCAGTTTGGAACTTGTCGGTCGCTTAGTGCAAGATTCGCGCGTCGTGCGGACTGGGGGTGTGGTGGCGGCGGAGGTCTACGAGCCCGAAGGGTCGGCTCGGTTGGAGTTGGTCAGCGGGGTGGCCCTGCTGCGCGAGGAGGACGCGTTGGTGGAGGCGATGCTGACCGGCTGGGCCAAGCAGCAGTTGGGTGGGCGGGGGTTGGCGGAGAAGACGGTTAAGCGCCGGCAGGGGATCGTGCGGCGGTTCTTGGAGTTCAGCAACGAGTACCCCTGGCACTGGACCGCGGCGCACCTGGACGAGTGGTCCGCTGACCTGGTTTGCGTGCTGGGCCGGGCGAAGTCGACGATCCGTAGCTACCACGACGTGATCCGCTCCTTCGATAGTTATCTCAACTCGGAGCTGAGGGTGATGCTGGATGAGGTGAGCTCGGCGGCGTTGGCTGAAGCGATGGCCTCGGCCGTCGGCGTTGCATCCCGAGGGACCGGAACCGGTGGATTCAGACGGTCATCGCGACACCGGCTTGACCTGGGGCGAGGGCTCGTAAGCTGGCCCGCGCATCGGGCAGCCCCTGGCCTGCCCGCTAGTAGCTCGATGTGAGCACTCGCGAGGGTCCCAGGTCAAGCCGGTGTCGCGATGACTCCTTGAGACCACCCAGACTTTTTTCGATCTCGATGAATGACCGAGGCTAGGCAGTGAGTGCGTAGCGTGCGACGCCCTGGTAGTCGGACAGCGCAGCGCTCGCCAGGTCACTAGCTCAGCCCTCACCGAGACACCCAGGAGGCCCCACCGCCGGGGGAGGGGCGGATGGGGCCTCCTGGTTTTCCGACGCGGACCGCACCTCGGTGGGAGGAGGTGGCTTGGTCCGCTCACCCCGCCGCAGGGAGCTGAGCTGATCCCAGCGGGGCAGCCTGCGGCGTGGGGTCCTCGGTGGTGCGGGGCACCACCACGATCTGTCTAGCCCGCCCGGAGTGCTCGCGCCGGTACTGGCACCGTTGGTAGCCGAGCAGCAGGTCCTCGTTCTGGCCCAGCAACTGTGCGACCGTGACGATCACCTCGTCCCCGTCCTCCCACCGGCACCACAGACAGGGGGCACGGTGCCGGGGGACCTGGCGCCGGTCAGTGCCCAGGAACGTGCCCGGTGTGATCGGCCAGCCTCGGCGGGTGGCGCTGAGTGCGGCGCTGCGCAGGTCCATCCAGCCCACCGTCATCCCGGCACGACTCACCCCAACCACTCCCCAAGAAGATCAAATAATGCGGCGGCGTCCACTGTGAGCACGCACCCGCCCTCACCGTGCGGCCCGAACGTGATCAGGCCCTCCGGCAGCTCGCGGACCATCAGATCAATCGCGTCGGCCTCATGCGTGGCGCAGACTGCGGCAATCACGGCTTGACCGGTCACCCCGTTCCGCTGTGAGGGCTCGGGCGTGCTCATAACAGACCCCCCAACACCTGGCAGGATTCGCAGGAACGCCCGGGTGGAGTCACCATGCTGGCCACGTTGATCTGGAGCCCACACAGCACCGAGTAGCGCCCGGTGTGTTCCTGGAGGCCCTGCTCAAAGGCCGCGTCGGTGATGAGGTGCACCCACCCGGTGTGCCCGTCCACGATTGGGTTCGGGTGCTCCCGCGGTGTCACCACCTGATGGTCTCGACCGCACAGCCGCCGCCACAGGGCGCTGAGCCGCCACCATGGTGGCTTGTGATGCTTTCCCATCACACTCAACTCGCTCACCGTCCGGGGCTCCCCATCCCCACCGACCCCCACGTCAGGGGGCACTGGGTTTCCGGAGGGCGGCCCTCGGGAGCCTCCCGGGGGGTTGCGCTCACCCGGCGGTGGCCTGCGCAGGGTTGGTTCACGGCGCGACCGGGGCGCATCAAGCACTCCCCGCGGCCAGGCACTCCGGGCACGGTGTCCCCGATCCGTCCTGAACCTGCACCTGGGTGATGAGCAGGGCGCCGCACCACGCCACCGCGGAACTCCCCGCCGCGACCGCAAGCACAGCTCGGGTACTCAGCAGGTGCAGCAGCTCATCAACCGGGCACCACGCCCACACCACCTGCGCCGTGGTCCTCCACCCGGGAGGCAGCGACACCGAGTGGGAACCAAGCGTGCCCCAGGGGGGCATCGCCCACAGGTCCCTCGGAACCGAGGCGGGCCTGCGGGCGATCACCGCGCACAGGGGGCAGGTACGGCGCCGACTCCAGGGGGGCTGCTCCTGCTGATGTGCTCCGGCGGGGAGCAGATGCCCGCACCGGGCTGTGAGCACCCCCCACGAGTGATCACCCACCGGCACCAGCAGGCGCACCTGACAATCCAGCGGGGAGCACGCCCACCGCACCGAGCAGCTCACCGGGTCTTACCACCCAGCTGGCGCGCGACCCGATCATCCAACCCCACCAGCCGAACCCGCAATCGCTCGTCGCTCAGCCCGGGCGCCTCCGCGGCCAGGACCAGGACCTCAGCCAGCACCGACCGATACGCACCCAGTGCCACCGTCACGGACAGCAGTTCGATGAGCTTCCGGCCGGCGTCATTCACCACGCACCGGGGAACCGCGGCGGTCGGGGCACAAGGTGCTGTGCGTCCGAGAGTGGTCATGCCGAGGACGCTAGGTTTTCCACGGGTCAAGGTGGACCCCCTGCGGCGTACTGGATCTCCGGTACCGGACACCCCGTGAGACGGGGTGTCCGGTACCGTCCTGGACATCAGCCGGGGGGGGTGACCAGTTTGCGCAGTGGCCGCAACTACGCCGACGAGGCTGCGCGCCTGCACGCCGAGGGCGCCACCTACGGTCAGATCGTCGCTACGTGGACCAAGCATGACCACATCAGTGCGCTCACCGCTGCGCGTCTTGCCCACGGCCTCACCCAGCGCCACGTCGCCGACCGGTGGAACGAACTATGGCCCGACCCTGAGCACCCGATGAGCGCCAAGACCATCAGCTACTGGGAAACCGGCAGTCGCCAGCCGTCCCGGGACTCCTTAAACAAGCTAGCGTTCTTGTACCGCTGCTCCGCTGGGGTGCTACTCGACGGCCACGACTACACCTACCTCGACCCGGCTGCGCACGACGGAGCGCGCCACGTGCAGCTGCTGTCGGTGTCCCTCGCCGTCGTAGTCCGTGCGCAGGACGTGCTGCTCGTGCATCGCCGAGACAACACCGAGGGCACGTTCTGGGGATGGCCGACTGGAGTGGTCAAAGCAGGCCGCGATCCGGCGCAGGTGGCGGTGTCCGAGACTCTCGCTGAGACGGGCGTTCACTGCGTCGTCCGCACCGCGCTCGGCACTCGCATCCATCCCGCGACCGGTGCGTTATGCTCCTACTTCCTCTGCGATCACCTCAGCGGAGAACCTGAGAACCGGGATCCCGTGGAAAACTCCGCCGTAACCTGGGCGCCTGTTCGGCGACTCACCCACTTCGTGACGACCTCAAAGATCTACCCTCCGATCCTCGAAGCGCTAGGAGTTCTGGTGACTGACGAGTCCACCATTGTGGCCGTAGTCGTGGCTGGCCCGGAGGGTGTCCTACTCGGGCGTCGTTGTGACGGCAACCCCGAGTGGACATTCCCTTCGGGTTCTCAAGAGGGGGCCGAGACCTATACGGAGACGGCTATACGCGAAACTCTAGAGGAGACGGGTCTCGCCGTTATCCCGCACGAACAAATCGGGGAACGCATACACCCTAAGACGGGACGCCATATAGTGTACATCGCCGCTCACCCAACGGATGGAACGGCTGTTCGTGTCGGTGACCCAGATGAACTTTGCGAGGTTGGCTGGTACCCGTGGGAAACGGCCCAGAGGATGCTCCCTCACCTGTTCGAGTCGGTCGCTGAATATCTGCGTTCCGTTTTCCGGTAACTGCGCCCCGTACCGGGCCGTCCTCGGGTACGACGATCTTCTGATCACGCGCGTTGGTTCCCTAAATTCTGCAAGGCCCGCTGATCTTCACCGGCCTGGTCCGCGTCCACCGCCAGCGTCCAGGCTGGCCTGTTCGACTGTTCGACCGAGACCTGATTGGTCCCTGCTCGCGGGTATCGAGCAGGGACCAATCGCGTAGCAGTCGACCTGGGCAGACAAAGTCGATCACTTGCAGAACCTCGCAGGTCATCCCTGAAGGAGCGGGGCCGGTCAAGCGGTGCTGTTGCGTTGTGTGAAGGGGTGGGCAGGCTGGATCCGTTACCGTGGTCTAATCAGATGGCCACGGTCAGCTCGGTGAAGGCAACCATCACCCGCAACGTCGTGGGTTCCTCG
>Ga0213882_10000115_pt1 | contig 36291 bp, 32 predicted proteins | sample BarmaccoBMER_R09_FD_160106 | JGI IMG/M metagenome (GOLD analysis project Ga0213882, IMG submission 160106) | Barbacenia macrantha exposed rock microbial communities from rupestrian grasslands, the National Park of Serra do Cipo, Brazil - ER_R09 ...
ACCACGAGTAAAATCATGAATTCGCAAGGTAAGCTTTAATCCATGATCTCCAAGTTTATCACTGGTCTTAACTTAGGTCGGCGCAACTGGCCCGCTGCTTTGGCCGCGCTAACAGTTTTTCCGCTCCTGGCGGTGGGGCAAACAGGGTCCGTTGGACCGACTCCGGTGCCTCAGGTGCCCCAAACCAAGCCCGCACAGCAAGCACCCGCCACGGTGAATACACCCGGTACACCGGGGGAAAACAAAGCACCTGCGGGGAATGCGGCCTCGGGTGCTGGAGCACCGGTCGATTCCAACTCATACAAAGTGGGGCCGGCTGATGTCCTGAATGTCAGGGTCTGGGATGAAGAGAAATTTACGGGGCCCGTTACAGTCCAACAGGATGGAAAGATCACGTTGCCGCTCGTAGGTCAGTTGCAGGCTGGAGGACTAACTCCTGTACAAATCCAGGACTCGATTGCTAAATCGCTTACGAAGTACGTGGTGAAACCCCTCGTTACCGTGAACGTGCTGGAGGTTGGCAGCAAACGCTATTACATGGATGGCCAAGTTAATCGCGCGGGCGAATATGCGCTGGTTGTACCCACTACCATTCTGGAGGCAATCAGCAAAGCAGGTGGCCTGCAGGAATTCGCCAACTCTAAGAAAATTTACGTTTTGCGTGGCGACAAGAGAATTCCGTTTAATCTGAAGGACGTGATACGCGGGAAGCACATGGAGCAGAACATCCATTTGGAGCCCGGCGACCACGTAGTAGTTCCCTGAGAGGAATTTGAGGCCCGATCTTCATGCTTGACCGATTGTCTATACCGCGCCGGCCGCTTGATTTTGGAGATTATGTCGACATTCTCCGGCGAAACCTCGGATGGCTAATTGCCCCCGCCTTTATCGGGGTAGTTATCTCCACGATCGTCGCCTACATGTTGCAAGACACTTACAAATCAATCGCGCTGATTCAAATTGTTCCCGCGCAGATTTCGCCGGAGTTGATTCAGAACGTCAGTGCGCAGGACGCTACCGACCGGATCAACGGAATGGCGCAATCCATTCTGAGCCGCAACACACTGACAACGATCATCAACACTTACGGCCTTTATAAGAATGAATTAAAAACCGAGCCGCCGCAGGATGTGATCGAAAAGATGAAAAAGGCCATCGACATAAGACCGCTGGTGGGAGCGGCGGGGGTGGCTAATACCTCAGGAAGGAACAACGTTCCGGCTATGCAGGTGGGGTTCTCGTATCGCGACAAGTACGTTGCGCAAAAAGTATGCCAGGACCTGATCTCGCGCTTTGTGGATGCCGATACGGAACAAAGCCTGGGCACGTTGGAAGCGGCAAACGGTTTCCTTGTCGACCAGGTAGACCAGGCGAAGCGTCGCTGGGATCAAGTCGAACAGAAACTGGCAGAGTATAGAACCAAGAATGCTGGACGGCTTCCTGACCAATTGCAGAGCAATCTCTCTCAAATGAATGTGCTGGATACCCAGGCGGCCACTTTATCCGAAGCAGCAACTCGCAATACCGAACAACGCATGATGCTCGAGACCGAGCTTCGTATCGCGCACGACCGGCTAAGCGCTCTCAAGGCTAATTCAGTGGCACAGAACCAGAAAGTTGGCGAGCTCGACAAGGAGATCGACAGGTTGCAGGATGCGATTGCCGCGATGAAGGACAGGTATACGGACGATTACCCCGATCTGCAGGCTGCTCGCGACCGCCTCGCTTCGTTAAAGAAGCAGCGAGAAGCTGCGTCGAAAGAGACACCGGCGAGCGATGATACACCGGTACCGGACAATCCCTCGCTCAACAAGGAACGCCTGTCAGCGCAAGCAGCCATCGACCAGATTCAAACTCAAATGAAGGCTAATGCTCTGGAGGGTTCCCAGATCAAGCAGCGAATGAATGGAGTGAACAACGCACTCAGCGCATATCAAAGCCGGATTACGGGCGAGCCGGAGGACCTTAAACAATACGCAGATCTCATGCAGGCTCGTCAGATCGCGCAGAAAGAATATGACGACTTTGAAGCCAAACGCGAGAAGTCCGCTGCAGCCCTGGATCTTGGGCGGCGAAAGCAGGGTGAGACTCTGGAGCTTCTGGATGCGGCTTCGTTACCGCCTGCGCCTACCGCACCCAAGCGAGCCGTTATCATTCCGATCGGCGCCGTAGCGGGACTCTTTCTCGGCCTGGTGTTGGTCGCTTTCCGTGAGGTGAAGGATACGTCGCTAAAGAATTTGAAAGACGCTCGTCTCTACACTCAGCTTTCCATTCTTGGCAGTATTCCATTGCTTGAGAATGACGTGGTCGTGCAGCGTCGTAAGCAGGTCATGTGGGTGAGTTGGGCTACAGGAACTGTTCTCGGCCTGGCGGTCATGGGAGCAACGATCGCGCACTACTACATCAACAGGGCATAAAGAGAAAAAATGAGCCGTATTCACGACGCGCTGCGTAAAGCTGCGCAACAGAATCCGCCAGCCGCAAAGGTTTCGCCGCCGCCGCCTACGCGTACGAGCTCGGTTCTTGGCCAAGGTGAGCCGCAGGTCGCAGTACCCGGATCAGCCGAAGCACCTGCTGCGGCGCCGAGTCGGTCGAGCGTTGCTTCGTCACTTGTGGATCCCCTGGTTGTGATGGTGGATCCCGAAGATCTCTATCATCTTGACGAGATCATAAAATCCGCTCGACAGGCTCCCTACGACCCGCTAGGCAGCGCGCTTCTAGTGAACCCCGCGAAGCCTCGCGAAGCGCCAGCAGAAGAATTCCGCAGTTTGCGAACCCGCTTGAATCATTTGCAGACAATGCAGCCTCTTCATACGTTGGTTGTGACGAGCGGCTCTCCGGCTGAAGGCAAATCGTTCACCGCTTCCAATCTCGCGATCGCGCAATCGCAGCTCGCTGATAAGCGGGTTTTGCTCGCCGATTTCGATTTCCGCCGTCCCAGCGTCGACAAGACATTTCGGCTCCCTTCATCACCCGGTATTACCGATTACCTCCAAGGGAAAGCGCGACTAGCGGATCTTTTTACTAAGATCGGGGATACGAACCTCTACGTCATCACGGCGGGAGGACCGGTCGCGAATCCACTCGAGCTGCTGAACCTGAAAGAAAGCGCCGCACTGATCCAAGCACTGGGTGAACATTTCGATTGGGTGATTCTGGATAGCCCGCCGCTATTGTTCGCAGCAGACGCCAATCTGCTGGCCACGATCTGTGACGGCACGATTCTGGTTGTCCGGATTGGACACACTACGTTCGATTCCGTGACGCGCGCGATGCAATCCTTATGCGAGAACAACATTCTCGGTGTAGTCGTGAACGGTGCTCGACGTGGCGAACTGTACAGCAAGTACGCCTATTATCACGACTATTATTACGATGCGGAGACCGGCTCCTCGGAATCTGAGACGGGCGAGCAAGAAGCAGTTTCTGTCGACTCAGTTGAGTAGTCAATAACCGCCTCGCATCCAGACCGCCTGTTCGCGCATCAGAGAAGCGTGAGCGCCGGCCGTGGCGATCACGGAGGCAATTCGTTTGAGCACTACCGCGAGTTCCGTTGATTTCGACAAGAGCGCTGATACGCTGCCGTCAGTTCACGAACTGATTCGCACGCGTTGGAGTCCCCGCTCGTTTTCGGATCGTCCCGTTTCAGATCAGGACCTCAGAACCGTTCTCGAAGCGGCGCGCTGGGCCGCGTCCTCAAACAACGAACAGCCCTGGAGATTCCTAATCGCGAGAAAGTCGGACGGGGAAGCTTACGGTAAAATGCTCAGCTTGCTTGTGCCGTCTAATCAAGAGTGGGCCAGAACAGCGCCGGTTCTGATCATTATGGCGGCCAAAAAGAACTTTTCCCATACTGGCGTGCCCAATGCATACGCCCTTCACGATACAGGCGCGGCTTTGGCGAACCTCTTCTTGCAGGCGAACGCTCTCGGGTTGAGCGCGCACGGAATGGCCGGGTTTGACCGGGAGCGGGCGCATGAGGTTCTGGGTATTCCTGCAGATTACGATTTAGGCGCTGCCGTCGCGCTCGGATACAGAGATTCGCCGGACAAGCTCACCAATGAACGGCACCAAAAGGCCGAAACCGCTCGCCGTCAACGGAAGCCGCTGAACGAGATCGCGTTTGGACCATTCTGGAATCAACCACTCTCATTGTGAGACGGCAGATTCCGGCGGAGCCAATGTCACGATAGTTGCACCCCAACCGCCTGCCTCTGCCGGCGCATCGCTGAAGCTCACAACATAGGGAGTCTTGCTCAGAGCCGATCGAACGATTTCCCGTTGTACGCCAATTCCGCGTCCGTGGATGATGCGGAGAGCCGCAAATCCGAGTCGGTGTGCTTCTTCCAAATAAGCCTCGACCGCTGCTTTTACATCGCGGGGCGCTATCGTGTGGAGATCAAAGACGTCTGTGATCGGGATCTCGACCGCGCCGTCGTCATCCATGTGGAGAGTGGACTAATACGGGACGCGAGGCGTCAAGCGTCGCTGCTGCGTCTGCTGTTGAGTATTGCTTCCCTCGCTCAACGCGGCGCGGGGCGGGGCGTTCGAGAAATCGAGATCCGAAGGTGCGAAGGTGATGGGACGATCAAGCACCATCTCGACCGTTGACCCTTTGTTGAGAGTGGCATCTGGGCCGCGAGTGAGCAGAACGCCCAGCAAGCCCGTGGCCGCGCCCGCACCAACTCCGATTCCGGCGCCTCTGGCCACGTTTCCTGCCGCTGCACCGATTCCGGAGCCGATCACTGTACCAGTGCTGGTCGTCTCCGCCACCGTTACCGCATCGCCTGTTTTGTTCCCGGGCCCCTTGACGGTGTTGTGCTCGCGATCGAGGGTGTCATTATCGCGCGGATCAACGGCACCCAGATCCGACCGGAAATCACGGCTTACACCGTTCGGTAAAGTGAGGGAATCGAAGCGCACCTGCAATTCGCCTCGGCCTTTCACGTGTCCTGGCCGCTTCACCTCAGTGATCGTGCCAGTGACCCAGCTCCCCTGCGGAATTACAATGCGTCCATTCGAAATGACAGGGAATGCGGTTTCCAAGTAGATCCGATCCCCGACAACAGCTTGTTTTGTGCTCACGCTGTTAATCATGCTCAGCAGAATATGCGTTCCTGCCAAGACCTGGTAAGATCCGCTTCCGGGTTGCGCCTCGCGCTGCTTGAACCCAGCCTCTGGTGGGGCTGGTGTGGTGGCCGACGGTGCAGGTTGTGATTCCTGCCCAAAGAGCACAACGGCTACGGTCGTGAACAGGCACGCCAAAGCCATGCATTTTGTCATCGAAATAGTCCCTTACGCCCCATTCTATGGTGAAATTCGACTTTCGGTTAGGAGGACGCCGTGGAGGATCGGAGCGTTGCGACCGCCTTGTCTCCTTTGTTGACCAAACGCTTGGCCTTTTTTAGAACGGTACTTAGCGGCAATCGGGAGAGCGCGTCCATCGGAACCCAACGGCAGACTCCGAGATCAGCCGGAGCCATGCCTAGCCGCACGTCAAAGCGGTAATTCCGAAGGGTAATGCCGTGCCGGAAAGTACCGAGGCTTTCACCTACGCCGATCGCCGGAAGTTCAGAGCGCTCCGGCAATTCCCAAAATCCAGGCATTAGGCGGGAGTCCTCAGGCCGCTGCCATACCAGCAATCGGCCGGCCTCCTCAATCCAGAAGACCACTCTGTGTTCCTCAATGCTCTTGGTCTTCACTGTCTTAACGGGTCTGAGGTGCTGGGTGCCCCGCTTTCGCGCGGCGCATAAACTCGCAACCGGGCAAAGCAAGCATTGCGGATTACTTGGCAGACAGACCGTCGCACCCAATTCCATCATCGCTTGATTGAAATCTCCGGGCCGGGACCTGTCCAGCAACACGCTCGCCTGTTCCGTCACATGTCTTCGTCCTCGCGCGGATGCAATGTCGGCAGCATCGTCAAGCACCCGGGTTAAGACTCGAAGCACGTTGCCGTCAACCGTCGCATGGAGCAGCCCAAAAGCAATACTGGCGACGGCCGCGGCGGTGTAGTCACCAATGCCTGGTAAGGCGCGAATGTCCGCATAGGTGTCGGGGAATGCGCCGTAACTCCTGATCAGGCGAGCCGCCTTCTGCAGGTTGCGTGCGCGATAGTAGTAACCCAGGCCAGCCCAATACGCGAGAATATCCGACTCCGGCGCTTCGGCGAGCGCCTGGAAAGTGGGGAAACGGGCGAGGAAGCGTTCGAAGTACGGGATCACCGCAGCTACGCGAGTCTGCTGCAGCATGGTTTCCGAGATCCAGAGGGCATAGGGATCTCGCGTCTTTCTCCATGGCAAATTCCGTTGGAACAGGTCGAACCAGGACAGCAGATCATGCCGAAAAAGCTGGACTTGACTTTCGGACAGCACTCGATTGGAAACGGCGAGCCTCTTCGGCATCCTATACTAGGGAGAGATTTCCTTTCCGTCGAGATCTACGGCGCGGCCCAAAGGGTCGCGCAAACCTTCCGTACTGTCTGCAATGCCGGAAATCTCAAGCATATCGCTCTGTGAAGAGGTCGCGTCCGCCGAGGTTGTCGCTGCGGCACGACCCGTGCTGGCGATTCATGGCGCGCGCGTTCACAACCTCAAGAACATCACGGTTGAAATTCCGCATGACCGATTGACAGTTGTGACGGGAGTTTCCGGTTCCGGCAAATCGTCGCTGGTGTTTGACACGATTTATGCCGAAGGCCAGCGCCGATACGTGGAATCGCTCTCGGCCTATGCGCGCCAATTTCTGGAGCGCATGGAAAAGCCCGATGTGGATGAGATTCTGGGCATCGCCCCTCCGATCGCGATACGCCAGAAGAATCAGACGCGGAATCCGCGCTCGACGGTCGCGACGGCCACGGAGCTATACGATTTTATGCGGCTCCTGTGGGCGCGGGCTGGGCAGACGTATTGTCCGAACGACGGCACTCGTATTCAGAGAGATACGGTGGATCAGGTGGGGGAGGCAATGCTGAAGGAGGAGGAAGGCTCCCGCTGGTATGCCCTGTTTCCCGTGAGAGTGGAAGCAAGCAATGCGACCGCGCTTCGGGACCGGCTCTTCGATCTGCGAAAGAAAGGGTTCAACCGGTTGTTTCAAAGCGGCCGCATTTGCGAGTTCTCCACACCCGAATCTCTGCTCGAAATCGATTTCGCGAAGCCGGTTTATGTACTTGCCGATCGGATTGTGATCCGTTCCGATTCCCATCAGAGGATCGTCGATACTGTCGAAATTTGCTATCGCGAGACCGGCGAAGTTTTCTTTGAACAAGCTGGCGTCGCCGAACCGATTACACGTCATTTCAGCGAAAAGTTCGCTTGCAAAGCGTGCGGCCTCACTGCTGTGGTGGCGGAGCCGACGCTCTTCAGCTTCAATAGTCCGATCGGAGCGTGCCCTGTTTGCCAAGGCTTCGGCAACACGATTGATTACGACTTCGATTTGATTATTCCCGACCCGACGCTCTCACTCGAGGAGGGCGCGGTTGATCCATGGACCAAACCGCAATATGGCTGGTATTACGACGAAATCTTCAAGCCGAAGACTCGCGGCAAAGTTCGGTTGAACGTGACGTATTCGGATCTCAAAACGCAGGAGAAAGAGATCATCCGCACTCACATCCAGCGGTTCTTCGCCGAGGTCGAGAAGAAGAAGTACAAAGTGCATGTCCGGGTATTCATGAGCCGATATCGCGCGTATACGGAATGCCCCGCATGCCGTGGCGCCCGGCTGCGGCCTGAAGCGCTTTGGATAAGAATAGGCGATTGCAATATCGCCCAAGTCTCGGCAATGAATATCGCGCGGGCGCAGGCGTTTTTCAATACGCTGAAGCTCAGTCCAGAGGAATCGGAGATTGCAGGGCGGGTCCTTGAAGAGATCCGCCAGCGTTGCAAGTTTCTGAACGACGTGGGTTTGGAATACCTCACGCTTAATCGCCTCTCGGCTACGCTTTCGGGCGGAGAAGCGCAGCGCATCCAGCTCGCCACCTGTTTGGGCTCGCGCCTGGTTGGCGCGACGTACGTTCTGGATGAACCTTCTATTGGACTTCACAGCCGCGATACGGCTCGCCTGATCCGAATTCTGAAGGATTTGCGCGAACTGGGGAACACGATCATCGTCGTGGAGCACGATCCCGAGATCATGTCGGAAGCCGACCACATTATCGATCTCGGACCCGGAGCTGGCGAAAATGGCGGGCGGGTTATTTTTTCGGGCAGCTACGGTCAACTTTTGGAAGGGCGATCTCAATCGCTTACCGGACGATATCTGCGAGGCGAGGCGGCGATCAGGCGAGCCGTCGAGCGCCGGAAAGTTAATCCCAAACGCATCATCCGCGTTATTGGCGCGCGCGCGAATAACTTGAAGAACCTGGACGTCGAAATTCCGCTTGGCATGATGGTGGCCGTCACGGGCGTCTCGGGTTCCGGTAAATCGAGCCTGGTGCACGAGGTCATTTACCGAGCGCTGGATCTAGAAATCAATAGGGAACGCCAAGCCTCAACGAAAGATGATGCGGCCAGCGTGGAGTCAAGCGTTCGCAAGCTTCCGCTCAAGCGCGTAGAACGCGGCGATCTTCTCACTAGCGTTGTTATGGTCGATCAGTCTCCAATCGGCCGCACCCCGCGTTCGAATCCTGTCACTTACGTCAAGGCCTTCGATCTCATCCGCGATCTGTTTGCGTGCACTCCGGAAGCACAACGACGAGGATATACCGCCGGCCATTTTTCATTTAATGTTCCGGGTGGGCGCTGCGAGACGTGTCAGGGTGACGGTACGGTCACGGTCGAGATGCAATTTCTTGCCGACGTCGAGCTGGTATGCGAAGAGTGCAAAGGAACGCGATATAAGCAGAGCGTCCTGGATATCCGATACAAAGGACTGAACATTCACCAAGTCCTGCAGCTCACGATCCGTGAGGCTCTCTCGTTTTTTGCAGACACGCCGCGTCTCGCCGCTCGAATGAAGGTGCTTCAGGATGTCGGGCTTGGTTACTTACGTCTCGGTCAATCTGCGACCACGCTCAGCGGAGGAGAAGCACAACGTGTGAAGCTGGCCGCGCATTTGGCACAGGCAAGCTGCCAGGGGACTCTGTTCTTGTTCGATGAGCCCACGACCGGTTTACACTTCGAAGATATTTCGAAGCTGCTGCAATCTTTCGAGCGGCTTATTCAGAACGGTGGCAGCATTCTGGTGATCGAGCACAATCTGGATCTGATTCAGGCTGCCGACTGGATCATCGACCTTGGGCCCGAGGGCGGGGAAGCGGGCGGCTCTATTGTGGCGCAAGGCACGCCGGAAATGGTGGCCGCGATTCCGGAGTCGTACACGGGCAAGTACCTGAAGCGGGTTTTGGCGCAGCGCGCGATCGCGTGATGAAGCTTAATGAGATTCCCTCCGTCGACCAGGTCCTGCGGGGGCTAAAGCCGATCGACGGTCTCCCACCCGAAGTAATCACGAATCAGATCCGCGTCGTGCTCGGCGAGTTGCGTGAGGCCTTAAAGCGGGGCCAACCGCCGGAGGAGGCCATCGGGCAGGCCGTTCTTGCACGGCTGAATGCTCTTGCACGACCTACCCTACGGCCGGTAATCAACGCGAGCGGAGTGATTCTGCACACCAATCTCGGCCGTGCCCCTCTTGCGGCGTTCGAGCCGCTAATGGGCTACTCAAATCTGGAATACGATCTCCTAAACGGCAAGCGCGGCAAGCGCGATTCGCACATCGCACCCTTGCTGGAACAGATTCTGGGAGTTCCGGGCATTGTAGTCAATAACAACGCCGCTGCTGTTTATCTTGTGCTTAACGAGGTGGCAGCCGGAGAAGAGGTCATCGTTTCGCGGGGAGAGCTGATCGAGATCGGCGACGGGTTTCGGATTCCAGAGATTATGGTCAGGTCCGGCGCGGTCTTGCGTGAAGTGGGCACCACCAACCGAACTCGCCTCGAAGACTACGAAGAGGCCATTAATGAACGTACTCGTCTAATTTTGCGCGTGCATCCATCGAATTTTCGCGTGAGCGGATTCACTAGCAGGCCAGAACTGAGAGAGCTCGCGACACTCGCCTTGGAGCACAAAATTCCTCTGTATGAGGATCTTGGGAGCGGGTGTCTCGTCGATCTGGCGAAGTACGGAATCCGGGAGCCGCTAGTAGCCGGCAGTCTCAAGTCCGGTGTCAATCTGGTTTCATTCAGTTGTGACAAGCTCCTCGGCGGTCCACAATCGGGCATTATCGCCGGCGATAAGCAACTTGTCAGTCGCATTCGTCGCAATCCAATGTACCGCGCTTTCCGAGTGGACAAGCTCACGATTCAAGCGCTTCAAGTCACGTTGCACCACGTGCTGCGGCAGGAATGGCGCGCGATTCCAACTCTTCGAATGATTTTCCAAACTGCCGATGAAATTCGGCTTCGCGCCGAGCGGGTTGCGGATGCCTTGGCTCCCCTTGCCTGCCAAATTCGCACTGGGGAATCGGCGATTGGAGGCGGGTCTACTGCCGAACAGCCCGTGCCTACCTGGGTCATTGCAGTCTCCGTTCCGGATCCGGTGTCCTTTGAGCGGAAACTGCGCGAAGCGGCAATTCCCGTGATCGCCCGTATCAAAGATGATGAGGTCCTGCTCGACTTACGCACCGTACACGACGAAGAGGAACCGCTCCTCATAGCCGCTGTGCGGGCTGCAAATGAAGGCGCTCCCAGTCAGCCTTAAGCGCCAGCGCGCCAAACAATTCGTCCGGCAACAATTGTCGCCACCGGCCCACCGCGAAATCTATATCCATTGAATGGAGTGTTCCGGCTCTTTGATGGCGAGCGGTTCACGTCGTAGATCCATTCATGATCGAGTCCCAAGATCGTCAGGTCGGCTGCTGAGCCAGGCCGTAATGTGCCACGCGAGAGAGAAAGAATGCGGGCCGGGTTCGTAGTAAACAGGCGTACGAAAGGAAGGAGCCCGATTTTTCCTGAATGATATAAGCGCTCAAGCGCCAAGCCTATGGATGTCTCCAGGCCGATGATGCCGAACGGGCAGCGTTCAAACTCCTGCATCTTCTCCGCACCCGGATGAGGTGCGTGATCGGTGGCAATCGCATCGATGACGCCATCCACTAAGCCCTTGGTGACCGCCTCTACATCCGTCCTCTCTCGTAAGGGCGGCTTCATCTTGTAATTGCTGTCATAAGGACGCATATCTGCGTCTGAGAGCACAAAATGGTGTGGTGTGGCTTCTGAAGTTACCTTCAGGCGGCGCTGCTTGGCCATAGCGACCATCTCCACCGAGTGCCGGGATGAGATGTGTGCCACGTGGTACTGTACGCCGGTTGCCTCGGCCAGGATCAGATCGCGAGCAACCATAACGTCTTCCGCGCTTCGCGGGATTCCCCGCAGACCCAGCCTCGTGGATTGCAGTCCCTCATGCATGTCCCCGCCCGCGCTCAGATGCAGATCCTCGCAATGTTGGATGAGCGGGATATCGAGCGCGCGCGCGAACTCCATTGCCCGCCGTGTCACTCGCGCATTCATGACGGGCTTGCCATCGTCTGAAACCGCCACAATGCCCGCTTCTTTCATCGAGCCAATAGCGGCCAGTTCCTCTCCCGCGCTGTTCTTCGTGATCGCTCCTATCGGGAAGACATTCACGACCGCATGCTGCCGGGCCTGGCTGATGATGTAACTCGTTACGGTTGCCTTATCATTGACGGGCTGTGTATTCGGCATACAGCAAATAGAGGTGAACCCACCCGCAGCAGCCGCCCTTGAACCGGTTTCGATTGTTTCAGCGTGCTCAAATCCGGGTTCGCGCAGGTGGACATGTATGTCGATGAAGCCCGGAGCGACCACCAGCCCGGATGCGTCGAAAGCCTCTGCTTCCGTAGCATCGATGTTTTTGCCAAGTTCCTTGATGATCCCGTCTTCAATCGCCACATCGCCGATGCGATCCAATTCTTGCGATGGATCCACCACACGTCCATTTTTGACAACGAGTCTGCTCAACCCGCCAACACTCTTTCTAGAACAGCCATGCGCACCGCGATCCCGTTTTCAACTTGATTCAGAATGGCGGATCGCTGCGAATCCGCAACCTCTGAAGAGATTTCCCGGCCTCTGTTGATCGGCCCGGGATGCATAACTACCACGTCGGGTTTCGCCAGTTCTAGGTGCTCCGGACGGAGCCCGAAGAATTGGAAATATTCGTTGGCCGGAAAAGCCGCCTCATGCTGGCGCTCCAATTGGACACGTAGCATCATGATGACGTCCACATCGCGTATGGCAGCCTCGATATTGTTGGTAAGCGAAACACCTGGCGCGATCTGTCCCATTTCGCGAGGGAGGAGGGAGGCTGGCCCGCAGAGCACAACCTGCACGCCGTATTTCGATAACAGAAAGATATTCGACCGTGCTACGCGGCTGTGCGCAATGTCTCCAATGATCGCAATGCGCAAGCCTTCGAGCGTTCCCCGGCGATCGAGGATCGTACGGGCATCGAGCAAAGCTTGTGTGGGATGCTCGTGCGTTCCGTCGCCTGCATTCACAATCGGGATCGGAAGATAGCGCGACAGGAAGTGAGGCGCGCCTGATGCCTCGTGCCGCATGACTATAGCATCCGGCCGCATCGCGCCCAACGTGTTCAGGGTATCGACCAGCGACTCGCCCTTAGACACGCTCGAACCGGACGCCGTAATGGACAGTGTATCGGCACCCAAACGCTTCGCAGCAATTTCGAAACTGGTGCGGGTGCGGGTCGACGCTTCAAAGAATAAGTTAACGACGGTGCGGCCCTTCAAAATATCGAAACGCTTGAAGGCCTGGCCCGGACCGGGCTGAAAGTCTTTCGAACGGGCCAGAATAGCATCGATTTCCTCGCGTGTGAGCGACTCAATTTCGAGCAGACCCTTGCCCATCTCCGATTTAGCTCACGGCGAGCGAGGTCGCGGTATCTTCCACCCGTTCAACCAGCATGACCTTTTCCTGGTTATCGATCTCCTGGACCTTCACCTCGATAATTTCATTAGAGCTGGTCTGGACCATTCGCCCCACATACCGGGCCTCGATGGGTAGTTCGCGATGACCGCGATCGATCAGGACCAATAATTGAACACGCGAGGGACGTCCGTGATCGAACAGAGCATCGAGCGCTGAGCGGACGGTCCGGCCGGTATAAAGAACATCGTCCATCAACACAATGTCTTTATTTGTTACAGGGAAGTCGATCTGTTTGGCGTGGAATATCGGCGCGTCACCGACCGTCGAGAGATCGTCGCGATAAAGATTAATGTCGAGAACACCGACGGGAATGGTCAGACCTTCCAGGCTATTGATCTTGGCGGCGAGGCGCCGAGCTAACGGCACGCCCCTTCGCTTGATACCGACAAACGCTAGCTGATCCAGATCGTCGGTCTTCTCGAGTACTTCGTGTGCGAGCCGGACCAACGTACGGTCGATCTCGGATGCGCTCATCAATTGTCTTTTGTCGCGAACAGTAGCCATGAAAGGATGCGCCGCTGTCACGTCAGGTTAGCATGTGCCCTTTTCAAGGATTTTGGGGAGAGCGCAGCTCTCAGAGCTGGAGTCGGCCCCGGATCTTTTTGGCAAGTTTCTCGATTTGCTCGGTCTTCTTTACGGAACCCGCCGGAACAACGTAGTCCCCGGCTTTTTGTAGCTCATTGCGAAGTTCCTCTGCCACCGAAATGAGATCGTTGGCATCTTTCAGGGCCTGTTCGTGCTGTTCCTTTGCGATGGCGTCTTTTTGCGATTTCCCGTTCGGGAGGCGCTTATCCGTATCGTCAAGATCCGGAAAAGTGATTCTGCGGTCATTCTGGTTGGGCATTTCCTGTCTGCCGGACGCCAGCGCCGCGGACCCGAGCAGCGAGAATAACGTGAAACGGCGAGTACGCCTCATCTGGTTGCTATCATAAGCCACTTATGACGACGCGATTCTGGCTTGGGAGCGGGTTTTCGTGGAAGTAAGTGTCGGCGTGGTCGGACTCGGGAATGTGGGCCTCGGGGCTTTGCAGATCCTGACCGAGAACGCGGCGCGCATCCGCGAAAAGCTCGGGTTCCCGTTGAAGGTCAGGGCCGTGTGCAGCCGCAGTGTGCAGCAGAAAAAACTTCCAGCGTGCTCGGATTTCCCTATTCGCACCACTGATTGGCGTGAGATCGTCTGCGATCCGGAGATCGATATCGTGCTCGAGGTGATTGGCGGTACGGCAACAGCGGCTCACGTGATTGAAGAAGCGTTGCGCCAACGTAAGTCTGTTGTAACGGCCAACAAGGAATTGATGGCGCTTCGTGGGGCCGAGTTTTGGACTCTCGCCCACCAGAACGGCGTCAACCTGGCAATGGAAGCGAGCGTAGCAGGGGGGATTCCGATTCACACGGTGCTGCGGGAAGGCATAGCCGGTGACAAGGTGATGGAGCTGTACGGAATCCTGAACGGCACCAGCAATTTCATCCTTACGGAAATCGAGAAGAGCAACGCCAAATTCGAATCTGTTCTGGCAGAAGCGCAGCAATTGGGATATGCCGAGGCCGATCCCTCCGCTGACGTCGACGGATTGGACGCGCGCTCGAAGCTGGCCATTCTGGCAGCCCTGGCGTTCGGCGAAAAATTGACTCCCGCCGATATCTATACGGAAGGAATTCGGCGCATCATGCCGGTTGATTTCGAATATGCGCATCAGTTGAAGCACACGATCCGCTTACTGTGTCTGGCGCGCCAGACAGAAGAAGGTCTGCTTCTTTCCGTGCGGCCGAGCCTTATCCCACAATCGGCGATTCTCGCTCAGGTCCAGGGCGCTTACAACGCTATTTGGGTCCGTGGCACGTACGGCGAGGATACGTTTTACTATGGCCGTGGAGCGGGTTCAAAACCAACCGGCGTGGCCGTCGTGAGTGATCTGATGCGAGTCGCTCGTGAGATCCGTTTCGGCAGTCCCGAGCGCGTTAGCCCGTTTGCCCATGAGCGCCTGGGCGAGTACAAACCGCTACCGATTGCGACGCAGAAATTGCCATATTTTCTACGTTTTCGAGTCGAAGATAAGGCCGGAATCATCGCGACCCTGGCGACCGTTCTGGCGAAGCACCAAATCGGAATTGATGCCGTTCTCCAGCTTCCGCGCGAAGACTGGCGCGACCTGCCCTTCGTGGTTACGACCCAGCCGGCGCCGGAGCAGGCGATCCGCGATGCTCTTCTTGAAATACGCGACGCCGATTTTTTAGTGGAATCGCCGTTTGCAATGCCAATGGAGCGCGGATTTTAGGCGGCCGGCAGCGAAAGCCGGCTTGCTTGCTCTCGCTCAGAATCGGGACGATTCATTGCAAACGCAGCGATAACTTTGCCGCCCTTTAGCCACCATGCGCTGAAACTTGGCGAATTCACGTCACCGCGGTATTCGGTTCGTTCCGCGCCCTCCGTGTCACCCCAGAACTCATACGAGAGATCAAACACATCGGAAAAGAAGTATGGGATGTTTTCAAAGCGCCCTGAATCGCCGCTCAAACAGCGGGCCAGGTATTGGCCTTGTTTGACAGCGTTGTCCCAGTGCTCGACACGGCGGCGTTTTCCAAAGAGGACATCTTGATACTCGGCGACATCACCCGCTGCATAGATACCCGCAGTGCTTGTCCTCAGAAACTCATTTACAGTAATCCCGTTCTCTACCTGCAGCCCAGCCGTGCGGGCGAGTTCTGTCGACGGTGTCACGCCAATTCCTGCCGCCAACAAGTCCGCATCCAGCTTTACTCCTGAGGATAATGAAACACTGTTTTCGCCAATCTGTTGTACGCTTGCCGACGGCACGAATCGAACTCCGTGATTCTCGTAGTACATGCCAAAGAACTGAGACATTTCCGGAGTGAACAAGCTTTGCCACACTCGATTCTGCGGAAAGACCATCGCCGTGTCACGGCCCTGCTGCGCGCTTTGCGACGCGACTTCCATTCCGATAAAGCCCCCGCCAATCACTACAACTTTCCTCGCGCTCTTTAATGCATCGCGCAGCCGCGCCGAATCGGTCATCGAGCGCAGATACAGTACTTGCTTGCGATCGGCGCCAGGCACATTCAGCGTGCGCGGACGCGCGCCCGTAGCAAGGATCAATTTGTCAAAGCGAAATTCCTGGCCATCACCCGCGAGCAAACGCTTGCCGGAAAGATCAATTTGATCGACTTCACTATTTAAGTGAATGCCGATCCCGTGCTCTGCGTAGAAGCTTTCAGGGTTAATGAGCACACTCTGTTCGTTGCCTTTTCCGGCAAGAAAGCTTTTCGAAAGCGGCGGACGCTCATACGGAAGCGCGTTATCCGCTGAGATGATCCCAAGTTCTCCTGGTTTTAAACCTCGCTCAGCGAGCTCTTTTGCGGCATATCCCGCCACCATGCCGCCGCCCAAAATGATGGTTCGATATTCAAGCACGTTCATGAGGATACCTCTCCGTACTCAAGCTTGAACTGATACAGCAAAACTAACTGGGCTGTGCGTCGGCTTTACTTCCCATCAAAGCTGAACCGTCCCGGCCCGGCAATGAACACGGTCATAGCAGCCGCGAAGTAAATCCACGGCATTTCGCCGTTTCCCGTCCCAAAGAAGCGGAACTTATGGACCAGCGCGAATGCTACGCCGGTGTTGATTGCGATGATAAGCGCAGCCCATCGCGCAGCCAATCCGAAAAACAGCAGGAGGGAACAGATCGCATCCGATAGAAGGGCAAATGCGAAACTTGGCACTGGCCCGATATGAATCGGATCGGGGAAATGAGCTGTCATTTGCGTAAAACCAATTAGCTTTTCCCAGCCGTGTTTGAGAAAGAGGCTGAATCCAATCCAGAGCCGCAGAATCAGCAGGGCAAAGTCATACCCGCGCGGCAAGAAGCTCAACCTGAAGAAGTTTTTCATTGGGTGATGACCAACAGCGAGACGCTGCAAGTCATCATAGAGCTTACCAAGCGCAGTGCGTGTATCTAGGCCGGGCCGCGCTGGTTTAGAGAACTGTATTCCGAAGTTACGGCCTGTATACGACTGGAATGAAGGAAATGCTTATGTCGCCGCTCCTCGACCGTTCCGGAAACTCTGGCAAGGAGATATTGTTCCCCTGCAGACGAGCCGGATCGCCGACAAACGATTTGGATTCTCCCTGCTGCACTGCGTAATCGGTAATGCGTCCGCTCCCGTCCAGACTAAGCGTTAGAAATACCGATGAGCGAAGTTCCAACGGCACCAGATTGGGATCGATATGATTTTCGTAGTACACCGGGACTTCGTACTGAACGGCTCTCGTGGTCGTACTGATTGTCAGCGCCAGTGCACCGAAAAGAAGCAAGCTGGAAAGCAATCCGCCGGTCGCCGGAATGGTCAAAGGACGCATCATCTGATTGATGCGGAATTTCCAGTTATTCCAAACCCGTCGCACCCGCGATCCGTTAGTTTCCAGAAGCACGTGGCGCTCATAAGATGCGATTACACGAAGCCTTGTGCGCAGAGCCGCTGGTGCGTCCGGCTTTAGCAAATTCCGCAAGCTGGAACGCACCGAACGCATCTCATTGATTTCCAGATCGCAGCTATCGCAGTTCTGCAGATGGGCTTCCAGGCGGGAACGTTCTCCAGGCCGCAATCTCCCGTCAACGTAATCTGTTTTTCGGCGCTTGACGCTCCAACAAGTCATCGGTGTTCCATTCTGTTTGAAACCACTCTTAAGCCATTGCCTCCGCGAATCCCGCGTCACGTTGCGTTAGTTCGCGCCGCAAAGCCTCGCGGCCGCGAAGAATCCTTGATTTCACGGTGCCGAGCGAGACCTGCAAAATCTCGGCAATCTCCTCATAGCTCAGATTTTGGATGTCCCTCAGAACGACTGCCGTGCGAAATACCGGGTTAATTCTGGTTAACGCCTGCTCGATCATCAGCCGGTTCTCACTGTCCAAAGCTTGATCGAACGGAGACCGTCCCGGGTCCGTCGCGAAATCCAGGGGGTCCGTATGTTCACAATGTTCGTTCCCTATTGGAACCTCTCGCCGGCAATGCCGAGCGAACCAGCGGCGGTGATTGTGGGCCTCATTCACTGCAATTCGATAAATCCAGGTACGTAAGCTACTCTGCTGCCGGAAGGACTGGACACCGCGAAATACCTTCAAGAAAACGTCCTGAACCACGTCCGAGGCATCGGACGGATTGGCGATTAGGCGAAAAACAATGCTGTAGACCGGGTGCTCGTAGCGCTCGATCAGTTCCTCATATGCCTCTTCAATGCCTGCTCGAAGACCTCGCAAGATGCGCGCATCTTCTTCTGATACTCCGGTTTGCGCGCCCGCCAAGATGGATAGGCTGCCCGTTTTGCCCCAGAATGGTTGCGCCATCGCCTGAAATTGTAACGCTACTGAAACTCTTACTTCTATTATTTAGACACCGCTGCCGATGCGGAGGTTCCTTCTTCGGCACACACCCGTTCGTAGTACTTCTCGTACTGGGGGATGATCAAATTCGTGCAGAATCGCGTTTTCGCAGTGTTTCTGGCGGCTTCCGCCATGCGCCCCTGCAACCTCTCGTCCGTGAGCAGCTTGATCAACTTCGAACCCTGCGCCTCGATATCTCCCACCGGTTCCATGAATCCGTCCACGCCTTGAGTGATCAGATCCGGCAAACCTCCGGTCAGTGTCGCAACTGGCGGTACTCCGCAGGCCATAGCTTCCAGCGCGGCCAGCCCAAATGCTTCGGTCTCGCTGGGCAGATGCAAAGCGTGCATCCGCGGGATCAACCGGTGCATGTGATCCTGCTTTCCCAAAAAGGTCACGTGGCGTTCTACACCTAGTTCATGCGCGAGCCGTTCCGCTGACCCGCGATCCGGACCATCACCTGCCATAATCAACTCCGCATCCACCTCCCGACGTACTCTGGCCAACGCTCTCACGCAATCCAATACCCGCTTCACAGGCCGAAAATTGGAAATGTGCAGAATTCGTTTCCGCCCAGGTGCTCTCGCCTCCTCATTGGGACGATACAGATCACAGTTCACGAAGTTGTGAATGACCTCAATTGGCTTTCGAATACCAAAGAAATCCACCGTTCGCCGGAGCATATATTCGCTGATGGTCGTAACCCCGTCAGATCGCTCAATAGAAAACTTCGTGATGGGGAAATAGGACCGATCCGCACCCACTAGCGTGATGTCGGTTCCGTGTAGCGTTGTGATGAACGGCAACCGCCGTTCCGTGATCATCTGCTGAGCAAGCAATGCTGATATCGAGTGCGGGATCGCATAGTGCACGTGGAGGAGATCCAGATTGTGCCGCTCCGCCACTTCCGCCATACGCGAGGCGAGGGCCAGAGAGTACGGCGGGTATTGGAACAGCGGATAGGTCGAGACCTCCACTTCGTGGTAGTAGATCCCGGGCGTATCGGGATCCAACCGAATTGGATTGGCGTAGCTGATGAAGTGAACTTCGTGCCCGCGCTGGGCAAGTTCGAGCCCCAGCTCGGTCGCAACGATGCCGCTTCCTCCGTAAGTCGGGTAGCAGGTGATTCCGATACGCATACCTCTCAAGCGACAAGCACAATTTTGCCAATGTGCTGTCCTTCCTCCATACGCTCATGCGCCAGCCGTGCGTCTCGCAGCGGGTACGTGGAATCGATGATCGGTCGGATCGGATCTTTCTTTGGAAGCAATGGCCAGATATCCTGCGAAAGCCGACCAGCTATCTCACCTTTTTGAGCGGGTGTCCGAGCTCGCATCGTCGACCCGATGACGCGCGCCCGTTTGATCATCAGCTTGGTAATATCCAGCTCAGCTGTCCTGCCGCCCTGTATGGCGATGATCGCAAGCCGCCCTTCCGTCGCTAACGCATCCAGGTTGCGCGCCAGATAGCTCCCACCGACGAGATCGGCTATGACGTCCACCCCGCGGCCTCCGGTCAGCCGCTTAACCTCCGCCACGAAGTCTTGCTCGTTGTAGTTGATCGCGTGTTCGGCTCCAAGCCGAAGGCAGGCCTCGCACTTCTTACTGCTTCTCGCCGTTGCGATTGGAGTAGCACCCCAAGCGCGGCATAGCATAATCCCCATGCTGCCGATACCGCTTGTGCCGCCATGAATCAGTACTGTTTCGCCGGATTTTAAGTTCGCCCGTGTAACGAGATTGTCGTACACGGTAAACAGGTTTTCCGGCAGCGTAGCGGTTTCCACCATGCTCCAACCGTCCGGAACCGGGAGCACCTGAACCGCGGGAGCGGCGCAGTACTCCGCATATCCGCCGCCTGCTACGACAGCGCAAACTTTGTCGCCGCTCTTCCACTGCGCTACCCCGGCTCCGATTGAGTCCACAGTTCCTGCAATGTCGAGTCCTGGGATATCGGGCGCCCCCGCCGGCGGGGGATACTTGCCTTTGCGCTGCATGATATCCGCACGTGAAACTCCCGACGCTTCGACTCGGATCACGACTTCCCCGTTGCCCGCCTGCGGCTTCGGCCGTTCTACCGGCCGTAAGACATCTGGTGCGCCGAACGATGAAATCTCAACAGCGAGCATAGGGCATCATCGCTACCACAGAACCAGCCATAGTCCGATCGCAATCTCCGCCGTCGCAATACGGCGTGTCAACTCGGGGCGTTCGGAGAAGTAATCCAGCATGTCATCTATCATCGGCGCTCCGGCCTGAAGCCGTCTTGGATATTCGGTCGGGGATAGAAAGGCGCCAATTCCATCAACTATAAATAGCGCGCCAATTGAGATTCTCGCCGCCTTCTTCATACATGGCCTCTTCAGTTGATGCAGAAGGATTTGTTTATGCCTCACTGCAATGCTATCTTCCGAAGAGCCCTTACATGAGTGCTGTCGATTTATCCAGCGACGCCGGCCTTGTCGCTATGGTGCTGTTGACCGTCAACATCTTGCTCGGATTGATCCTTTCAGCCCGATATAATCCGGTGCGCAATTGGCCGCACCGCCGCGTTCCCGTTTTCGACATTCATAATTGGACGGCTTACGTCGCGCTCGCGCTAGTCTTGCTGCATCCGATTCTCCTTCTCCTTTCGAAATCTGCGGGTTTCCGTGTGATCGATATTCTTTGGCCTCTCCACTCGCCCAAACAGACTCTATACAACTGCCTAGGCGCCACCGCCTTCTACTGTGTTGTTTTTGTGGTTGTCACTTCGTACTTTCGCTTAAAACTCGGTAGCAGGCTCTGGAAGAAGTTACATTACGTGTCCTACGTTGCTGCGGGATTCCTTTTTGTCCATGGAATTTTGATCGACCCGGAACTGAAAGATGCCGGCCCTGATCTTCTGGACGGCGAAAAGATCCTGGTTGAAGTCTGCGCTCTTCTCATTGTTTCCGCCACAATTTGGCGGGTCCGTTACCAGCCTAAAAAGCGTTCACTGGCCGCGTCTGTTCGCAAGGTGGATTACGAAGCGGTTTGAACTCGGAGTTGCCCCGTGTAACACTTGTCATCCCGTCGCTATCCAACGGTCGCCGGTAAGGAGTGTTCGATGAAAGCTCTCTTCTTCTTGGGACGTATGGTGTTCGGCGGCTTTTTCCTGTACAACGCGATCCACCACTTCAAGGAGACGAAGGGTCTGGCTGCATATGCCGGGTACAAGGGCGTGCCGAATCCGGATCAGGCCGTTCTTATTTCAGGTGCCCTCCTTGCAGTGGGTGCGACTAGCGTTCTCTTAGGCGTCAAGCCGAAGATTGGTACTCTTGCCTTGGTCAGTTTCCTGGCCGCTGTCTCACCCGCCGTGCACGATTTCTGGAACATCCCGGAGCAAGGCGAGCACATGAATCAGATGATTAACTTCAGCAAGAACATGGCTCTGCTCGGTGCCGCTTTGTTGCTGATGGGAGTGCCCGAGCCTTGGCCGGCAAGCCTCGGCTAAAGGGAGCGTTCGCTGCCGCCGTCCGAATCCGCATACAATGGATCGCGGCAGGCAAGAATTGATCAAGATTATCACCATCGAGCGCGAATACGGATGCGGCGCGGCGGACATTGCCAAAGAGTTGGCCGGCCGGCTCGGTTGGGCTCTTTGGGATCATGAGATTACCTGTGCCATAGCAAAGCGCCTCAATTGCGATGTTCGCTCAGTCGAGCGGCGGGAAGAGAAACCTGATCCTACCTTCTACCGGCTAATAAAAGTCTTCATGCGCGGCAGCTACGAAGAACATTACTCAGGCGGCGGCCCGGTGGAACTGCTGGATGGCGAGACCCTCGCCCGGCTTTTCGAAAAGGTTGTTACTGATCTCGCTGGCCGAGGACCCTGCGTCATTGTTGGCCGCGGTTCGCCTTGGTTTTTACGAACCCGCGACGATGTGCTCCGCACCTTTCTTTATGCCCCCTATGAAGAGAAACTTCGCCGCATGCTCGAGCGAGGGGTATCACACGAAGAAGCCGAAGACCTTCTTGAACGCGTTGACCGCGATCGCGCTGCCTTCGTCACGAAGTATTACGCGAAAACTTGGCCCCAGCGCGATATATACCATCTGATGGTCAACACGCTCCCCGGCGACGCCGCCGTAATCGACGTGATCCTTCATGAGATGGAAATACTGAATCGCGGCGCCCAGGTAGCTTCGCGCTCCTAGCTCTTTTGAGCATCAGTCGGTTTCGTCTTGGCCGTTTGCTCTAAATCCTCCTCTACGGTCTCCAAATCTCCTTCAGCCTGGGATGGCTTAGGCCGCTCTTCCGCGGCCAGATCCTTGTCTGGTTGGGATGAAGGTTGTCCTTTGATTTTCTTGCTCATACCTCGTAGAGAAAACGATTCAATCCGAGGTTTCACTCGACTGAGAATTTGTAGACAGTTGCCTGTTGGTACCGCTGGCCGGGTCTCAATTCTGTCGAGGGGAAATTCGGGTGATGAGGAGAATCGGGGAAATGTTGAGTTTCCAGGCAGAATGCCGAACGGAATCCGTAAACAATCCCTCTCTTGCCGTGCACGCTTCCGTCCAGATGGTTGCCGGTGTAAAACTGCATACCCGGCTGCGTCGTGTGTACTTCCAGAGTGCGTCCGCTGTTAGGGTCTGTGACTCGCGCGGCCAGCGACAATCGACTGCCACCGCCGTTCAGAGCGTAGTTATGATCGAATCCAAGGCCAAGCTTCAACTGCTCGCTGTCTTCGTGGAGTCTCTTTCCGATCTCCTCTGGTGTGCGGAAATCGAATGGCGTTCCCGCAACGGGGCGCAACTCGCCAGTCGGGATCAAGTGCTCATTGACCGGAGTGAATTTATCGGCATTAATCATCACGAGATGTTTGGCAATACTTCCTGAGGGTTGCCCGGCCAGATTGAAGTAGGAATGATTGGTCAGATTGACAATTGTTGGCTTGTCGGTGCTGGCCTCGTATTCGATTCGTAGTTCCCCGTTTTCGGTGAGCGCGTATTGAACCTTGACCGATAATTGACCCGGATATCCTTCATCTCCATCCGGGCTTATAAGCTGAAGCTCCAGTGCCGGGCAACCGTCCAGCTCGGTCTCTCTTGCCTCCCAAGCCGCTCTGTCGAAACCTCTCCAGCCTCCGTGCAACGAGCACTTCCCGTTGTTTTGGGCCAGGTGGTACTCATGTCCTCCCAGAACAAATTGCGCATTCGATATGCGGTTTGCGTACCGGCCGACAAGTGCCCCAAAATACGGATTTTTGCCCAAGTATCCTTCCAGATCATCGAATCCCAGAACAACATCTTCGAATCTATTGTGACGGTCCGGAGTGAGTAGGCTTACCACACGACCGCCATAGTTGGTGATCCGCGCCTCCATTCCCTTCGAGTTCCGAAGCGTATAGATATCGATCTTCTCGCCCGAGGGCAGGTGACCCCAATTCTCTTTCTTGCGTTCTCCAATCATTACGGCAAGTAGTATACGGTATGGAGTCGGAAACAGAAGTCTCGGCACCGCGCGCGCTGAACTCCCTCCTGTGCGGCACGGCAATATTTCTGAGCGCCTTTCTTCTGTTTTCTCTCGAACCGCTCATTGCGAAACGAATTATTCCGTGGTTCGGAGGGTCTGCCGCTGTCTGGACAGTTTGCCTTGTCTTTTATCAAATCGCGCTCTTGCTCGGCTATGTTTACGCTCGCGCGGTAGCTCGTAGGTTGACGCCGCGGATGCAATCAATTCTTCACATCCTGCTTCTGCTGGCATCGCTGACCCTCTTGCCGATTGGACCCGGCGCTGGTTGGAAACCCGCGCCTTCGCAAGATCCCACTTGGCTGATTCTTCTTATGCTGACCGCGACGATCGGCCTACCTTTTGTTGTGCTCTCGGCTACCTCGCCGCTCCTCCAGTACTGGTTGGCAAGGGGCGGCCACAGCACGCCGTACAGTTTCTTCGCGTTCTCGAATTTCGCCTCGTTCGCGGCGCTTATCGCTTATCCACTCGGAATCGAACCGACACTCGACGTAAACGCTCAAAGCCGCTGGTGGTCGGTACTGTACACGGTCTTTGTAGTCGCTTGCGGCATCTCAGCATGGCAAAGCCGCAGTGCTGCCCTGCAGTTGACCGCCTCAACGGAACACCCGCCCCTCAAAGGAACTCACGAATGGATCTGGTTCACGCTGGCCGCCTGCGGTTCCATGCTGCTGCTCGCCGTGACCAATCACATCGATGAAAATGTCGCGGCGGTTCCACTTCTCTGGGTTCTGCCGCTGGCAGTATATCTTCTTAGCTTTGTCTTCGCATTTAGCGGCGCACGTCTCTATCGGCGATCATTATGGCTTCGGGTTCTTGCTTTCTCGCTCGGCATACTTGGTTACGCCATTTACAACATCAATGAGGTGCAGGCACTCCAGATCAGCATCCCGATTTTTTTAGCCGGCCTTTTTGTGTGCTGCCTCTTTTGTCACGCTGAACTCTACCGTCTCCGCCCCGACGCTTCTGACCTCACGCGCTTTTATTTGATTGTCGCTGCCGGTGGCGCAGGCGGTGCGATCTTCGTCGGCTTGATTGCACCCCGCATTTTCAGTGGCATCTACGAACTTCCGCTCGCTCTCTCATTAACGGCGGCTCTGGCCCTACTGCTCACCTGGAGCGAACACGTCTGGTCCATTCGTCTTCTTTGGGTGGGGGTTTCGGCGGCCATGTGCGCCGTATTCGCTGCCAATATAGCCGCGTATCACCAAAACGCGCTTGCGCTTCGCCGCAGTTTCTATGGCTCGCTTCGGGTCGTACAGTCGCGTCACGCAGGGCCGGAGCAGACTCGTACGCTCTTCCATGGAACTATTGAGCACGGCGCTCAGTTTCTTTTGCCGCCGCGCCGCTCTCGCCCGACTACGTACTATGGTCCGGATTCGGGTATTGGAATTCTGCTCCGGGAATGCTTCCCGCCGGGTAAGCGCGTCGGAATCGTTGGCCTCGGGGTCGGCACAGTAGCGGCATACGGCCAGCCCGGGGACACGTTTCGGTTTTATGAAATTAATCCCCAGGTGATTGAGATTGCCGAATCGCTGTTTTTCTATCTGCGCCAAACCCCTTCGAAGGTCCAAATCGTTGAGGGAGATGGCCGCCTCTCCCTAGAACCGGACACGTCTCCGCCCTTCGATGTGCTCGCTCTGGATGCCTTCTCCGGTGATGCGATTCCTGTTCATCTGTTGACGGCACAAGCAATGACTCTCTATCAACGCCACGTCCGTCCGAATGGCGCGATCGCCTTCCATGTTTCCAACAACTATCTGGATCTCGCGCCCGTTGTACGCCGGTTGGCGCAGTCGGCCGGTTACAAGACGATTTTGATCCACAACCACGGGGAGGACGAGGAATCGATCCTGCCTGCCGACTGGGTCATTGTCACCAACAATGAAACCGTCTTGGCAGATCCGGCTCTGAAACTTCGTTCCCGAGTTATCGCGCCTCGGCCGGGTCTTCGACTCTGGACGGACACTTACAACGATTTGCTACAAACCTTAAAAACACCGCGGGTTCACTGAACCTTTGCGTCTATAACGGCGCTGGCTTGGCTCGAGTCCGGTTCACTTGTGTCCGCTTGCTGCCCCACGGCAAGACTCTACGGGGTTGCATATCTATGGTAGGTCTAACTCGGAGCGGCCGCTCCTGTAGAATCAGTTCGCTTGCCTGCACAAGCCGCTCTGCGTGGAACCACCGTTGAAACGGGTCCCCGTGCAGCAGATTGCAAATAGCTGCCAGACTCATTCCTTGGTGGTGGGCCATCCAGCAGCGCACCAGTTCGCATTTTCTGCGCAGCAATCGTGATGGCGCCGAACCCGTGTAGTCTCCCGATTCATAGAAGCCAAACTCCGCCATCCAGCCCCGCCGGGCCATTCGGCGAAGGTTAGCAACTGCCGAGACGGGCTCTATCAACAAAGCGAGAACGCTTGAATACGGCGAAACCACCAAAGCGCCTTCCCGTGCCACACTCAGCGCGAGACCCGGAACTCCGAACGCCGCATATTGATAATTTCCATCCGCATCCGTCTTGCTGTAAGCTGCTTCAGAAATTCCCCACGGCACGCTCCGTTTGGTCCCATAAGCACGCTGCGCACGTACCGCCGAACGAACGGAGCGATCAAGCAGGGTATTCGGATGCGATTTCATCCAAATCACTGGCATCAGGTACTCGAACATCGTTCCGGTCCAGGAAATTAGGACCTTCTCGTCCTCGCAAACCGTGTGCTGCCTTCCCAAACGAAACCACGCGTCTTGTTCCACCTCGCCCCTTGCGACAGCGATAAATGCCGCGGTGCGGCTCTCTGAAGCGAGCAGATCGTAACAGGAGTTGCTGAGCTTGTTTGCGTCCACGTCGAAGCCGACGGAGAGCAGTCTTCGGTCCGGATGAATTAGTGGCGAAAAGCTCATTTCCCGAGCCAGACGGTCGGAATCCGACGCAAGCTGACGTAGCCGCGCCGCCAGTACGTGGACCTCTTTCCGGCAGCTAGCAATCTGTTCCTGTAGCCGAAGGGCTAAACGCGCCGCTTCAACCGGACTCGTCGGGGCACCGGCGAATTCACGAAGCTCCTTTTCGAATTCGTCGTAGTACCTATCTGCGTTATCCAAGCACAAGGGAGCGCCCAACAATGACGGTCCGATATGTTGACGCAGCGCTTCGTATTCCGGTAAACACCACGGCATGAAGCGGCGGGCCTCTTCCCGGAGAGCTTCAATTCGTCTTTCAAGAGCTGCGGCCCACCAGGCCTTTGGGTCCGCTGCCGGTGAACTGCCCTTTCTCCTGCTCAGAATGTCTGACAACCAGACCGTTGGATTTCCTCGGCTTCGCTCCTTTTGCGTGATCTTCTGGTCCAGCAATCGCCGGTGATCCAGAATTCCATTGAGCGCATTCGACCGGATTACCGGTTCGTGCAATAACTCCCGGCAGCCGTGCTCGAGCGCCCACAGCGATGCCACTAGGTTCCCGCTGTCTACGCTCGAAACGAACAACGGCGGTAATGGCGCAAGCGTCAGCGTGTCGTACCAGTTGAAGAAATGCCCGATATGGCGGGGGAGCTTCCGCATCGAACCGAGCGATAACTCGGTCAGTGTGGCAAATTCCGAGAGTGTCAAGTATCCAAATTCGAGCGCGGCCTGTCGTGCATTGAGTAGCAGACCGAGATTAGTCGGGGAGATGCGTTCCGCTATTCGAAACGGACGCTCCTGCACATTATCGGGAATCAGCCAGTGGTTCGCCGCCGTGCTGAATTCGGCGAAATAACGCCATGTGCGTAGCGCCACCTCACGTAAGAAAAGGCGGTCCGCCTCTTCGAGCGCGGCATCCTCGTGCGGCGATCTGTTCACCCATTCCGAAAACAGCTTCGAGCAGCACCACGCAACCAGGAAAGGAAGCGCATATGGCGCCGCGTATGGCCGCAGGAATAGACCTAGGCCGATCACAACACACAATGCCGGAACCCAATCCAGGTAGATATCAACCGGTGTTCTCTTTCGAATTCCCAGCTCGGCTTCAGTAGCGGTTTCCCATTCGAGCAACCGGGTGTGCGTGATGGTACTTCGAACGATGGTTCTGACAATTGCATCAATCGCAACTAGAGCTTGATGCGCCAAAAATGCAATATTGAGCAAAATACTGACCTGTGAGGTCCCGAAATCCAGTAAGGCTTCTCTCAGAGTCCCCCATTTCTTACGCGCCGTTGCGCTTATCGCCGCGAACACGAGCCGGAAGTAGATCGGAAGGAACAGCAGCGCGACTGTTACCAGAGTCCAAAACCGGGGACCGCCTGGAAGCCAAAACCACCCGGCAATCAGAAGGAAGAAGGTTGCGGGTTCAACCAAGCTTCGCCGCAGATTATCAACAATCTTCCAGCGCGAAACCAGCGAAATCGGATTGTCTACTAGCCGTCGCGACTCGTCTGGAACGCGGTTGAAAATCCACCTGACGATCTGCCAATCACCACGCAGCCAGCGATGTCTTCTCCTGTTGTACGCGCTGTAATGCGACGGGTAATCATCGATCACTTCTATATCGGAAACAAGGCCGGCCCTGGCATATGCCCCTTCAATCAAATCGTGACTCAGGAGCGCGTTGCGGGGGAAGCGATGCTCCAGCACCTGGCGAAGCGCGTCCACGTCATAAATGCCTTTACCGGTGAAAATGCCCTCGCCATACAGATCTTGATACGCATCCGAAACTGCTCGTGAATAGATATCGAACCCTGTTTGCCCGGAGTAGATGCTCCCCAGCCTCGAGCGCGTGGCCGAGTGCACGCTGATGCCCACTCGTGGTTGCAAGATCCCGTAACCCTGTGTGACGATGTTGAGCTCCGGGTCAATCAATGGCTGGTTCAACGGATGTGCCATTGCGCCAATCATCCGTTGCGCTGACTCTCTCGGCAACTGCGTGTCCGAATCCAGTGTCAGAACATATTGGATTTTGGGCAGTTTCGCCAGATCGCCGGCCTTTACAGGAAATGGATCGAACTTCTTACGAAGCATCTGGTTGAGGTCCAGCAGCTTGCCGCGTTTCCGCTCCCAACCCATCCACGCTCCTTCACGTGGGTTATAAATCCGGTGTCGATGAAACAGATAGAATCCGCCGTACGGCTCGCCTTCGTACTTCAGGTTGAGTTCTTCGATTAGCTGCAGCGCAAGATCGACTCTGCGATCCTGCTCCCTTGCGGGTTCAGCTGTGTCCGGCAAATCCGTCAGAAGCGCGTAAAAGATATTCGGATCTCTGTTGACTAGATATCGGACCTCAAGGTCCTCTAGCAATTGGCGGATCTGTTTATCGTTGATCAGCAACGTCGGAATGGCGACCATGGTCGCGCACGACGGATCGACCCGCTTTGAGAAATCCAGCTTTGGGAGCGGGTGCGGGGTCAGCACGGACGTTACCAGATAATTCATCAACTCCACTGCCGCCTGCGTTGCAGGAAGAATGAGCAGAATGGCTCCGATTACCAGGCCAGGCCCGCCCTGCGTTTTCACGGTGATCATGATCAGCAGGACTACCGTAATCAGTGAGACGAACTCGATTCCGATGATGTAAATCTCGTCCGGATACTTGCGGAATAGCCGTTCAAGAAGCGAACTAGGTGGCGCGTTATATCCTACCCGCGGCAAGAAATCGTCTGAACCTTCTTCGTCGATCAGGTAATAGCCAACGTGCCGCAACCGGTTCCGAAGTGCCTCGGGCGCTTCAGGGTCAATGATCGCTTCCTCGGCCATCGTGATTGCCAGTCGCGCTACTTCGGACTCGTTCATGTCCGAATGCGCGGCAATTTTCCCCACCCTTTTTCGGTACAAATCCCTGCTCTCGAAATCCATCTGGGAGTAAACGCCGGCCGGATCGAGTCTTAAGATGCGATCGACCACAGAGAGTTGCTCAAGCGTTTCCTTCCAGTCGATATCGCCGATGTAGCGGAGACTGGTCACGAACCGTCCCAAATGGAAGGAAGCTGCATTCGCGCCATTGCTAACGAAAGCCTTCAGCGCCTTGTGCCCCAGCTCGGCGACCTTCTCCAGAAGGGCGAGCTGCATCGCGCTCAGCATCCCGCTAAGCTCTGCATAACGCAGCGGCTCGGTTTGCTGTACGGCATCGATATAAAACGCGAAAGAGGATCGCGTGAGAGGAGAATCGAGCGTCTCGGTCAATGCTCTCGCCAGCACCAGACACCTGGGAATCGCGTCGTCCTTTGCAGTCCGGACGAGCGGCACCTGCGATAGTTGCCTTGTCGAATCGCGAAGCGCCTGTAAATCCGTCCGGATCAGCCGGATATTGTCGTACAGCCACCGCAGATCTTCGCTCGGATTCTCTGCGTTTAACGAATACAGCTCGTGCTCGAGACTGGCTAGCTCTCTCTTAACACGCCTATAAATTTCTCGCGGTGTACCTGAAGAGCGCCTGCCCGAAAACCATCCCGACGATCGGGCAGCCTGGGTTGCCGCCTGACGAAGCCTTTCCTGCTCGGCTTGGCTGATCCCAATGTCCGCTTCGTTCAGCTCTGCTGTTTCATCTACTTGTCGGGACGGCTCAGCCATGGGTCCTCACCTATAGCTTGAGGCTTGCAGCTCGAACATTTCGGCATACTGCCGGCCGCGCGCGATGAGCTGGTCATGAGTGCCTTCCTCCGCGATGCATCCGTTCTCCAGGACGACGATTCGTTCCGCCATCCGTACAGTCGAGAAGCGGTGCGAAATGAACAAGGCCATCTTTCCGACGGTCAGCTCGTTGAATCGTTTGAACACCTGATATTCCGCGCGGGCATCCAGTGCCGCCGTCGGCTCATCCAGAATAAGCACCTGAGCGTCTCGCAGATACGCGCGTGCAAGAGCTAGCTTCTGCCACTCGCCTCCCGAGAGATCCACACCGGTCTCAAAGCGCCTCCCGAGCATTTGCTCGTATCCGTTCTCCAATTTCGCAATCACCTCGTCGGCAAGGCTCTTGTGCGCTGCGCGCTCGATTCGATCGAGGTCCTCTAAATATTCAATCCGCCCTACTGCGATATTCTCTCGCGCGGTCATCTCGTACCGCATGAAATCCTGAAATATGACGCCGATCTCGCGGCACAAGTCCTCCACCTCATAATCACGAAGATCAACCCCATCCAGCAGTACCTTCCCGTCAGTCGGATCGTACAGACGAGTCATCAGTTTCACAATCGTGGTCTTTCCCTGGCCGTTTTGTCCGATCAGAGCGACTCGTTCTCCCGGCTCCAAACGAAAATTCAGGTCCTCCAAGATTATTCGGCTCGTTCCCGGGTAAGCAAATGACACATCCCGGAATTCGAAGCCGGTCTGAATCGGTCGCGGCGCAGGCAGGGCATCGGGTTTCGAGATAACGGTCGCTCGCATTTCAAAGAACGCCAGCAGGTCTGTCAGGAACAAAGCCTGGTCGGCGATGCTCGACAACGTGGAGAACATCTGGGAGATCTGGTTCGACGCGTTCATGATCGACGCCATTAAAAACGTCAATGTGCCGATCGAGTACACGCCCGTCACTGTCTTCCAAATGACCCAGACATAGGCGCCGTAGTACCCGGCGGTGCTTAACAAAGATAGCAGCGAAACCGCTACCAGCCGCCTCCGGTTCAATGCCATGTTCTCATCGAAAATCTGGTTGGAAAGAGTGGTGAATCGGCGTGTCAACCACGCGCTCAGCCCAAATAGCTTGAGCTCCTTGGCGGCTTCTTTGCTTCCGCCGAGCTGCCGAAGATAATCGAGTACCCGCTTTACCGGCGTTTGGCGGAAATTCTTTGCGTAGCTCAGGAACGCGAAGTGGCTTTCTCCCAGAAATGCAGGAATGAGGCATGCGACCAGTAGTAATATCAGCCACGGCGAGTAGAGAAGAATCGCAAGGGAAAGCGAAACGGTTGTGATCGCCTGTTGAAACAGGCGCCCGATCGACTGGATCATTCCCAGCCGGTCCGTCGCCTGGACCCGCGCACGCTCCAACCGGTCATAAAAGACCGGATCCTCGTACGCCTGCAAATCTAATTGCGAGGCGTGCCGCATTACTTCGATGCTGACGTGCCGCGTGTAGCGGTCCGCAAGCACCGAATCATAGTAATCAATCAGCCGGCCGACCAAGCTCCCGATGATTGCGATCGCAAATTCCAGCCCGGCAAGCCACCACAAATACGTACTTAAAGTCGTCGTGTGATGCACAACTGCGTTGATGTTGTCGATGATGCGGGCGCTTACCCAGGACAGGCTGACAGGAACGAGAGAAACGATCACCCGCAGTATCAGCCCAAGCACAACGACACTTGGGCCCGAATCCCAAAGTATGCGCAGGACTGGCGGAACGTTCTTCAAGGCTCGTAAACGGTCCTGCCAAGCCGAAGAAAATGCCTGATTCGTTTTTTCTGCCACGCAAAATTCGACCGCGGTGCTCTTACCGATAAGGCCAGCGGGTGCCGCGGGCGACACGGCTAAAGTAGTCTTCTATCTAGATCCAGAGGTACTACGTAAGGTTACGAACATCTACTCAAGCGAGCAGATTGATCGTATTAACAGTACCAGCGGCATCCGGCAGGTCGGCAGAAGGACCACCCGAATCTGGGATTTGAGCGGTCATCGCTGCATCAATCTGGGCAGCGGCATGCGAGCTCAAATCGGCAGTGTCGATCGTCGAATCCGAAATCACAAGCAGTGTGGCTGTCGTTTGAAGCGTGAGGCTCTCACTTGCCAGCTTCTGCAGTTGGGCCGGTGAGGCGTTTGTTAAGTCTGCCCGCACTGAGTCGGGGGGACACAACCCGTCCTCATACAAAAGCCGAACACCGTATGGCAGTGATATCGAGCCCATGCCAACACCCGTCCTACTACGACCCATATCGGCGAAGAACGCACTCCGTTTTACCCGATTAAGTCGCCAGAAGAACGCCAGTCCCCAGCCTCTTCGGAGGCGTTCCAAGGCCGTGCTACCGCGTGTAGCTGTTATAAACGAATATGCCTAGGTACGCAGCGGTCGATATCGGGAGTAACTCGGTCCGCATGATGGCTGCGGAAGTGAATCAGGCGGAAACCCGGATTCTCGCCCAGGACCGGCAGGTCACCCGGCTCGGTGAAAGCGTATTTCGTTCGGGTCGAATCAGCAAAGACGCGTTGGACTTCCTCTGCGCGAACCTTGCCCGAATCGCAGCCACGTACAGCCGGCTAGATGTTGTCGGGGTGCGGGCGGTTGCTACGAGTGCCGTGCGTGACGCCGGCAATCAGCAGGAATTTCTCGAACGCGCCTCAGCCGCTCTCGGCACCAATGTCGAAATTATTTCCGGGCCCGAGGAAGCGCGCCTCATTCATCTGGGCGTCGAAGCTCGTTGGCCGCGGCCCAAAGAGCGTACCCTAATTGTCGACGTCGGAGGCGGCAGTGCCGAGTTGATCATCAGTCAGGGAGGGCAGTTGATCGATGCCGTATCAAAGCCTCTCGGCGCCGTTCGTCTGACTCAGGTCTTCCTCAATACCGACCCGCCCAGCGCTAGCGAATTGCATCGCCTGCACGCCTATATCGATGAGAAATTAACTCCGTTTTCCAAACATCACGCTGCCGAGAAATTCGACCGAGTGATCGCGACCTCCGCTACGCCCGCGGCCGTCGTCAGCGCGGTCAACCAGATTGCGCGTACCAAACGGGACGAGGCGGACCGGCTACGCGCCTCCAGTGCCCAAGTGCGCGAGTTGTACAACACTCTGGTCCAGACCGATGTCACAGGCCGCCGCAAAATGACTGGCATCGGACCAAAACGTGCCGAAATCATCATCGCAGGCACCGCCGTGTTCCTGCGTACTCTCGAGTTATTCGGCCACCGTTCGCTCTACTACTGTGCGGCCGGGGTGCGCGACGGCATCATTGCCGATCTCGCCGCGCGACGGGTCGGACGAGAATTGTCACAGCTCTCCCGGGAGCAGCGGGCTCTTGTCGAAAGCATGGCGAAACGCTACAGCGTTTCTCTAAAGCATGTTCGGCACGTTGCTTGCTTGGCCCACAGGCTCTTCGAGACTCTCCAGCCAGTTCATCACCTTCCTCCCGAAGCTGGTAAGCTCCTCGAAGCCGCTTCGTATCTCCATGACATAGGACATTACGTAAGCGGTACGGGTCATCACAAGCACTCCGCTTATCTAGTGGCCAATTCGGACATGCCCGGCTTCACCGACCACGAGCGGCTGACCATCTCGGCGCTTTGCCGGTTCCACCGCAAGTCGATGCCGCAGCCGCGGCATTCCTATTTTCAGGCTCTCGATTCCGAATCGAAGCGCACTGTGCTCGCGCTTGTGCCTTTGCTGCGCATCGCCGATGCCCTGGATCGCGGGCACGAGCAAAAAGTCCGCGACATCGCCGCGTCTTGGAGGGACGGAACGATAGGTCTCTTCATCGAAGCGGAGACCGATGCCGATTTGGAGATATGGGCCGCCAATGAAGCTGCGGGCCCCTTTCGCGAAAGCTACGGCACAGCGTTGACTCTCCAACGCGCCCGCCAGCCTAGATAGTGCACCTCAAGTACGGGTGTTGTCGCGCCCAGCAGTTAAGTTTGTCCTAGTAATTGTATGACCCGGTCCGCGAACTGCGCCGCAAAGGCGCCCGCCCCCATCGAAGAACAGGTCTCCCGCTAACTTATTTCCCCGGCTACCGTTGTTGTAAGAACCTTCACGCTCGGTATGCCAGCGAACGGATACGTCAATCCGGGATACTGCGCAGTGCCGCATATTTCGGTAAACCAGTCGATGAAGTGGGTTTCTGTTAGTAAGACTGATTTCTGGCGTCCAGAATCGAAAAGAACTTCTGAATCCTCGCAATCGCAGACTAGCCTCGAAAGGCAAAAGCTCCTTGCCAAAATAGCGCGATGAGGCCCTCAAATTTCCCGATTTCGCGCGTAGCGCTCCCCGGTGTCTGGCGTCCAAAAAAGGGAGGCATATCCAATGGCGGAAAGCGACGCCAGAAATCAGTCTTCTAACAAAAACCCAGAATCGAAAAGAACTTCTGAATCCTCGCAATCGCAGACTAGTCTCGAAAGGCAAAAGCGTCACACCGGGCTCTCCCGCTCGCGTGAGTGGGATCCTTTCGGCGGATTCCTGAGCCCGGCGGAGTTTTTCTCTACTAATCCCTTTTCGCTTATGCGTCGCATGAGCGAGGAAATGGACCGTCATTTCGGGCAAATGTTCGGCCAGGCATCAGGCAGAGCCGGCCAAGGTTGGTCGCCCGCAGTGGAAGTACGTGAGAATAAGGGCCAGCTCGAGGTCTGTGCCGAACTACCGGGCCTTAAGCCGGAAGACGTGAAAGTCGAATTGACCGAAGATGCTCTGGTCATCCACGGCGAGCGCAAATCCGAGCACGAGCATCGCGTGGGGCACGCGTATCGTTCAGAGCGCCGGTACGGCGAATTTTATCGCGCTATTCCATTACCGGAGGGAGTGAATACCGATCAAGTACACGCCCAATTCCGGGATGGCGTGCTCCAGATCACCATGCCCGTTCAAGAGCAGTCCAGCCGTCGGCGCGAGATCCCAATCCAATCCGGCGAATCTGCTGCTTCGGGCGGCACTGCTTCTACTAAGACCCAGTCTGCCAGCGCGGGCGCGGGTAGCAGCACAACCAAGAGCTAGCGTCCAATAGACACGCTCAGGCGGTTGATCTCGACCGCCGCCGTTCCATTAACTCGAGTGTGCGGGCGCGATGGCATTTCAAGCAGAGCGTCCGCATATTCGATAAGTCGCATTCGCCGCCCCCTTCCGCAACGGGCACGATATGGTCGGCATCCCAAAGCGACCTCCGTCCTCGCAGGCTCCAATCTTCGATGGCTTGGACGCGAGCCGCACCGCGCAATCGCTTCAGCCGCCGCATCTCGGCTATGCAATCGAGGTGGCAACTGGCGCATACGCCGCGGTCGCGCTCGAAGACTCTCTGGCGGAGATGTCCCGGGTCGCTGCGGAGCTTCCATTCCTCTACGCACCACTCAGAACAAAACGTTTGGCGCGCCGCGGGCACCTCCAAATTGCACCACCGGCATAGGCAGCGACCATTCAAGCCTTTCGGTAAGGCTTCGCGGTTCGCTACCCCACCGGCCATCGCCCGTTGCATGCTCATGCAAACAGAATACAGTGGAAATGTTCTATATGGCCGCGGGTTCCGGCACTTCTGCAATTCTGGTCCGTGCCCGGTAGATCATTGCTCCCAAGAGGTTGCTGATCAGCACCGTCCCGCCGATCTTCGCGGCATACGACGTCTGGCTCGATACGTTGATGATGGGGTGCATCGCAATCAAAACAGCTACTGCGCTCGAAGCCAGTCCGGCACCTGAAACAGCACGCAACCAGGTCGGGAGCAGCTTACGAATACGCCGGGCTCCGAAGACAGGGAGCGCAAACAACCCCACGTAGGCCAGCCCGTAATGCACCGTAGATGCATTCTGCAGTAACTGCATCGCTTCCTGTTCGTGAACGCCGATCATCA
>Ga0213882_10000116_pt1 | contig 36047 bp, 30 predicted proteins | sample BarmaccoBMER_R09_FD_160106 | JGI IMG/M metagenome (GOLD analysis project Ga0213882, IMG submission 160106) | Barbacenia macrantha exposed rock microbial communities from rupestrian grasslands, the National Park of Serra do Cipo, Brazil - ER_R09 ...
CACGGGGACGTGTCTTGCTCGCCATCCTCGCATCAACAACCAACGACCTCGCCGTACACTCAGCCCGCGTGAACACGGATCATCCGATAGGTGTGTCTTAAGTGAAGGGTGGTGTTTCCACTACCCGTGCCGCCGACGACGAGGAAGGCCAGCCGCGCGGCGACGATGGCCCGCAGCAGTCCACCAGCCTCGGGCGACACGCTGCCCACCTCCTGCAGCGCATCCAGCCCGTGGGTGGTCGGACGCAGTACGCGCAGCGAGATGCAGGTGCAGCCGGTGGCGACCGGCGCCAGCACGGCGTGCAGCCTGACTCCGCCGGGCAGCGGAGCATCGACGTAGGGCGAGGCGTCGTCCAGTCGGCGCCCCGCGGCCAGTGCCAACCGCTGGGCCAGCCTGCGCACCGCATCGGTGTCGGCGAAGCGCACCTCGGTGCGACGCAGCTCCCCGGCCTGCTCGACCCATACCTCCTCGGGCGCGTTGACCAGCACGTCGGTGGTGTCCGGATCGGCCAGCAGCGGTTCCAGCGGGCCGGCTCCGACGAGCTCTTGCTGAGGCTCGCGCAGTGCCGAGAGCACCTGCAGATCGGCCAGCACACCATCGGACTCGGCCCGCACCGCGGCCGCTACCGCGCTCGGAGTGACGGCGGCGCCGGCGGCGGCCAGCCGGTGCCGCACCCGGTCGACCAGCTGTCCTGAGAGCATCGGGGCCGCACCGGTGCCGGTCTGGTGCTCGGGCGTCATCACGCCGCCCCGCCCCGCGACCGGCCGGAGCCGTCGAGGACCGCCAGCACCTGGCGGGCGGCGGTGGCCAGCGGTCCCCGGGAGCGGCCCGGCACCGCACCGCGATCCAGTGCACCGGCCAACCCGGGCTGCGGCCGCATGGCGGCGAGCAGGGGAAGGTCCAGGGCCCGGCTGACGTCGCTGGGAGTGATCCCACCCGGTGCCGGTCCCCGCACCACCAACTGCAGCGCAACCCCGTAGCGCAGCACGCGCGCCGCCACCGTCGCCGCCGCCGCGCAGGCCCGCACCTCCGCCGGCACGACCAGCACCACCAGATCCGCGCTCTCCAACGCTGCGGTACCCGGCTCGCAGGGATGCCGGGGCACATCGCACACCACCGTCTCCCCGGCGCGGCGTCCGGCGCCGCACACCGTGCGCACCGCCACCCCGTCTGGTTCTGGCCCGTCCCGGCCGTAGTCCGATCGACCGTAGGACAACACCGTGAGCCCGCCCCGGCTGCCCAGGTGTGGCGTGGGCAGTGCCGCGTGCAGTGCCGAGGCCGGCACGCGGCCGCCGCCCAGGGCGAGCCCGGACCAGCGCAGCCCGTCCGTGTTCTCGGCGCCCAGCGCGAGGTCCAGGCCGCCGCCCAGCGCGTCGCAGTCGACCAGCATGGCGTGGCGTCCTGACTCGGCCACCGCCACCGCGACGGCGGTCGCGAACACCGACGCCCCGGAGCCACCGCGCCCGCCGAGCACCGCCAGCACTCGTCCCGGGTCGGCCGGCGCCTGGCTCGCGTCGGCCAACGCGCCCACCAGCCAGGTTTCCGCATCCGGCAGCACGGCTACGTGCTGGGCACCCACCGCGACCGCGCACCGCCAAGTGTTCGGATCACCGTCCGCAGAGACGATCACTACTCCGTCTCTGCGAGGTAGGCCGGCGCCGGCGTTAGCCGTGGCCGCTTCGATGTCCAGCAGGAGCAGCGGGGCGTGGTTCCACTGTTCCCGAACCGCCCCGAGGTCGGTGACCCGGTGCGGATCGCACCCCGCCGCCGCCGCGAGCCGGGCGACCTCGTCGGCCAGCCCACCCGGTGTCATGATCATTACTGGACGTCGGGTGGTTGGGTGTCCACCGCTTGTACCCACTGTCGCCCCCGCGGCTCCCGGCCCCGTGCTGCCCGGGGCGTTCGGTGTCACTGTCAGCTAGCCGGGGCCGGCCGGGCCAGCACCTTATGATCAACATGTGGACAGCGGGGATGATGTGGATGGCCGTGTGCGGGCGGATGGCGCAGCCGGCTTGAATCGTGTAAAGCGGGCTGAATGGCGCAGCGATGAGGAGTTCGGACCCGGGACGACCCCCGCCAGGAGACGGGGGTCGCCAGAGAATGTCAGCCCAGGGGGGTCGGGTTGACATTCCTCCGGCTTCACCAACCGGATGAGCAAGCATACCCCCCGGCCCCACTCCAGGGGCGGCGACCGCCGGTCGTGGTCGGTGTCGTTGCCGGAATCTCGTGCGTCGATCGGCCGGCACGTCGAACCATGGGGCTCGTCCGACCACGGGCGTTGCCTCCTATGCTGCGCGCCGTGAGCTCTTCTGGCCCGGGCTCCTCGGGCGTCGCGGCATTCTTCGACTTGGACAAGACCATCATCGCGAAGTCCAGTGCGTTCATGTTCTCCCGAGCGTTCTTCCACGAAGGTTTGATCAACCGGCGGGCGGTGCTCAAGAGCAATTACGCCCAGTTCATGTACCTGCTGGCCGGGGCCGACGCCGAGCAGATGGAGCGGATGCGCGCGCACATCACCGCCCAGTGCGCCGGTTGGGACGTCGCCCAGGTGACGTCGATCGTCGAGGAGACCCTGCACGACGTGGTGGACCCGCTGGTCTACGCCGAGGCGACCGAGCTGATCGCCGCGCACCGCCGGCGTGGCGAGGACATCGTCGTGGTGTCGGCCTCGGGAGCGGAGGTGGTGCAGCCGATCGCCAAGATGATCGGCGCGACGCATACTCTGGCCACCCGCATGGTGACTCACGATGGTCGGTACACCGGCGGGGTGGAGTTCTACTGCGCTGGAGAGAACAAGGCACTCGCCGCGCGGCAGCTAGCCGAGAAGCAGGGTTACGACCTGCAACGCTGTCACGCCTACTCTGACTCGATCACGGATCTGCCGCTGCTGGAGACGGTCGGCCACCCGACGGCGGTGAACCCGGACCGGGGGCTGCGCCGGGAGGCGCTCCAGCGGGGCTGGCCGGTGCTCGCGTTCTCCAACCCGGTGTCGTTGCGGACCCGGATCCCGGCGCCCTCCGGCGCCCAGATCGCTGCGGCCGTGGGGTTGGGAGCGGTGGCCGCAGCCGGCGTTGCATGGTACGGACTGCGGCGGCGGCAGCGGTGAGCCGACTCGGCTCAACGGGTCTTCGCCTACCTCCAACGGGTGGTCCTTGCTGGAGGTTTGTGCGAAGAGTAGTCGCAGTGGTGTCCTGATCGGGCCTCTTGCTGTGCCCGCGGTCACGGAGTAGACATGACGGCACGGACCTTTAGCAGGCCAGGGGCGGTGCGGCAGAGAAGTACCGTCCACCCCAGCTAGGGCTCCGTGCACGGACGCCGGGCACCCCACGCGCAGCACGCCGCGGGAGGCTTGTCGTCAAGGGTCTGCGTGCCGGGTCCTCTGGGGACACGGGCGCCGAGACGCCGTTGGGTGCGACACGAGTTGCACGCTTGGTACCCCGGCGGTCCGTGCGGACTGCGGCGCTGCTGGAGGCCTTCTGATGGGTTTCCGGTAGCGCCGCCGTCACTCTCCCCCCGCCGCCGCGTCGGCGATCGCGAGGGCTTCCCGCGCTCCTGCGGTCAGCGCGGTGCAGCAGTGCAGGATCCACCTTCCTACCCCCGCCGCGCCACCGCTTGCGAAGCCGGCCGCGGCCGCCCGGTACTCCCGCTCACGGCGCAGATGAGCGACCTCCGGCACGACCAGTCCCTTGGCGTCCAGCCCGCTGGACACGACGGTGAGCCGGGCTGCGGCTCTGGCGACCACGCCGTTGCCCCGCGCGAACGGTGCCAGCGCCAGCAGCTCGCCGTGCACCACCGCGACGAGCACCGGTGCCGCGACCCGACTACCTTCGGTGACCAGTTGGGCCAGCTGGTCGAGCCGGGCGGTGATGTCGAGCGACGGGTCCGGCCGTCCCAGCTGCGGCTCAGCTGCCAGGTCGGCTGCGGCGAGCACGTGCAACCGGGCCAGGGTCTGCAGCGGAGCCCGCCGCCAGGTGCCCAGCATCCCCCCCAGCGCCTGCGCCACCCGCAGCGCGCCGGCCAGCACCGGGTCGCGCACCGACCCGTCGCCGGCCACTGTGGTGCTACCACCGTCCAGCGCGGCCGAAGCCCGGGCCGCGCGCACCGCCGCCTCGGCTGCGGTGGCCGGCCAGCGGCGCTGGTTAGCCGGGTGCCGGTGTACCGCGCTCACCGCGTCGCGGACCCGCGCGACGGCTTCCCCCACGCCGGGCAGGTCCATCAGCGGAGCTGACATGTCTTCGGGCACCCCGGCGACCCTAGTCCGCCGGCCGCATCCCGCAACGGCCTTCGACTCACCACGTCGCACCGAGGACTCGTGGTCTCACGTCTATCCTATACGTTCCGCTTCGCGCCTATCGGAGGTACCCGGGAATATGGTGGCCGGCTCGTGGTGGCTGCCTGAGGCAGCGATGCGGGCGTGATCGGGCATGATCGCGGCCGACGGTTCGGATGGTGGAGAGCCGGTGGTCGGTCACGAGGATTGAAACAGGGCTCTCCAGCTCGATTCCGGAGGCCTGAGCCTATGCGATGTCAAGGGTAGGCGAAACGATACTCGGGTCTCAGTCCGTTCGCAGCCCCAAAATGAACACCAGAAGATCAACCAGTGAGTCCGAAGATCAATTCTCACTGTTGCTTGAGGGGTTCGCGTCTGGGCGGGCGCCGACCACGGTTGGGTCTGGCGGCTCTTCGCCAATGCAACGATTGCACTCGAAATCGTGCGTCAGTGTATCGTACCCGGGTACTGGACCCTCTTTGGAGTGTCATCGCTGAGGGGATAGTGCGGGCGCGACGGGGGTTGTGGTCTTTGTGATCGTCTTTCAGGTCGTTTTCGGCGTGTTCGGTCGAGTTTCACCCGTAACCGGGGTTGGGGTGGAGTCATCCCTTTCGTCCCATGGTGGCGGGCATGAAGCGGCGCGGTCGCAGCGGGACGGGGGCGGTCACGAGAGCGACTACGCCACCGGCGACGCCCGGACTGGTGCGTTGGCGGGCCTCGGTCGCGGCATAGCCGGATCCGAAGTCGGCTGCGGCCGGACCTGGGCGCTGGACGTGGTCGAGCGTTCCGATGTCGGTTGTTGTGAGGCTCGTTCGTCCGAGAAAGAGTGCGCTCCCGAGTGGTCGGTTCCTTGGTTCGGACAGTGGAAAGATTCGCGAGGATTGGGTTGTGTCAGCGCTTTCGTTCGTTGTTGAAGGGGTAATCCGTGCGCTTCCAAATATTAGGCCCTGTCGAGATGCTTGGAGCTAATGGAATCGTCGCTATACGGGGGGCGCGCCAGCGGACGTTGCTGGCCCTCCTTCTCGTCAACGCCGCAGAGACGATGACCAAAGATCAGCTTTGTGATGGGCTCTGGGGGGACAATGTACCGATCAACGTCGATAACGCGTTACAGGCCTCGGTCATGAGGTTGCGGGGAACCCTCAAGGAGAATTTCGGTGAGCAGGACGTCGCGTGTCGACTGCTCACCAGGCCGACGGGGTACTGTTTCGACGTCGACAAGTGCGAGGTTGACGCGCATGTCTTCGAGAGCTTGGTGAACAAGGCGCAGGCCGAGATGCGGACCGACCAAGCGTACGCACTGTCTCTGCTTGAGCGTGCGCTGGCGCTGTGGAAAGGTCCTCCGTTGCAGGGTGTCATCGATGGGGCGATCAGTCGGAGCGCCACGCTCCGACTGGAGGATCGCAGACTTTCCGCACTCGAAGACCGCTTTCTGCTCGCTACCTCGCGCGGAGTGTCTTCAAGTGTGATCAGCGAGCTGAAGGCGGCGGCCCACATGCACCCGTGGCGGGAGCGTATCATCGAACTGTTGATGATTTCGTTGTATCGAGTCGGGCGCCAGGTTGAGGCCGTGCAGGTGTACAACCAGGTACGTAACCAACTGGTGGAGGAGCTCGGCATGGAACCGTCTCCACTGCTCCAGGCAAGACTGCGCGCCATCCTCAAAGGGGCGCCTCAATGAGACCTCGGTGCACGCATCCCATGACCCCCGCTCAGTTTCGTGCGCAGACACCGCCTCGAGGTCCGGGCGGGGCAGCTGCCACGTACTTGATGTCACTGTCCGTGAGATCTGGGACAGGACTGTCACAGTGTGCGGAGGTGCCACCTCCATCACTTCTCATAAGGCGTTCGCCACGCGGAAGACCTGAAGGAAGCCACTGATACCGGCGCCGTGCGAGAAAGCGATGTACTCGGGCAGCGCCACCGGGTTCCACTTATTTTTGTAGGCGAGCTGAGTCTTGGCCGGGTAGACCGACTCGCCATGGGCTCCGAGCTGGTGGACCAGCCAGCGGAACCAGCGGCTGTGTGAGCCGGCCTCCAGCTCGGGGTCGAGCCCGGTGAAGGGAGTGAAGCCGAAGTGCAACCATGGCACGTGCTCGGCCTGGAACGTGTCGATGGCGGTCTTGTTGATCGCCTCCATTATCCCGGGCGGCCCGTCCGGGAGGCGACGGCTCAGATCGTGCAGCCAACCTGGCCGGTCACCGTACACCGGTGAGTAGGAGATGTAACCGGCCAGCTCCTGGCCCAGCAACCCGATGAACAGCCGACGGTGCTGCTGAGCTGAACCGCCGTACTCGCCGACCAGGAACTCCAACGGCTTCGCGTGCTTACCCTTGCTGCGCAACCATCGGGCGTCCAGGGCAGCCATCTGCTCAGGCCACCGGGTCTGGTCGACCTCCCGCACGGTGAGCCCGGCACGCACCGCACGGGAGATCTTGTTGCGCAGCTGCATGAACCTGGATCCGCGCAGCGTGCAGGTGGACAGATCCACCATATATGAGGAACCGATCTGGTTGGTCGTGAACCCTCGCTCCGCGTAGTATCCGAGATCGTAGGTTTGCAACTGAACGGCGACCACCTTGCGCCGCCGCGACCGGGCGTACTGGAGGAACCGGTCCAGCAGCTGCGCATAGCCGACTTCTGCGGCGAACGCGCCGCCGAACTGGACCAGGTACCGTCCGGAACGACGGTAGGCTATCACCCCGTCCAGTCCGGGCACGGTGAAGTAGCTGTTTCCACTGTTGAGAGCCAGGAACGCGCTCGGGTTGTCCGAGTACTTCTCCAGCGCCTGCCGCACGGTCTCCAGCGGAGGGGACTGAGGTACGTTGACACCTGCGGAATCATTCATGTGATCGACCTCGCTCGTATACTTGACGGATTCGGCCTGCCGCATCTGGTCGGATGGCGCAACGGAGTCTGACGCTAGTTGACCTGGCGACCCAGATGGCGCCAGAACGGGTCGCGCAGGGCGCGGCGCAGGATTTTCCCAGTCGGGTTGCGCGGCAGGCTCTCGACGAAGTCGTAGCTGGTGGGAACCTTGAAGTCGGCCAGCCGTCCTTTGAGTGACATGATGAGTTCGCGCGCAGTGGCGTGCGCGTTCGGCCGGAGCACCACGCAGGCGTGGACGGCCTCCCCCCATCGCTCGTCCGGGATGCCGATGACCGCCACGTCCGCCACCGCCGGGTGCCTGCTGAGCGCGTCTTCCACCTCAGCGGGGTAGATGTTCTGACCGGCCACGATGATCATGTCCTTGATCCGGTCACCGATGAACAGGTACCCGTCGTCATCGAGGTAGCCGGCGTCACCGGTGTGGACCCAGCCGTCAACGAGTGTCTGCGCAGTGGCTTCCGGCAGCCGCCAGTACTCCAGCATGCGGGCCGGTGTCCGGACGCAGATCTCCCCGACCTCGCCGGCGGGCAGCACTCTACCGGTCCCGTCGACGATCTTCACCGCGACGCCCGGGTATGTCTTGCCGGCCGCCCCGAGTAGTGGGCTGTCCGGGTAGTGGTCAGCCGGTGGCAGGCATGTCGCCACGGTGCCGGTCTCAGCGCTGGCGTAGATCTGCAGAAACTCACAGCCGATCACGTCCAGGCACTGCCGCAGCAGGCTCTGCGAGATCGGCGAGCCGCCGTAGACCACCTTGCGCAGCGACCGGAAACCGGCCGGGTCGGCGGTCGGCTCGGTGAGCAGCATCTGCAGCATGGCCGGCGCCACGAAGGTGATGGTGACGCCGAGCCGGTCGATCAGCTCCAGGGCCTCCTGGCTGACGAACATCCGCATGACCACGTTCGTCACGCCGGCGGCGAAGCCATGCATGGCCCAGGACAGGCCGGCCATATGCAGCCCCGGCAGCGAGATCAGGCTGATGTCCTCGGGCCGCCAGTCCATCCAGTCCAGGCCGTGTTCGGCCATCGCCGCAGCGAAGGTGAAGAAGGTGCGGTTGGGCAGCACCACACCCTTGGGTAGGCCGGTGGTGCCGCTGGTGTAGATCTGCACGACCGGGTCGGCGGGGTCGGCGATCCGGCCCGGGTCGGTGTCCGGCTGGTCGGCCTTCCAGGCCAGGAACCCGGCGGCGCGGTCCTGCGCCGAGTCCAGCGCGACGACGGTGCGCAGGGTGGGCAGCGATGGCCCGATCTGCTCGGCGACACCGGCGAGCTCCCGCTCGACGAACAGCAGCCGGGTACCGGAGTCGCGCACGATGTGGTCGACCTCGCCCGGGGTCAACCGCCAGTTGACCGGGACCATGATGAAGCCGCCCTTGGCGCAGCCGAACACGATCTCGTAGTAGTGCTCGGACTCCTTACCCAGGTAGGCGACCCGGTCTCCTGGGCTGAGACCGGCCGCCCGCAGGGCGTGCGCGGTCCGGCTGCTCTCCCGGTGCAGCCGCTCGTAGCTCACCTCGCGGCCCTGGCAGCTGATGGCCACCCGGCCCGGTCGCAGGGTGGCTTGCCGCGCGATGCTCGCGGCGAGCGTGTGCGGCGTGTGGCGGGCCTCCTCGTCACCTGTCTGCCTCATGGTGTCCCGCATCCGAGCTAGGCCTCAGGTGCCAGCTGCCGGTCGAGGAACCTGGCCAGCAGCCGGACGGAGGGATGGTCGAAGGTGACCGACGCGGCCAGTGGAACCCCCCAGGCGGTCTCCAGGCTGTTCTTCAGGGCCACCGCGGCCAGCGAATCCAGGCCGAGCTCGACGAACTGGGCGTCGACCTCCATCTCCTCGGGGTCCAGATGCAGCGCATCGGCGATCATGGCGCACAGCAGGGCGGTGATGGTGGCCTCCCGCTCGGTTGGCGACTGGACGCGCAGCGCGGCCAGATCACTCCGCCGTGCGGTGTGCGCCACCGGTATGCCGGCGACCCGCTTGTAGCCCAGGCCGCGTAGTACGAAGATCGGGTCGTCGCCGTCGAGCAGCATCAGGTCGGCCGCGTATTCCGCATCGGCGAACTCGTCAGGCTCAGCCGGGCGCAGCCGCGCGAGGCAGCGCAGCTCGGCGCCTCTGGGCTTGCGGAGGAGCTGGCAGGTGCCGACCCGCACCGCCAGATACGGCTCGTCGGTGTCGGCCAGCGCCGCAACCGTTTGCAGCGCGCAGTCCAGCACGGTGGGTGGCAGGTGCTCGTAGGTGGCGGGGCGTTCGGCGCGGAGCTCACCGATGGCCACCGCCCCGTGTGTGGTGACCCGGCGCACCCGCTGGAACGCCGGGCCGTACGCGATACCCAGGTCGACGAGGTGGGCGTACAGCTGCTCGGCCCGGAGCTCCTTGCCCGGGCCGGCCGAGGCGGCGCCCCGCGTGCTGAGCCCCGTCATCAGTTCGGTCAGTCGCTGGACCGGCAGCGGCCGGGCTCCGAACGTCGCCGTGAGGTGGCACCGTTCGATCGGACCGTGCGGCCCGGGCATCACGCTGAGGACCTCCGCGGTGGCCCGGCCGTCCGGCTGCGGGCGCAGCCGAGTCCGGACCTCGGTCAGCTGGTTCTCGCTGAGCAGCAGCGCCTGGTTGATGCGCAGGTCGTCGATCGGGCGGCCCGTCTCGCCGTACACCTCGTCCTGCAGCGCCAGGAGCGTCTCCAGATACACCGCAGCCGGCACGACCAGCTGCCCCATCGCGACGTGGTCACGCAGGTAGCCAGGCTGATCGGGTCCGAGCTGGGTGGCGAACTCGCGCACCCCGTCCCCGGCGGACACCTCCCGGCCCAGCAGCGGGTGGTGAGGCTGCTCCGGGACCGGCGCGACACCCTGGCCGCGCCGGACACCCTGGCCGCGCCGGACACCCTGGCCGCGCCGGACACCCTGGCCGCGCCGGACACCGGAGGTCGGCAGCCAGTACCGTTTGCGGTCGAAGGCGTAGCTCGGCAGCGCGATCTTGCGGCCGGGGCGGCCTTGGTGGTAGCCGGTCCAGGACACCGGCAGCCCGGCGGTGTAGAGCTGGGCCAGCGCGCGGCGGATCACCGTGCCGTCGGTGTCGGTGCGCTTTGCGCTGGGCAGCCAGAGGTGCTCGGCGGCGCGCACGCAGCGCTTGCCCAGCGCGGTCAGCTCCTCACCCGGCCCCATCTCGATGCACACATGTCGACCGCGCTGCTCGATGGTGCGCATACCGGCCGCGAAGTTCACCGGGTCGCTGATCTGGCGCACCCAGTAGTCGGGGCTGGCGAGCTCGGCGAACCGAGCGACCTCACCGGTCAGTGTCGAGATCAGCGTCAGTTCGGGCTCGCTGTACCGAATGTCCTTGATCGCGTCCCGGAAGGGTTCGCGTACCTCGGCCATCAACGGCGAGTGAAAGGCCTGCGACACCGCCAGCGAGGTGCTGCGAATGCCACGGTCGGTCAGCGTCGCGACGACCTCGGCCAGCGAGCCGCGACCACCGGACAGGACGCACTGCCGCGGGGCGTTCACTGCGGCGACGCCCAGATCCGGGTACGCCGCCAGCAGCGGCGTCACGTCCTCCGGGGCGGCCCGCACCGCGACCATCCCACCCGGGGCCGACACCGAGTGCATCAACCGTGCCCGGATGGCCACCAGCACGACCGCGTCCTCCAGAGCGAACAGTCCGGCTACGGTCGCCGCGACGACCTCGCCGATGCTGTGCCCGATCAGCGCGCTGGGCCGGACTCCCCAGGACAGCCACAACCGGGCGGTGGCGTACTCGACCGCGAACAGGCTCGGCTGGGTGTACCGGGTCTGGTGGACCGCCGCGGGATCCTCGGTCTCGCCGAACACGATCGGTGTGAGGGACCGGCCCAGGTGCAGCTTGAACAGCCGGTCGCATTCGTCGAAGCACTGTCGGAACACCGGATAACGCCGGTAGAGCACGGCGGCCATGCCGGGGTACTGCGCGCCCTGCCCGGTGAACAGGAACGCCACCTTGTGGATATCGCCGGCCCCGGCGGCGTCCTGCTCCAGCCGGACGGCGTGGACGTCGAGCAGGGTGAGCAGGTCGTACCGGTCCCGGACCGAGCCGGCGATGCGCCGCGGCAGATGGGCCCGTCCGACATTGCCGGTGAAGCACAGGTCGCCGATCGGGTGCTCCGGGTGCTCGGCCAGGAACCGCTGGTACTGGGCGATCTGCCGGCGCAGCGACCGGGTGCTCTTCGCGGACAGGGTGAACACACCACCCTCTGGTGGGGTGTCGCCCTCCGGTGCGCCCTCGAGGCCGGGTGGTGCCTGTTCCAGGACGACCGCGGCGATGGTGCCGGTGAAACCGAAGGAGTTGACCAGCGCGCGCCGGGGCTCGTCAGGCCATGGCCGGCACTCGGTCGGCACGGTGACCGGGTAGTTGTCCCAAGGGATCCGGCTGGAGGGGTGGTGCAGGTTGCGGTGTGGGTAGACCGTGCCGGAGCGTAGCTGCAGGACGGTCTTGACGATCCCGCCGACTCCGGCCGCGACCTCCATATGCCCGAGGTTGGTCTTGACCGACCCGACGACGACCGGACTCGTCGGGCTGTGCGAGTCGACGAACACGTCGTTGATCGAGCCCATCTCGATCGGGTCTCCGAGCGGGGTGCCGGTGCCGTGCGCCTCGACGTAGTGGATGTCGGCCGGCGTCAGCATCGCCCGGCTGAGCGCGGCGCGCATGACCTGTTCCTGAGCGGTGCCGTTGGGCACAGTCAGGCCGGCGCTCTCCCCGTCCTGGCGCACCGCGCAGCCGCGGACCAGGGCCAGCACGGTGTCGCCGTCCCGCTTGGCGTCGGAGAGCCGCTTGAGCACCAGGACACCGCAGCCCTCGCTGCGGGCGTAGCCGTCCGCGGCGTCGTCGAAGGTCTTGCACTGTCCGTCCGGAGCGAGCATCCCGGCCGCTGAGAACACGATGGACGCGGTGGGGTGGTGGATCGCGTTGACCCCACCCGCCAAGGCGATGTCGCATTCCCGGCCGCGCAGGCCGTTCACCGCCAGGTGCACCGCGACCATCGACGAGGAGCAGGCGGTGTCGATGCTGATGCACGGACCGCGCCAGCCGAGGAAGTACGACAGCCGGCCGGACACGGCGCTGTGCGCGGTACCGGTGCCGACGTGGCTGCCCAGTTCCCCGGGGTGCAGAGCGTCGAGCTCCAGCAGGTAGTCCATGGCGCCGACACCCAGGTACACCGCACCATTGCCGTTCCGCAGCCCGGTCGGATCGATATTGGCGTCCTCAAGCGCCGCCCAGGCGGTTTCCAGCACCAGCCGCTGCTGGGGGTCGATGTAGTCGGCTTCCTTGGGGGAGATGTTGAAGAACCGGGGGTCGAACTGGTCGATGTCGCGCAGGAACCCACCACCGACGGCCCGTACCTTCCCTTTCGCGTCGTCCGTGTCCGACCAGAAGGCGGCGCTGTCCCAGCGGTCCTCCGGAGTGGGCACGATGCCGGACCCACCAGCTCGGAGAAACTCCTCGAACGCCGCGGACGTATTATTGTCGCCGGGGAAACGCACCCCCATGCCGACGATCGCGATCGGTTCGTATTTCTCCAGCAGGAGCTGCCGCAGGAGCTCATGCTGCGGTGGCTGGTCGGCCATGACGGTCACACCCGGTACAGACTCTGCAGCAGATCGCTCACCAGGGTGGGGTCCGCGGCGCCGGCCTGGTCGGGGGGCGGTGCACGGTTCAGGTCCGGCGCCGGGTCCGCGAACAGTTCGGGCAGTACCTCGTCGCACAGCTGGTCGATCAGCGCTACCACGGTGGGCTGGTTGAACAGCGAGTTCGCGCTGATCGCGCGACCGAGTAGCGCGTCGAGCCGCTGCTTGACCTCGGTCAGCCGCAGCGAGGTGAGACCGAGGTCGAAAAAGCTCTGCTCTCTGGGCAGCTCGTCCTCGGCCGTCATCAGCAACGTGGTCTTGAGCTCGGCCACCACGAGGGATTCCAGCGCATCCCGCCGATCCGACCGCGGCAGGGATTCCAGCCACTGGGTAGCCGACGTCTGGGTAGGTACCGAACCCGCCACGGCCGCTGCCTCCGCCACTCCCGATGTTCAGCGATTCTCCGATGTCCAGCAATTCTCTGGTGCGCGGCGGAGAGGGCAGGATTCGAACCTGCGCGGGTGATGACCCGACCATGAAACCGGTCCCCGTTGGGCCACTTCGGGTACCTCTCCTCTATTGTACCGTGCATGTCGCCAGACCTAGTCAAAACCTGGGGAGAAGTTTTGTAAAGTCCACACACGGTGTGGCCGCGTATTCCGTCAGCCAGCCGTCAGGCGCCTATCAGCCCGCTCGCGGGAGAGCGGATGCTCAGCGGTACACGTAGCGCATCAGCGGCGGCTCGGCGAGTGTTCGCGGGTACGTGGCGAACACCACGGCCAAGGAAACGGAGCCTGCGGCGACGTAGGCCGGGAACGTGACCGGGTCGACGCCGGGCTGCAGGAGCTGGGTGCAGACACTTCTGTCGATGCGGGCCGGGTCGGCCGGACCGGGGTGGTCGAGCGCGTCGATGACCAAGGCGTAGGCGACGGGGTCGGAGGTGCCGAGGAGGAGGTGATCGGCGGTGTTGGTCGTGCAGATGTCCTGGGTGGCCACATCGCTGATCCGACCGGCGCCGGTGTGCAGCGAGGACAGGCCGTTGTCGTCCAGGTTCGGGGTGATGAACTCGTCGAGGTGGGTGTAGACGACGGTGTAGCTGATCCCGGCGAAGGTCTCCTGACCAGCGTTGAGTGCGGTGAGAAACCGCGACCCGATCGACTGCTGCCACACCGCGGGCTGGCATGCCAGCTGGCACACCGCAGGGTTGGAGCCGTGGTTGGAAGGCCCCAGTCCGACGATGTCGTCGACCATCGGTCGGGTGTCGGGCCAGAACCGGGTCGCCCAGCGGCCGATCATGCCGCCCTGGGCATGCCCGACGATATCGACCTTGTGTCCGCTACGCTGGTGCATGGCGCGAATCGCGTAGACCACGTACTGCGCGGAGACCTGGATGTCGCTGGTGCCGCGGTGGGGCAGAGTCAGCAGGCAGTACGGCCGGTGGGCCGCGGTGAAGGCCCGCTGGTAGTTCCACGAAAAGTTGATCACAGGATCGACCCAGGTGGCGTGGATCAACAGCACCGGCTTGCGCCCCGCGTTCGCCACGTTCGGGCTGCATGCCAAGCTCCGCTCCAGCACGGCGGCCGGCACACTCAACGGCGGCCCGGGGCGACCCACCGGGGCGTACCGCAGGGGATCGTCGACGGCCATCGGCGCGCTCAGAGCGGGTGGCTGCGCCGGTAGCGCGCGTGCCGTGCTCCCCATCCCCGCGACCATCAGTCCCACTGACACCAGAGCAAGACCGACCCGTCGCACCGTCCGCCCCCCGCCATCCGACCTGACGCTCGCTGCCGCGGTGACAACGAGCGCAGTGACAACGAGGCGCGGTGCGGATGGATACGAAGCACCGCGCCCATGACCTCCCAGGTGATGGCCGAGCCGGGAGCGACCACGTAGCGTCAGCCAGGTCAGCCGACCGCGAGGGGAGCTCATGGCCCATCATCGGACGTCGGTCGCCGCGCGCTGGTTCCGACCGGCCGGGGCTCGGCCGGGGGCGCCTACCCGGCTGTTCCTCTTTCCGCACGGCGGGGGCGCGGCGGCGGCCTACGCGCACTGGTCCGCGCTGCTGCCCGCCGATGTCGAGCTACTGCTCGTCCAGCTCCCCGGCCGGCACGACCGCCACATCGAGCGGCCGTTCACCCGGGTCGAGCCACTGCTCGAGGCGCTGCGCGAGGCACTGGAGGCCGAATGGGACGGCCGGCCGGCCGCCTTCTTCGGGCACAGCATGGGCGGGATGCTGGCCTACCGGCTGACCGTGGCGTTGCAGCGGGACGGCGTCCCAGGCCCGGCCCTGCTCGGCGTGTCCAGCTGGGCGCCGGCGGGCTGCCTCGACGGTGCCCGCGAGCTCAGCGACCTGTCCGACGCCGAGCTCGCCGCGACGGTCGCCGACCTGGGTGCGCTGCCGGCCGTGATCTCAGCCAGCCCGGACATGCTCCAGGTGGTGCTACCGACGCTCCGCGCCGACCTCGCGGTGTACGGCGACCATGTCGACGACGCCGCCGTCGTGTCCTGTCCGGTCGCCGCGTACGGCGGAAAGTCCGATCCGCTGCTGGTACCCGGGGCGATGGCGCTGTGGGCCACCCGCAGCGCCGCGTTCCTGGGAGTCCGCGAGTTCCCGGGCGGCCATTTCTACCTCAACGACCATGCGGTCGCGGTCGCTGGTGACCTGGCTCGCCACCTGCACCGGCAGCTGACTAGCTCAGCCTGACCGCGGACACGATCGGCATCACCCCGGTCGAGCTGTACGTCACCGACCTCACCGTCAGGCCGGCCTCCGCCAGCTGCGCCCGCACCTCGGCCTCGGTGGCGAAGTTCAGGTACCTCACCTGGAGAATGTCACCGAACAGGGACAGCTCGTTGCGCAGGTCTTCTTCGGTAACGCCGTACCTGTCCCACTCGCCGGCTCGGTCGGGGGCCTCCCATGGTGGTGGCGGCGGCGGGGGAAGGAAGCTCAGCAACAACTGACCGCCCGGCCGCAGGGCTCGGGAGAAGTTGCGATACAAGGCCGCCAGCCGCCGCGGGTCCGACTCGTACATGTTGAGCCCGTTGCTCACGACGAGGTCGAGCTCGCCATCGAGATCGAGCTGCCAGGCGTCCCGGACGAGGAACTCGCAGTGTTGCACGATACCGTGCTTCGCGGCGTTCTCCCTGGCCAGCTCGATCGACTCGGCATCGACATCGACGCCGACCAGCGTGAAACGCTCAACGGACCGGTAGTCCTGCTGCACCAGGTCGTCCATGGCGCCGCACGGTATCGAGGCCAGCACCGCCGCCTCGGTCACGCACTCGGCGACTTGCGCCTTGAACCGGTGAAAACGTTCCCGGCCTCCGCGCAGCAGGGAGTTGTTGAGCAGCCAGTGCTCCACGGGGGAGGATGTCGCATCCCCTGGCGAGTACTGGAAGATGTACGAGGTCCAGTACCCGTTCAGGCCCCTGTTGTGCAGCAGGAACCGGCCGAGCTCGAACTCCTGGAGCTGAGCGAGCAGGTCGAGTGTCTGCTCGAGCGGCAGGACGAGCTTGTCCGCCTGCCTCAGCCTGCCCTCGACCTCCGCTGCCAGCTGGGCCGTCGATGGGCCGTCCGGAACCCTGGTCCTGGTATGGTGAGAGATCATGATGCCCATCGTTGCTCTCCTTCTGGTCGAAGCGTTGGAGCCCTCGACGCCGAGGGCCGGGGCGGTGCGGACGAGTCAGGCGGCGCCCACCACGAGCACCGCATTCTGTCCACCGAACCCACATGAGTTGCTGATCGCGGCCTGGATCGGCATGGTTCGAGGTTCCTTCGCCACCACGTCCACGTCGATCCCCGGGTCCTGACTGTCCAGGTTCGCGGTCGGCGGCACCACGCCGTACTGGACGGTGAGCACCGTGCAGGCCGCTTCGATCGCACCGGCGGCACCGAGCGAATGTCCGGTGACACCCTTGACCGAGGTCACCGCCGGGCGCTCGCCGAAGATCCGCCGGAGCACGTCGGCCTCGATCACGTCGTTCAGCCGCGTCGACGTGCCGTGCGCGTTCACATGGTCGATCCGCTCCGGCCGCAACCTCGCGTCGGTCAGCGCCATCCGGATCGCCCGCTCCACCCCGGCACCGCTCGGGTCGGGTGCCGTCGCGTGGTGCGCATCGGCGGACGCGCCGTAGCCGATGATCCGGGCCCGGACGCGGGCGCGTCGAGCCTGTGCGTGCTCGGGGCGTTCCAGCACGAGAAATCCAGCACCCTCCGCCGCCACGAACCCGTCCCGGAGGGCATCGAACGGTCGTGAGGCCCCAGCCGGGTCGTCGACCCGCCGGGACAGCGTGCCCATTCTGGTGAACGCGCTGATGACCAGCGGGGTGAGGCCGGCCTCGGTGCCACCGGCCAGCGCCACGTCACATCGACCGGAGCGGAGCAGCTCGCGGGCCGTGCCGATCGCCGTGGTGCCGGAGGCACAAGCGGCGGCCGTGACCAGGTTCGGACCCCTCGCGCCGGTGTCGACCGCGAGATAGCCGGCCACCATGCTGACCGCCATCATCGGGATGGCCATCGGCGACACGCCGTCCACCCCGTCCTCGCGCAGCACGTCGTGCTGCTGCTCATAGGTCGCGGTCCCACCGAGCGCACTGCCGACCACCACGCCCACCCGGGCCCCGTTCCAGGTCGCCGGGTCCAGCCCGGCGTCGGCGATCGCCTCCCGGGCGGCGACCAGCGCCAGATGCGTGTATCGATCGGTACGCCAGGTGACGCGGCGGTCGAGCAGCTTGTCGGCATCGAACCCGGGCACCCGCGCGCTGAAGTCGACCGGCATACCGGCCAGCTCCGGGTCGTACGTCGCGGCCGGCGCCCCGAGCAGGATCCGTTCCCAGCTCGCCGGGACGCCGATACCGGCCGGGGTGACCAGCCCCACGCCGGTCACCGCGACGTCGAAGGGCGACACGCCGTCCGACATCAGGCCGCCATGCCCTTGCCGTGGATCAGTTGCACCAGGTCCGCGACGGTGTCGTTCGGGGATATCTCGTCCGCCCCGACGCGGATGCCGAACTCCTTCTCCGCGACCAGACCGAACTCCACCAGCGTGAGCGAGTCCAGGTCGAGGTCAGCCAGCACCGCGTCGGCCTGGAACTCCTCTTTCCCTACCCCGAACCGGGTGCACAGCAGCATCTCGACACGGCTCAGCAGGTCTTTCATTCCTCATCCCTCCCGTAGTGTCCCGGTCGCCCCGGTCAGGTCAGCGCCTCGGCCAGGCCCATATAACGCAGCCGGGCGGCCTTCATGTCGGTCGACCACCGGTGCGAGGCGTCCTGACGTTCATCAGCGGTCGTGTCGACCAGGCGCCGGCCCGGCCAGATCTCGTAGTCACCCACCACGTCGGCGTACTGCGCCATACCCTGCTGGAACAGCTGCTCGCGCCGCTGCAGCAGGTCCGGGATCGGTAGCTCCTCCCACAGCCGCATTCCGTCACGAATGATGGCCAGCACCCGGGGCTTGTCCTCCGGGTGGTCGATCAGGTGCTGCCGGCCGACCGCCGCGCCGACGGTCAGGTGCCGGATCTCGTCGATCGCGGCCCCTCGGTCGATCTCGGACGCAGCCGGGTCGAGCATCCGCCATTTGCGCTCGGAGAGCTCCGCGGCGGGGGCCAGCGCACCCTCGATGATGACCGTGAGCACGATCACGCCACCGAGGAAGTCGCGCTTGTCCCGCATCACGTCGAGGGCGAAGTCCTCCAGCGGGTCGAGAATGGTCCGTCGATCAGCGCCCGCGAACTCCTCCATGGCGTCGACGAGGTGAACCTGTGGAACGCCGAGCTCGACCAGGTGCCCGCGGAACACCATCGCATGCCGGGCCTCGTCCAGAACCTGAGTGACGTAGAACTCCATACTGTCGATGTCCGGTGCGACGGGAACCAGATAGGCCAACACGCGGGCCGCCTTCTCCTCGGCCATCGCGCGGAATGCGTACTCCTTGGTTATCGCGTCGTACAGGGGCCCCGGCTTGCGCATGTACTCCGGGATCGGCAAGCCGGGTGTATACCCGTCGACCCGGCCGCGCAGAGTTCCCAGGGGCACCGACTGCAGCCAGTACCGTAGGTTGCAGTCCTGGGGGGTCAGGGTGAGGTTCATGGCGCCGTCCAGCAGGTTGGGCGCGGTGTCCCAGCTCGCTTCAGCGGGAGTCGTCTCGGTCATCAGCTCAGCTCCTTGAGGCGGGCCACACCCGAGTACAGTCGGCCGGAGAAGTAGAGCAGTGGGTCGCCGTCGCCTGCGGTGACGGCGGTGACCCGGGCGAGCACGAACTCGTGGTCACCCATGGGGATCCGCCGCTCGAACTCGCAGCCCAGCCAGCACATGGCACCGATCAGCAACGGAACTCCGTCACGCAGTCCGGGAACCCAGGGGACACCGCGGAACTGCGCGGTGCCGGTCCCGCGCAACGGGTCGGCGAAGTGCCGGGCTAGCTGAGCCTGATGACCGGCCAGCACGTTCACCGCGAAGGAGCCGCGTTCGGTGACCATGTCCAGCATCGAACTGCCTTGTCTGAGGCAGACCGAGATCAGCGCCGGCTCGTGGGAGATGAAGGTGAACGCGCTGACCGTCGCGCCATGCGCCGTACCAGCCGATCCGGCGGTGACCACCGCGATCCCGGTGGCGAACTTCCGGGCGGCGTCCCAGAACAGTGTGGTGTCCAGCCGCTCCGCGGCGGTCATGACGGCACAGCTCGCCGGTCCGCGACCGACTGCCGCGGACCGGTCCCGTCCAGTTCCGCCTGTAGCCGGACGAATGCCGGATGCGCCGTCGGCTCGAAGGTGACGCTGAAGGGCTTGAGGAAGTTCCCGAACAGCGCACGGTCACCGCACAGATGGATCGGAATGGCCAGCAGGGCCCACTCCGGGCCGATCAGCCAGATCCACAGCAGGACCACCACAGAATGTGTGACGAAGCTGTGCATGGTGTTGTAGAGCACGTAGTAGGTCCTGGCGACCCGTTTCGTCCCGCTGAAGCGGTAGGCGATCGCGCCGGGCAGGTATCCGACGAGGTCTATGTACAGGAACAGGGCCACTGCGGGAACCCAGCGAACATCGTCGATGTGAGCGATGAAGAAGTAGAGGCTGACGCCGAGTGCGACCAGGTACTCCAGCCGGATCAGCCGGTAGGTGGCGCGGGACTCGAAACGGTTCACCATGTCCATCAGTGGTCCCCTGCCATGATGTGAATCCCAGAGCCGTCCGGCAGCTCGCCGAGGTCGGTCAGTGCGGCGCCGCCTTCGAGCACGGTGACCTGGCCGACGACGTCGGCCAGCACGGCACAGATCGCCCGCTTGATCACTCGCTCGGCGAGCGGGTCCATGATCCCGGCCAGGCTTTCGATGCCGAAGTCGTAGGTGACGCGGAGCTCCACACCGCAACCGGATGCGGTCGGCGTGAGCTGCCAGGAGCCGCGGAAGTCGTCGAAGTCGCCGTCGATCTGGCTGAACTCCACGCGCAGCCGTTCGTGGTCGATGTCCTCCCACTCGGTCCAGCGCATGATGCCGCGCCGGAAGTTCACCTCCCAGTCGGTGTGCTGTTCCCGGCCCGCGGCAGAGGCTGGGTGGGTGGCGACGGACCGCACGTCGGGAGACACCGCCGGATAACGCGCGAAGTCGGTGATGTGCTTGAACACCAGATCGGCGTCCTCGGTCGGAACCTCCGCGAGGAGATGGATACTTCGCATGTCCGGTTTCCCTGTCTCATCCAGTGGTGCTCAGTTCAGTACAGCCTTGGCCGCCTGCTCGAACGCATCGAGCAGTAGCTGGATCTCGGTGTCGTCGAGTACCGCCGGCGGGGTCAGTCGCAGGACCCGGTCGCAGTTCAGCGAATGGTTCGCGACCACCCCGGCCGACATCAGCTCCAGCAGCAGGTCGCCGGCCATCCCGGGCACGGTGAGCTCGATGCCGATGAGCAGCCCCAGCCCGCGCACCTCGCGCAGCCGCCGGCCGAACACGGCGGTGCTGATCCGGGTCAGCTCCGGCCTCAGCTCGGCGCCGATCCGGGCCGCCCGTTCGACCAGACCCTCGTTTTTGATCACTTGGACAGTGGCCTGAGCGGCGGCCATGGCGAGTGGGTTCCCGGAGAACGTCGAGGTGTGGATGAACGGGTCCTTGTCGAAGGCGCGGAACGCCGCTTCGGTGGCCACTGCGGCGGAGACCGGCACCACTCCGCCGGACAGGATCTTGCCGACCAGCAGCACGTCGGGGGTGACTCCCTCGCGCGAAGCCCCCCACCAGTGGCCGAGCCGTCCGAGCCCGGTCTGCACCTCGTCCAGCACGAAGAACGCCCCGTACTCCCGGCACAGCCGCTCAACGTCACGCAGGTAACCGTCCGGTGGCACGATCACCCCGGCCTCGCCCTGCACCGGCTCGACGATCACGCAGCCGCCGCCCTCGTGCTGGGCCAGCTCACGGCGTAACGCGTCCGGATCGCCGAACGCGACGTGGGCCACGCTGGGCAGCAGCGGCCGGAACGGCTCCTGGAAGAGGTCTTTGGCCGTCACGCTCAGCGCACCCATCGTCTTGCCGTGATAGCCGTTGGTCATCGAGATCAGGTGCGTCTTGCCATGAGTGCGGGCCATCTTGATCGCGGCCTCGACCGCCTCGGCGCCGGAGCCCGCGAAATGCACCCGAGTGAGCCCGGGTGGGGTGACCGAGACCAGCTCGGCGGCTGCCCGGGCCACCTCCGGCTCCAGCAGCAGCCGGGTGGCCACCGGGTTGGTGTTGAGCTGTCGGGTCACCGCGGCGACCACCCGCGGGTGCCGGGAGCCCAGCAGCAGCACGCCGTACCCACCGCAGTTGAGCAGCCGGCGCCCGGTCGCGGTGTGCACCCACGCCCCGGAGGACGACACCTCCACGTCGCCACCGAACATCTCGCCCAGCGAGGCCCGACCCGAACTGAGGTGGGTGCGGTACCCGTCGAGCGTCGTGTCCGGGTCGGTGTCGGCCAGGGTCATCACCTCACCACCATCGGAGCGCCGCCGTAATAGTCGACCAGGGCGTCGGCGACGCTGCCCCGCGACGGCGGGTGGAACGCGATCGCGTGCGAGGCCGCAGCCAGGTAGGCGACATCCGGTGAGGAGACGTAGGCCATACCACCGAGCAGCTCGACTGCCTGGTTGACCGTCAGGCACACCGCATCCTGCACGCCGAACCGGGTGACCAGCGCCTGGGCCAGCCCGTCGTTGTCCACCTCGCCGTCCATCACCCGGCGGGCGAGGCCCTCGGTCAGGGCGGCGGCGGTCTCGATCCGCACCGCGAGCGCGGCGCGGTCGGCCACCGCGCCCCGGCCCCGGTCCAGCACCTGGGCCACCAGCGCGCTGGCGATGCCGGTGTAGGCCGCGCAGACCGTCATCTCGAACCAGATCAGGCCCACCGTCTGCAGCTGGTCCAGCTCGTCGGCCAACGCCGGGTCAGGCTTGATGATCTGGTCCTCGGTGACGAAGACGTCGGTCAGCCGCACCTCGTGGCTCTGCGCGCCGGCCAGCGCGAAGCTGGACCAGAACGGGTGGATCGACACACCCGGGGTGTCCGCGGGCAGCATCAGGAAGCCCATGCCGACGTCGCCGTCCCCGTCCCGGATGCCGACGCTCGCGGTGAGCAGATCCATCGAGCCGGCCAGGCTGCACGGCTTCTTCGACCCGGTGATGTGGTAGCCGCCGTCGGTCGGCAGCGCCTCCACCTGCGGGGCGAGGATGCCTTGGTTGCTGCGACCCTCGGCGAAACCGGAGGCGACCAGCATCCGCTCGCCGGCCACCCGCTTGAGCAGCAGGTCGTCCAGGCCGCTGTCGGCACCGACCGCATCGGCCACCGCGTACAGCGTGCCGATGGAGAAGTGGTGCATCATCGTGGCCACGGTCAGCGACGGGGCCACCGAGCCGAGCGTGCGCTGCACCCGGACCGCCTCCAGCGCGGTGGCCCCGATTCCGCCGTAGGACCTCGGCACCAGCAGGTTCGGCCCGCCGTACGAGCGGAACAGCTCGATGGCCGGGTTGTTCTCGGACTCCAGCTCGCGCAGGGGGATCGTGGCCAACCGTTCCCGTAGACCGGGCAGCAGAGCGTCACATGTCTGCTGGTCGGCTTCCATGAATCGCATGGCTTTGCTCTCTCGTCTGGTGAGTCGTCTGGTGAGTCGTCTGGTGAGTCTCGGACGGGTGGTGGGTGGATGCGGGCGCACTCGGGCGCGTCGCCGGCCTCCCGGTGGCTGCGGTGTACCCGGCGAACACCGCCTCACGGGGCCTGACCTGCTGTGCTATCGACACGCCCTGCAGATGCGAGGTGCGCAGCATGAGGTGGTTCGCCTCGCCGAACACCCCGCCGGTCAGGCCGGTCCCGCCGTTGATGGGCAGGTAGGGCAGAAAACCGATATGCGAGTCGTTGATCTTCAGTAGCCCGCCGTTGCGGACCTGACGCAGGAACCGGTCGATCACCGACCGGTCGGTCGCCCACAACGAGTTGCGCAGGCCGTAGGGGTTGCTGTTGACGAAGTCGATGACCTCGGTGAGCAGCAGGTCATCCGGCGCCGGTTCGGGGATGATCACCGGGAGTAGCGGGAAGAACGTCTCCTGGCGTACCGCCTGGATGTCGCGGCTGGTGGCCAGGCCGTCGATGCGCAGCACCGTCGGCTCCAGGAACAGCCCGGTGTCGGAGACGGTGCCATCCACCTCCAGCCTGCGGGCGCCGTGCAGGATCTGAGCGCCGTGCTCGAGCGCGTCGCGCAGGTAGCCGAAGAACCGCTCGCTGCGCAGTACCGGGGTGAGCAGGACACCAGGCTCCTCGGGGAAACCAGGGCGGATGTCGGCCACCGCGACGCTCAGTCGGTGGAGTAGGTCATCGGCGACCTCGGGGTGCACGACGACCTGGTTGGGCACCATGCAGATCTGGCCGGAGCCGTAGAAGCTCTCGGTCAGCGCCTCGACGGCGAGGTCGAGATCCGCGTCCCGCCAGACCACCAGGCAGTCGTTGCCGGCCAGCTCCAGAATCGGCTTCTTACCGCGCTCGACGCAGTCACGCTGGACCTCCAGTCCCTTGTGGACCCCCCCGGTGTAGAAGATGGTGTCCACATGCGGGCTGTCCAACCAGGCTCGCATCACCGGCCCGGGCCGGCCGCAGAACGCGTTGAGCGTGCCCCGGGGAGCGCCCAGCTCGTCCAGCACCGGCACCACGAACTCCCGCAAGGCGTACATCACCCCGAGCGGCGCGCTCCGCGGTGCCCGGACCACGACCGCGTTTCCGGCCAGCAGCGCGGTGATACCGAACAGCGCACTCGCCGCAGGCGCGTTCTGCGGTGGGTTGACACAGACGACGCCGTCCGCCATCCGGCGCAGCAGCAGGGTGCGTGGCCCATGGACGAACTGGTGGTGCATCTGCCGGGCGCACCAGTCCAGGGTCTGCTCGCTGAACGTCTCCAACAGGCCGGCCACCTGCCACTCGACCAGGGCCCGCGGGTTCCCCTCGGCCACCAGCACGTCGACCAGGTCCGCGTGGCCGCGGTGTAGGCGGCCCCGGATCCCCTCACCCAGCCGCATCCGAGTGCGGAGCGGGACCTGCGCCCAGCCCGACGCGGCGGTGGCGGCCGCGGCGCAGGCTCGCTGGACGACGTCCGGATCGGCCAGCGCGCAGCGGCCGACCACGCTCGCATCGGCCTCGGCTGGGTCCAGGACGCCCTGCTCGAGCCGACGCTTCATGGTCAGGCTGGCGAAGACGTCCTCGAGGATCGACCGAGTGGTGACGGTGTAGACGTAGCGGTCCGCCTGGACGTCCTCGCCGCCGACGTAGGACGGATACGTGGGAACAGGCTCCGTGCCGCGCCTGAGCACCTCGGCAAGGGACCGAACCTCGGCATGGTGCTGGGGCTCGCGCTGAGCTTCGGTCGACGTCACGCCAGTCGACCCCGTCGTGACGAATCGGTGCACACCCTCATCGGCCGAATCCTGCCGCGGGTGCCTGACATGGCCCTGATGTCAGTCTGACGATGGTGGGAGCGGGTGGCGTTCCGCCGGCACAGTGATGTCATGGCTCGCCCTGCGACGATGTCATGACTCGCCGTGGGACGGAGTCGCAGGCGACCCTCGACGCGGCGGCCGGTCGACCAGCGGCGGGTCAACCAGCGGCGGGTCAACCAGCGGCCGGTCGACCAGCGGCCGAGCGGCTGGCAGGTGGCGGCCCGGTTCCCGTACCGGGCGACGTGACACCACGTGCCGCGGTGGGTTGGGGGTTGCCGTTGGGGGTGCTGATCGTCGGGACGTTCATGTCGATCCTGGATATCAGCATCGTCAATGTGGCCATCCCCACTGTTCAGAACGAGTTCGGGGGGACCACCGACGAGGTGCAGTGGGTGATCACGGCGTACGCGCTGACGGAGGGCGTGGTGGTGCCGGTCACCGCGTGGCTGGGGGATCGCCTCGGGCTGAACCGGTTGTACAACCTGGCGCTGCTGGCGTTCGCTGCGGGGTCGGTGCTGTGCGGGCTGGCCTGGGACCTGAACAGCCTGGTGATCTTCCGGGTCGTGCAGGCGGTCCCGGGTGGGATCCTGCCGGTGGTCACGCTGTCGATCCTGTACCGGATCGTGCCCAGGGACCGGTTCGGCGTCGCGATGGGCCTGTATGGCCTGGGGGTCGTGTTCGCCCCGGCGGTCGGTCCGACGTTGGGTGGCTATCTGGTCGAGTACGTGGACTGGCGGCTGATCTTCTTCATCAACGTGCCCGTGGGGATCCTGGGTGCGGTGGCCGCGGCGATGGTGCTGCCGCGGTTCCCGGGTGTGGCCGGGCGGCGGTTCGACGTACTGGGTTTCCTCACCGTGGCGGGTGGCTTGTTCGCGCTGCTGCTGGCGATGTCGAAGGGGGAGTCCTGGGGGTGGTCCTCCTACCGGGTCCTGGGCCTGGTCACCGTGAGCGTGCTGAGCCTGGCGTTGTTCGTCGTGGTCGAGCTGGAGGTCGCCGACCCGATACTGGACATCCGAGTGTTCCGTTACCGGGCGTTCACCCACTCGCTGGCGTTGGTCGCGGTGCTGATGTTCGTGATGTATGGGGTGCTGTTCTACATTCCCCTGTTCCTGCAGCAGGTCCAGGGACGAGGAGCGTTCGAGGCCGGGCTCACCCTGCTGCCCCAGGCGCTGGTGATGGCGGTGGTGATGCCGATCTCGGGGCGGGTCTATGACCGCATCGGGCCTCGCTGGCCGGCGGCCATCGGCCTGACGGTCACGGCCGCCGGTACCTACGCGATGCGCACGATGACCATCGACACCTCCCGCGAACAGATCATCTGGTGGATGGTGGTGCAGGGCGTCGGCCTGGGCATCGCCATGATGCCCATCTTCACCGGGGGCATCGCGGTCATCCCGATGAGCCGCGTCAACACCGCCAGCGCGTTCAACAACGTCGTGCAGCGGGTCTCGGGTGCGCTCGGGTTGGCGGTGCTCACCGCGATCTTCACCATCCAGCGGGCCCAGCAGTCGGCCGGACGCGCCGCGCTGCTGCCCGCGAACACCACCCCCAGCACCACCACGCTGCACCTCGGCCCGACCGCTCCGGACGGGGCGGCCCTGTACGCCACCTACCGGATGACCGGGCTGCAGGTGTTCGTCACGGCGATGGACGACCTGTTCCTGATCGTCGCCGCGCTCAGCGGCCTGGGCGCGCTGAGCGCGCTACTACTGCGGTCCGGGCCCACTCCCGCCACCCCAGCCGGCTTCGCGAAGCTGGGCGACGACGGGGCCGACACTCCTCCGGGGAGCACCTGACCAGTGCGGGCCGAGCTCGAGCTGGTGGCGGTCACTCTCGCGGGCTGAGCTTGCTGAGAAGGATCGAGGTCTCCTCGTCAGCGGGCAGGAAGGCCTCGAGTTTGAGCTCGGCGAGGGTGACGTCGGTGGCGGTGCCGAAGGTGGTGATCGTGGTCATCAGCCGGAGCTCCCCGTGCGCGCAGCCGAGCTGGAGGGGAACGGCGAACCCGAGGTGGTCGGGTCCTGGTTCGGGGGTGGCGGCCGGCGCGTAGCCCTCGAGCTCGGCGAGCAACCGATCCAGCTCGGGATCGGGGTTTCGCAGTGACTCCTGGCGGACCCGCTGGGTGATGTGGCGGCTCCATTCGGTGAGGTTGCGAATGTGAGGTGCGATCCCCTTCGGGTGCAGCGCCAGGCGGTAGGCGTTGACCGGTGGTGTCAGCAGCTCCGGTGCGACCCCGTCGGTCAACGCGGTGAGCGCGGCATTGGCGGCCACCACGTCACCATGGCGGTTGACGATGATGGCCGGGAAGGGCAGGTGGCCGTCCAGGATGTGCTGCAGCGCGCCGAGGACGGGGCGCAGCGCCGGGTCTCCCAGGTCGGTCTCCGGGTAGGCGGGAGCGAAGCCGGATGCGAGCAGCAGGTCGTTGCGTTCCCGCAGCGGCAGCTCCAGCGACTCGGCCAGGCGGATCACCATGCCCCGGCCGGGGAGCGAGCGGCCACTCTCGATGAAGCTGACGTGGCGCTGGGTGGTGCCGGCACGCAGCGCGAGCTCGAGCTGACTCAGGTTGCGGCGGGCGCGGACGTCCCGCAACGCACCGGCGATGCCACTACTCTGCATGCGGCTAGTTGTAGCCCCTCCACCAGGTTGTCGCCATTCCCTGAAGGGAATTGCCGCTAGGTCGGGCTGGCGAGACCATGGTCACCATGAGTGGCGAGACTCGCTTCGGCGTGCTTCGGGCGGCTGAAGCCGGCCGGTTGTGGGCGAGCCGGCGGGCGCCACGAACCGCCGGATGACCCCACCGACCCGCCTCATCGGGTCCGCCTCGTCAACAAAGATCGAAGATCGGAGAGAACAGGAAACCATGCCTGACATCACAGACGTCATCGACATCGTCGACCGCTACTGCGCTGTGTGGCACGAGTCGGACCCCGACCTCCGGAGAAAGTCCGTCGCCGAGCTATGGGCCGTGGACGCCGTACATACCATCGAGGAGGCGGTGTTCCGAGGTCGTCCAGCGATCGAGAAGCGCATCGCCGACGCCCACCAGCAGTTCGTCGCCACTGCGGGGTTCATCTTCCGGTCGGTCGGCAGCATTCTCTACCATCACAACGCCGTGAAGCTCGGCTGGGAGATGGTCCCGGTCGCCGGCGACGACCCCGTCGCGACCGGTTCCGCCTTCCTCCTGCTCGACGACGACGGCCTGATCCAGGCTGACTATCAGTTCACCAACATGTGAACTGATAGTCGAGCGCCCATCAGCGGCGCGGCGTGAGAGAATCGCGGTGACGACCATGCAGCTTCATCCGTTCGAGCGCTTCTGGCGCAATCGTCTGTTCGCCCGGGTCCGGCATCATCTGGCCCGGTTCCGGCGTTCCTCGGGGGTCCTGACGCGGGCACATGCAACACTCATCCGCTGGACCGGGGGCCGGATCCGGCGCTCGTTCGTGTTCACCGGTGGGATGCCGATCCTGGTTCTGACCACGGTGGGGCGCAAGACGGGCAAGCGCCGCTCGACCCCGCTCGCCTTCCTCAGATGGGGCGATGCGTTCGCGGTGATGGCGTCGAACGCCGGCAGTGACCGTCTCCCGGCCTGGTGGCTCAACCTGCTAGCCGACCCCGCCGCGGAGATCCTCGCCGATCGCAACCGCTACCAGGTGACGGCGCGCCGGGCGGACCCCGAGGAGGACGAAGCGATCTGGGGCACGGTCACGGGCCTCAACCCTGGCTTCGACGAGTACCGCCGGCTCACCGAGCGACGGATCCCGGTTGTTCTCCTCGAGCTGCGGCACCCCTGAGGCCGCTGCCAGTGAGGGTTCTCCGATGAGTCTGAACCGGTACCGGTTCATCCGGGTCGACGAGTTCTTCACGGGTTTTCACCGGTGGGAAACGCTGACCGCCGCCACGGGGCACACCTATGACCGGTCGAGTCGAACGCTGACCGTCACCTTCACGCGTCCCGACGGTTCGCCGTGTGCGTTGCTCCTCACCGTCCTGGAACGGGACACCTTCCGGGTGCGGTTCAACCCGGGCCTGCGCGCCGGCGTTGACTACAGCACCCAGAACAGCCGTTCCGTCGTCATGGACACCATGGGCGGGCTCACGGAGAGCCTGATCCGGGCGGAGCCCTTCGCGCTCGACGCCCGCGAGGGCGCCGGCGGCATCACGTTGGTCACCTCCGCTTCGGACGGTTCGTCGTTCATGAAGGTGGTGGTGACCTATCAGCCGTTCGGCATCGTCGTATACGGCTCGTGCGCGGGGGAGGACTACAAGGTATGGGAGACGGCGACGCCGGCGATCTCGTTCACGGCCAACGGGGCCGAGGACTTCGCCGTCATCCAGAGTGTGCGGCGGCCGGCGACCGCGACCTATGTGGGCTTCGGGGAGCACGGTGGGAAGTCGCTGCGCAAAAACAGCGAGCAGCTCACGTACTTCAGCTTCGACAACTACGCCTACGACCAGGTCTACGGGCGGGGTCCTTTCGAGGAGCGTGAGCCGCTCTACCATGCCGACCCGTTCTTCCTCGAGTTGAACGGGGTCCCGGACCGTGACAGCGTCTATGGCGTCTACGTCGACAACCCGGCGCAGGTCTTCATGGATCTCGGTTACACCGACTCCACGCGGTACCTGCTGGGGACCCGGTTCGGTGACCTGGACTACTACGTGTACGTCGGCCATGAGACGGCCGACGTCGTCGGCCGGTTCTCCTCCATCGTCGGCCGGTCGCGCCTGAAGCCTCGCTATGCCCTCGGTTACCACCAGGGGTGCTACGGGTACGAGGACCGGGGGGCCCTCGAGTGGGCCGTCACCCGGTACCGGGCGCATGCGATCCCGCTCGACGGCCTGCACGTGGACGTCGATATCCAGCACGACTACCAGACGTTCACCATCAACGAGGACCGGTTCCCCGACCCCGCTGGCATGTTCGCCGCCCTCCGGGCGCTCGGCGTGAAGTGCGCCACGAACATCACGCCCATCATCAGTGACCGCGACCCCGGCTACCCGACCCACCGGGACGGTGTGGCGCGGGCGTTCTTCGTGACGGACACGCGCGTCGAAGCCGGCGACCCTGCGGCCAAGGTGTACCAGCAGTACGGGGGAGGCGACGCCTACCAGACGTTCGACGAGCCGGGCAGCAGCTACGACAGCGGCCGGCCCTACCTCGGTGAGGTGAACTACGGAGGAACTCTCGGCACCACGGGCAACTACCCGGACCTGGGCCGCAAGGAGGTCCGCCATTGGTGGGGCAGCCAGTACCAGCACCTGTTCGACATGGGCCTGGAGATGGTGTGGCAGGACATGACCACCCCGGCCATCCGGGACACCCGGGGGGACATGAAGGGTTTCCCGTTCCGCCTGCTCGTGACCGACGACCGGCTCTCCGACACCGCGCCGACGAGGACCCCGGCCATCCGCGCGTGGAACCTCTACTCCTACAACCTGCACAAGGCCACCTACCACGGCCTCAACCGCCTCACCGGGCGGGACAACAAGCGGAACTTCATCGTCGGGCGGGGGAGCTTCACCGGGATGCACCGGTTCGCGGCGCTCTGGACCGGCGACAACACCTCGACGTGGGACTTCCTCCGCATCAACCTCTCCCAGGTGCTGGCGATCGGCCTCTGCGGGCAGCCGATGTCCGGGCAGGACATCGGCGGGTTCGCCCAGGGGGAGCCGAACCAGGGCTGGGTGGGCCCCGAGCTCCTGATGCGCTGGACGATGGCCGGGGCGTTCCTGCCCTGGTTCCGCAACCACTACGTGCGCAAGGGCCAGAAGCAGTTCCAGGAGCCCTTCCAGTACGTCGAGTGGTTCCAGACCTACGGCCGGCCGGTGCCGGACCCTCCGTTGTACGAGATGGTCGTCCCGGTCTGCCGCCACTACATCGGGCTGCGCTACCGCCTCCTCCAGCTGTTCTATGACGCCATGTTCGAGAACACCCGCACCGGGATGCCGATCTGCCGACCGCTGTGCGTGACCGACCCGGGGGACAAAGCCCTGTACTCCAGCAAGGCCGACTTCCTGGACGACGAGTTCTGCGTCGGGGCGGACCTCCTGGTCGCCCCCGTCCTCGACCCCCAGTCGGTGGGCGGTGGGAAGCGTGACGTCTACCTGCCCTCAGGCAGCGACTGGTACTGCTTCATGGACGACCGGCTCCCGCTCGCGCGCCCCGTGCCCGGCGGCACGACGATCCGCGACTTCGACTCCTCGCTCGGTACGGCGGGCGACCACATCGCTTTCCTGGTGCCGCTGTACGTGCGCGCGGGTGCGGTCATCCCGACGATCGAGCTGGAGCAGTTCGTCGGAGAGCGCAACCACCACAACCTGCCGAACCCGATCACCCTCACCGTGTACCCAGGACGGGTGGGCGCGTACTCCATGTACCTCGACGACGGCGTCAGCCGCTCCTCGGCCCCCAGGCGGCCGGTCGAGGAGGGCGGTGACGAGCAGGCCGGCGACGAGTACCGCAAGGTCCAGATCACGCACTCCTACCCGGCGGCGGGAAGGCGTGTCATCAGGGTGGAGCGGGTCACCGACGGGTACACCCCGCCGTGGGAGAAGGACTTCCGGGTCGCGGTCCTGCACGACCCGGCCGAACCCACGGGGTCCTCGGGACCGCTGGCGCGGCTGAGCATCGACGGCACGGAGGTCGACCCCCTCCCGGGTGCCACCGCCGCGCAGCGGGCGGCCGCGCTGGAGGCCTCCGAAGCGGCCGCCTGGTACTACGACGACATCCTGAACCGCAGCGTCGTCAAGCTCTTCGACGACCGGCCCTCGCGGCTGATCCAGCTGACCTACTCCGCCTCACGACAGGCCAGGGGCTAGCAGCTCTGCGGGACTCCCCTGGCCTCGGGTCTCGGCGTGCGAACGGAGCTGGGCTGCCCAGTCGACGTGCGCGGGCCAGAGCATCCGGATCTGCGTGGGGTAGCAGGCGATGGCGCGCCACTTGCGTTCCCACGCGTCGGACCGGGCGGCTGGTGTCTCGGACAGCGCCGGCGGGGGCGGCCGGCCGATGGCGTAAGGGAGGTCCTCCCAGAGCAGGACCGGCGCCCTGGCACCCGCGGCGGCGTCCAGGACGGCCGCTCTGGTCAGCCGGTGGTCGACGTGGTCACCCACCGCGGCGCAGGTCAGCACCAGGTCCGGGTCGATCGCGGCGAGGATGCGGCGGACGTCGCGGCAGACCTCACCCCGGAGGTCACCCTGGTCGAGGGGCAGCTCGTCGAACATGGCCTGGTCGTGGCCGCACAGCCAACGGCCCTCGGGTGTGCGCCGGTAGATGGCATCGAGGAAGCCGCGGTGGTGGGTGCGGGCGCCGAGCTGGTCCATCGCGGCCCGGTCCTCCGCGCTGCGCAGCGCGACAGCTGATGCGTCCTGGGGAAGACCGCCCCTCACGTGGAAAGCGCGGGCAACCGGGGAGATCGGCTCGTGCGGAGCCCCCGCGAACAGGGTGACGACGTGGACGTCGGCACCGCGGATGGCGAAGTCGGCCAGTGTCGCGCCCGCCGAGAGCGCGGCGTCGTCGAGATGGGGTGAGACCGCCAGCACGCGGCGTACGGTGGTCACCGGAGACGCCAGACCGCATGGGCGAACAGGTCAGGATCCCCGGGGGGCACGAGTTCACCGCAGCGACCCTGATCGAGCAGTTCCCCGCGGACCGGCCACGGCAGGTGGTGCGTCACGAACACCACAGTCGGGCGCGCGAAGGACCCCATGACACGACGTTAGCGTCCCGAAGGCCCGCCAGGCGGTGCGGAGGGACGGACAGGGCGGTGCCGCTGCGGTTCGTGGAGTCGCGCACCAGCACGGTGTCCGGCTGCTGACAGCGAGCGCGAGTCCGACGCAGTCCGCGCTGCCGGAAGAACCCGACCTTGGCTGAGATTATGAACTCCGGCAAGAGGTCGCCTCCGATGCGCGAATGTCCAGTGTGAGATGAAACCGAGATAGTTGTAACCGGGCCACGGTGGGCGGCCACCCAACTTTGACCCCGAGGCAAGGACCGCAACGTCGTCGAGCGCTATATCAACAAGCTCAAACAGTTCCGCGTGGTGCCCACTTGCTACGACAAACCAGGGACACCGCCCGGACGGCTTCGCACATGGCCCAGCTCGGTCGGTTCAGCCCACCGTCGTCGGTGATCGCGATGTGGCGGGGGAACCCGCGCTCACGGGTCGTCAACGTGACGACGATGGCCTGCCGGATCGGTAGGGCGTTGAACCGGTCGATGGACACCACCACGCACGGACGGGTGCCACGCTGTTCGTTGGCCGTCGTCGGGTCCAGTTCCACTGACCAGATCTGTCCCCGCGCGACACTCACTGATCGTACTCCGGCCACTCCTGCGCGGCGGCGGTGTCGGGGGTAGCGGTGCTGAGCTGCCACTCGTGCAGCTCGCCCGGATACTCAGCCCACCCATCCGGATCCTCATGCCGCATCCGCTGGTAGGCGGCCTCGATATCGGACCAGCGCTGGCAGCCGACCTCGACGCGGGCATCGGCACCGGAGCTATAGCTGCTCCTGTGTCAGAGAATGCTGTTCGGCGCGACCTGGTGTTCGTCATCCACGGGCTGCTGTCGAGCACGAGCTGACGCCGCAGGGCCTGCCGGACCTGCTCGTCACCCCGAGCGCGCCACGCTGAGTGACCAGCAGGTTTCGGGCTGTTGCCAGAGAACTGTAACGGTGGCTCCGGAGCGGCGATGATACTACCGTCTTGATCTGACAGCGACGAACGTGACACAGGAGGTTCTCCCGCAATGGGTGACTCGAGCCAGCGACTCGACAACCTGCTCACCGAGAGCCGGGTGTTCCCCCCGAGCGAGGCCTTCGCCGCGCGGGCGAACGCCACCGCCGCCCTCTACGATCACGCCGCCGCCGACCGGGAGGCCTTCTGGGCGCGGCAGGCGCACCGGCTGCACTGGCATACTGACTTCGACCAGGTCCTCGACTGGTCCAACCCACCGTTCGCCAGATGGTTCGTCGGCGGCAGGCTCAACGTCGCCTACAACTGCGTGGACCGGCACGTCCAGGACGGCCACGGCGACCAGGTCGCCTTCCATTGGGAGGGCGAGCCGGGGGACACGCGGACCATCACCTACGCCGACCTGCAGCGGGAGGTCGCCAAGACGGCCAACGCGTTGCTCTCGCTGGGCCTCGAGACCGGGGACCGGGTGGCCATCCAGCTGCCGATGATCCCCGAGGCGGTCTTCGCCATGCTCGCCTGCGCCCGGCTGGGCATGCCGCACAGCGTGGTCTTCGGTGGCTTCTCCGCCGAGTCGCTGCGCCAGCGGATCAACGATGCTCAGGCCAAGCTGGTGATCACCGCCGATGGCCAGTACCGGCGGGGCGACGCGGCCCCGTTGAAGGCCAACACCGACGAGGCGCTGCGGGACACTCCGACGGTGCGGCACGTCCTGGTGGTCCGGCGCACCGACGTCGACGTCGACTGGACCGAGGGCCGCGACCTGTGGTGGCACGAGCTGGTGGGTCACCAGTCCGACCAGCACGCCTGCGAGGCGTTCGACAGCGAGCACCCGCTGTTCATCCTCTACACCTCGGGCACCACCGGAAAGCCCAAGGGCATCCTGCACACCTCCGGCGGCTACCTCACCCAGTGCGCCTACACCCACCACGTCGTCTTCGACCACAAGGCCGGTGAGGACGTCTACTGGTGCACCGCCGATATCGGCTGGGTCACCGGGCACAGCTACATCGTCTACGGGCCGCTGGCCAACCGGGCGACGTCGATCATGTACGAGGGCACTCCGAACACCCCGCACGAGGGCCGGCACTGGGAGATCGTGCAGCGCTACGGCGTCACGACCTACTACACCGCGCCGACGCTGATCCGCACTTTCATGAAGTGGGGCAAGGAGGTCCCGGCGAAGCACGACCTGTCCTCGCTGCGGTTGCTGGGCAGCGTCGGGGAGCCGATCAACCCCGAGGCCTGGATGTGGTACCGGGACCACATCGGCGAGCAGCGGTGTCCGATCGTGGACACCTGGTGGCAGACCGAGACCGGCGCGATCATGATCTCGCCGCTGCCCGGCGTCACCGCGACCAAACCCGGCTCGGCGATGCGCCCGCTGCCGGGCATCAGCGCCGCCGTGGTCGACTCCTCCGGCGCTCCGGTCGGCCACGGCCAGGGCGGCTACCTGGTGCTGGATGCGCCCTGGCCCGGGATGTTGCGCACCATCTGGGGTGATGACGAGCGGTACCGGGAGACCTACTGGTCCCGCTTCGGCGAGCGCGGCTACTACTTCGCCGGGGACGGCGCCAAGTACGACGACGACGGCGCGATCTGGCTGCTGGGCCGGGTGGACGACGTGATGAACATCTCCGGGCACCGGATCTCCACCACCGAGGTGGAGTCCGCGCTGGTGTCGCATCCGACGGTGGCCGAGGCCGCCGTGGTCGGTGCCCCCGACCCGATCACCGGGCAGGGCATCGTCGCGTTCGTGATCCTGCGCGGCCACGTCGCGCAGAACGAGGCACGGGGCGAAGCGGCGATCAAGGAGCTGCGCAACCATGTGGCCACCCAGATCGGCGCGATCGCCAAGCCGAGGCAGATCATGGTCGTCGCGGACCTGCCGAAAACCCGATCCGGCAAGATCATGCGCCGCCTCCTGCGCGACGTCGCCGAGCACCGCGAGATAGGCGACGTCACAACCCTCGCCGACTCCTCAGTCATGGACCTCATCTCCGCCGGCATGCGCTCCGGAGCGGGGGAGTAGCCCGCGATCGCCATTCGGCGCCGAGTCGCGGTCCAGACACCCACCGGTTGTTGCGGGCATGCTGGGTAGGTGGGTGGGTTGGTTCCTGAGGCCGAGCTGCGGTGGCGCTTCTCGCGGGCGAGTGGGCCGGGCGGGCAGGGCGTCAACACCACCGACTCGCGGGTCGAGCTGATCTTTGATGTGGCGGCCAGCACCGCGTTCACGCCGGCCCAACGGGACCGAATACTCCAGCGGCTGTCCGGTCGGCTGGTGGACGGGTCGCTCACCGTGGTCGCCGCCGAGCACCGCTCCCAGCTGCGGAACCGGGAAGCGGCGCGAGCCCGGCTCGCCGCGATACTCCGCCAGGCGCTGGCCGCGGACCCACCGACGCGCCGCCCGACGCGGCCGTCCCGAGCCGCGCGGGAACGCCGCCTGACCGACAAGCGCCGCCGTAGCGAGGTGAAGCGGTTCCGCGGCTCCGGCGACGATGAGTGACCAACCGGGCGAGGCGGTGATGATGACCGCTCAGGAGGCGCAGGCGCCGGTGGAGACCTCGGTGTCTCGGCTCGCTGCCGCGGCGACGTCACCGGCGATCTCGTCATCGGCGAGCACGAACCCGGTCTCGTCGTTGTCCACCGCCGCCCCGAACACCAAGCCGAGCACCTG
>Ga0213882_10000117_pt1 | contig 35818 bp, 35 predicted proteins | sample BarmaccoBMER_R09_FD_160106 | JGI IMG/M metagenome (GOLD analysis project Ga0213882, IMG submission 160106) | Barbacenia macrantha exposed rock microbial communities from rupestrian grasslands, the National Park of Serra do Cipo, Brazil - ER_R09 ...
AGGGCGAGCGGCTGCAGGATGCCGTTGCTGATCGTCAGTTTCGGCGCCGTGGCGCCCGGTGCGTAGATCTGCACCTGGCCCGACGGCTCGGTATAGCACGCGACGTAGAGAGTATTCGCGGCATCGAGCAGCACGCCACCCGGTTCCGCACCCAAACGCAGCTTGCGCACGAGCTTCCCACGGTCGGCCCCGTATTCCGTCACGGTGCCTTTGTTGGCGTTGGAGACGTAGATCCGGCGCGGGTTTGCAGTGACCGCCCACGGCGCCCAGATGCCTTGACGTAGGATGCGCACGAGCGTGTCGTTCGGCGGCGCATAAACGCTCACGCTCTTACCGTAGCCGAGGTCTGCGTCGCCGACGATCAGATCGTCGTTCTTGTCGAGGGCGACCGCTTCGGGACCGACCACTGCGTCGGTGATGGTCCGCAGCAACGAGCCGTCGGGCCCGTACACGGTAACCGTGTTTCCGAAGAGATTCGCGACGTAGAGGTTGCCGTGCGAGTCGAGCGCGATTGAGGCCGGATCATTGATTGATTGGCCGATCGTCAACGAGGGCGAGCTGCCTCCGGACGGGTAGACCGACACCGTGTTGCTCTCGCCGTTCGCGACATAGAGATTGCCCCGCGCGTCCGTGGCGAGCGCATACGGCCAGCCCACTCCCGTGCTGATGGTACGCACGAAGCGTCTCGACGACGGCGCGTACACGCCGATGCTGAAGTCGCCCGTAATCGCGTAGAGATAGCCCGCACCGTCGAGCGCCAGGGCTCCCGTCGAAGTTCCTTGCGTGCTGAATCCGTCCGTGATCGTCTTGACCAGCTGTCCGTCGAGCGTGTATTCGGTGATCTGGCTGAAGCCTTCCACGAAGAGATCGAGCTGTGAGGAGGCGGCTCGCGCTCGACCGTCGGGCGGCAGCACGACGGATCGTTGGGAGAGGTCGTTCGAGCCCGCGCACGCGCTGAGCGTACCCGTCAATATCGATGCCAGCGAAAAAGCGAGGAGCGATTTGCTTTGCATGGCGTACTCCTTGTGGTTACCGCATGTTTGGATCCAGGGCGTCGCGCAGGCCGTCACCGATGTAGTTGATCGCCAAAACGGTGATCAGAATGCAGAGGCCGGGAAAGACCGCCGCCCACCAGGCCGTCTGGAGATTACTCTGCGCGTTGGCGAGCATGTTGCCCCACGACGCCGTGGGCGGCTGGATGCCCAGCCCGAGAAACGAGAGCGTCGACTCCAAGATAATGACGTTCGCGACGTCGAGCGTTGCCTGAACGACGATCGGCGCGATCGCGTTGGGCAACAGATGACGGAAGATGATCCGCCCATCGTTGTTCCCCAGGGCGCGGGCGGCCTCGGCGAACTCGCGCTCGCGCAAGCTCAAGAACGACGCACGCACGAGACGCGCGACGGGCGGCCACGACAGCGCGCCGATGATCACGACGATGACGCCGAAGCTCAAGGCCGCCTTCGAAGAGCTCGCAGCGACGATCGCGGTGAGCACCAACAGCAACGGCAGGAGCGGAATCGAGAGAAAGACGTCGGTGACGCGCATCAGGGCGTAGTCCACCCAGCGGCCGTAGTAGCCGGCGATCGCGCCGAGTGTCGCACCGATCAACACCTCCATGATCACGGCGAAGAGCCCCACCGTGAGCGAGATGCGCGCGCCGAAGAGCAGCCGCGACAGAAGGTCGCGCCCGACTTCGTCGGTGCCTAGCGCGTGACCGCCGCAATCGGCCGCGCCTTGGAAGCACGGCGGAAGCGGCTGTCCCTGCCAGTGCACGTTGTCGATCGCGTTCGGATCGAAGGGCGCGAGCTGGCCCGCCAGCGCGGCGGCCAGCACCATCAGGGCGAGAACGATCAGTCCCGCCAGCGCGAGCTTGTGCCGCCGGAGTCGAGTCCAGAACGTAACCTTTGAAAAGACGGCGTCGTCGTCGGCAACGATCGTCGGCATGGGAACGCTCGGTGCTGCCATGATGCCTCTAGGGTCCCTAGTCGTACTTCACGCGCGGATCGAGCCACGCGTAGACGACGTCGGCGAACAAGTTCGAGAAGACCACCAAGAACGCGACCAATAACAGGTAACCCATCAGCAGGGCGAGATCGCTTTGATAGAGCGCGTTGATAAATAAGCGCCCCATACCGGGCCACGCAAAGATCGTCTCAGTGATGATCGCGCCCGCCAGCAGGCTCGGCAGCGACAGCGCGATCACGGTCACCACCGGAATCAGCGCGTTCTTGAGCCCGTGCCGAAACAGAATTGCCCGGAACGCGAGCCCTTTTGCGGCGGCCGTCCGCATGTAATCCGTTCCCAAGACCTCCAAGAGCGACGACCGCATGAACCGGCTGAAGAGCGCGATCTGCAACAGCGAAAGCACAACGGCCGGAAGGATCAAGTGCGAGAGCCGATCGCCCAGATCGAACGTATCGCTGCTGGAGATTCCCGCCGACGGTAGTTGGATTTGATAACCGAACGGCAGCGGGATCCCATGCACGGCAAACGCGAGCTGCATCATCAGAGCAAACCAGAATACCGGCATGGATTGCCCGAAGAACGCAAAGGTCGTGATCGCGTAGTCCAGCACCGAGTAGCGAAACACCGCCGACACGATGCCGGCCGTGATGCCGATCCCAATCGCGATGACCAGCGACGCACCCATGAGCTCGAGCGTCGCGCCGAAGCGCTCGATCAGCGCTTGGAAGACGGGCTCCGAGTTACTGGTCGAGTAGCCCATGTCGCCCACCAGCACGTGACCGAGCCATTTGAGGTACTGGATCGGAACGGGTTGATCCATTCCGAGATTGTGCTTGAGCCGCGCGATGTCGGCCGGCGTGATGTGCGGGTTCTGCAGGTACGGCGCGAGCGGGCCGCCCGGCATGTTGTACAGGATTGCGTACAAGATCACCGAGATCGCCAGCAGCAGCGGAATAGCCTGAAGCGTCCGCCGCACGACGTACGTGAACACCTCCGGCTAGTTAATAGGCGTGAGGGAAAAGGCCTTCAGCGCGCCGCGGCGGCTCGGTCGGGCAAACCGAGAATCGAACGCGCCTTTTCCGGGGTCGCGACGGGACGGCCCGCCTCGGCGGCGATCCGCGCAACGCGCGCGACGAGCTCCTCGTTGCGCGCAAGCTTGCCGCGGCCGTAGTACAGGTTGTCTTCCAGACCCACACGTACGTGACCGCCCATTGCGATGGCCGCCATGGCCATGAGTAGTTGCTGGCGCCCGATGCCGGCGACCGACCACGTGCATCCGTCGGGAAGATCGTCCACTAAGTCGCACAGATTCGCGACGGTCGCATCCAGGCCGCCCGGAACGCCCAGCACCAAGTCCACGTGTTGCGGGAACGACAGCAGGCGCTCGCGCGCGAGGCGCCGCGCGTTAGCAATGTGCCCCTTATCGAAGATCTCCAGCTCGGGACGCACGCCGTATTCGTTCATCTTCTTCAGGATCGCGCGCATGATCGGAAAGCTATTTTCGAAGATGTCGTCGCCGAAGTTGACGCTGCCGCAGGTCAGCGTAGCCATCTCGGGGCGCAGCTCGAGAACGCCCGCGCGCTCCTCGGGCGTCATGCCGATCGCGCCTCCCGTCGAGAACTGAACGATGAGTTCGCTCGACGCTCGGATCGCCTCGTACGCTTCGCGAAACCGCTCGACGCTGTGCGTGTTGCTGCCGTCGTCGTTGCGGCAATGCACGTGCAGGATGGAGCCTCCGGCCTGCTGCACGGCGCGCGCCGTCTCGCCGAGGAGCTTCGGCGTATGGGGCAGATAGGGCGTCTGGTCGATGCGCACTTCGGCGCCGACCGGCGCGCAGGTGATGATGAGCGGGTCCATTCGCTGCTATCTTCGGAGCGTTGTGCGCGCGTTCATTGCGCGACCGCGCGGTAAGCGGCGGCAATAAAGTCGCGATCGAGCCCGAGCAGATCGGCCAATGCAATGGCGTCGCCGGTTGCCGACTCCGCCTCGCCGACCTCGGCGACGCGATAATCCATCGATGCGCCGAGCGTCGCGAGCACCTGCTCGATCCGCTCGTCTCCGCTCGGCTGCGGTATTGAGCGCAATCCGCGAACGGCGAAATGGCGCGCGCCGGAGGCCGCCGCAACGCCGCCGAGGTGGGTCGCGAGCATCGCGCACGCGCTGCGGCTGCGCAGCCGCTCGAGCAACGCGATCAGCAGCGCTCTGCCTTCGTGCGGCGTCGTTGTGCGCGCAAACTCGTCGCCCAACAGCAACAGACGCGGGGCCGCGCGTTCGAAGACCTCTTTGAGCGCCAAGACCTCCCGCGCAAACGACGACAGCAATCCTCCGATTCGCTCGTCTCGGCCGAGCCCGAGCCAAGCGATTTGGTCGAAAAGACCGGCGCGCGCGCGCGTCGCCGGTACGGGCAGTCCATACGCGCAGCAAAGCGCGACGAAACCGCACGTCTGCAGGCACACGCTCTTGCCGCCCATGTTGGGACCGGTGAGCACGGCCGCGCCGTCGAGCCGCACGTCGAGCGCCGTGAACTCACGGCCTGCGAGTGCAAGCTGCTCTTCGAGCGGCAAGAAGCGCGCCTGCTCGAACTCGAGGGTGGGCTCTGCCGAGATGTCGGGCGCCGTGCAGCCGTGCCGCCGCGCGTAAACGGCGGCGGCCACGAGCACGTCGAGCTCCCCCAACGCCGCGCCTGCGGCGCTCACCTCGACTGCGCGCTCCCGCACCACCACCGAGAGCCGCGCGCGAACCTCTTCTTCGGCTTGCGCGGCGGATCGGTCGGCTGCGTCCCGGCGCTGCAGCGCCGTTACGGTGGCTTCGTCATACTGCGCCCGGCAAAGAAAATAGGTGGGCGCCTCACGGATGACGTGCACGCCGGCTGGAAGATCGCCGCGAAGCTCCCCGCGCATCACGATGAACTCGTCGCCGAGATCCTCGCGATCGAGAGCGGCGGCAATGCGCTGCTCTTCGCGGCCGCGCAACGCCTGGAACTCGGCGTGCGCATCCGCTCGGCGTTGTCGGGCGACGGCGAGCCCGTCATCGAACGCGTCGGCCAGATAGAACGACGTTGCATCGTCGCGCTGGCCCGTAGCGAGCGCATCGCCCACCCCGCGAACGGCGGCGTTGCAGAGCGGCTCGAACTGACCGCTATCCGCAACGAGTGAGTCCACGCGAGCGAGCGTCGCGCAAAAGCGCCGCAACTCGAGGAAAGCCGGATCGCTCAGCACGTCGCCGATTGCGGCGCCGGCGAGGGCGGCGGCGACGTCGGGCACGTCGCGCAAGAGCGCTCGCAGTGCCTCGAGTCTCCCAGGGTCCAGCGCCGCGGCGAGTTCCACGATACGTCGTGTGCGCGATCGCGCGGCGGACTCGTCGCCGGCGAGAAACGGCGTGACCTCCGAAAAGCTGCGTTCCCCGTACGCGCTGAGCGGTGCAACCGCGTCAACGAGCCAGGAAAAGCCGATGAGCTCGGCCGTCGGACGATCGAGCAACTTCGATCGCCTCATGCCGCGCGCGCGCCGCGATAGACGTCGAAGGTCGGAAGCTGCGTCGCGTTCGCGACAGCCGTGCCGAAATCGACCGGCTCGAACTGCCGCTCTGCGGCAGCGGACGCGACGGTCGCCGCAACGACTCGAAGCGGACGGCGACAGCGAATTCGCAGCCGCGCGAACGCTTCCGCGGCCGCCCGTCCCCGCAAGGCGATCTGCGTTGGATCGTTCACGACGATCTGACGCGACTCGCGCTCCGCAATAAAGCGGCCCACCAGCGTCTCCGTCAGCGCGTTTTCGACCGTAATGCCCGGCGCTTCCGCATCGAAGCCCGGCACGCGCAATCGCGCGACCAATGCGCCGGTATCGAGCGCGGTTTCGGCGACGGTCGCCGAGTCCGCAGCCCCGGCGGCGACGATGACGGCTCCGCGCGTTCCCGCGAGCGCCGCAACCCGATCGACGGCGCCATCCACGATCACGAGATCGCTGCGTTCACGCAACTCGGCGATGACGTCGCGCATGCCGGCAGCCGTCGGAGGTCCGGTCACCTCGTACGGGCCGGGCGTCTCGACGCCGGCAAAGAGAATGTTCCCGCTTGGCGTCTGCAGCGATGAAACGCGAAGACGCGGCATGCCGGCGACTGCGGCAACACACCTACGGCGCTGACGAAGCAGGTGCCGGGCGAAAGCCAGAGCCGCGGCTTCGCGGCGCCATCGCCGAGCGTTCCGCGGTCGCGACCCACCGACGCCAACGCGACGCGGAGCTTCTTCCGCACCGCGGCGAAGTAGATTGCGCGCACCGTCGTGGTTTTTCCGGCATCGCGCCCGATGCCGACCACGAAGATCGTGCCGTCGCCACCGGCCTTCGCCAGCGCCAATAGCTCATCGCCGACACGCACGAAAGCGTCCTTACCCTATCCCAGCCGCAGCGCCTTGAGCACTGTGAAGAGGATTCCGGTCAACGCCAACAGGAGGCCGCCGACCAGGGCCGCGTTGCGTTCCGCATACCGCCCGAGCCACCGCCCGATGGTGAGCCCGAGCGACGTAGCCGCAACGTTCGTTATGGCAATGATGATTAGCGAGACCGGCATCGGCACGCCGATGTATAAAATCGAGAAACCGATCCCCAGGGAATCGAGGCTGATGGCGAGCGACGCGAGCAGCAGGCCGGATCCGCGCGACAGATCCAGTTGTGACGAGGCGCTGAGCTCCGTTCGGCTCTCGCGGATCATATACACGCCGACGGCAAACAACGCGGCGAACCCGATGTAGCCCGCAAAACTGCCGATCAACGCTCCCGCCGCCAAGCCGAGGCCGGCGCCCACGACGTTCATCCCGACCTCCGCAAACGCAAAAGCGAGGCCGATGCGAACTTTGCTTCTCGCCGAGAGTCCTCGCACGCCGACCCCGACGCCGACGGCGAAGACGTCGAGCGCGAGCGCGAGCGCAACGATGAAGACTTTGAAGAATGCCGCGCTCATGGGCACGCTTTGCGCGATGGCTTGGTGAAGCTTCCTGCATGAAGGCCTCGCCGGCACCCATCTTCATCGTCGCGGCGCTATTGCTGCTCGTGGCTCTACTGGGGCCGGTCGCCGTCGTCATCGCTGCAATGTCTCCCGGCGAGGCGTTCGCCGTCTTCGCGAACATCGGCGCCGCACCATTGCGGGTTTCGCTGCTGGCGTCCGCCGCCGCGACGGTGGCCGCGACGCTGCTGGGAGTTCCGGCGGGATACTATCTTTCGCGGCTTCGTGCGCAGGCTCGCGCGGCGTTGCTCTTCCTGCTGGCGCTACCGCTCGCGTTTCCGCCCGTCGCATCGGGCTTGATGGTGATCTACGCGCTCGGGCCGAACTCGGCGCTGGGTGGGTGGCTGTCCGGTCACGGCGTGATCGTTACCGACTCGTTGCTGGGCGTCGCGATCGCCGAATTTTTCGTCTCCGGTTCGTTCGTAGTGATCGCGGCGACGGCCGCATTCAGCGCCATCGACCCGATCTATGCCGATGCCGCGCGCACGCTGGGGATCGGCGAATGGCAGATATTCACGCGCATCGCATTGCCCGGCGCGGCCACCGGCATCGGCGCCGGCATCGCGTTCGCGTGGCTGCGCGCGATTGGCGAGTATGGCGCGACGAGCATCGTCGCGTTTCATCCGACCTCGTTGCCCGTCGCGCTCGACGTCGCGCTCTCTGCGTCCGGCGTTCGCGAGGCGCTCGCCCTGTGTTACGGTTTCGTGATGCTGGCCGCCGTCGCGCTGGCCATCGCGTGGATTTTGCGCCGCGGCGTCGTACACTAGACCGTGCTGCAGAAGAACTTCTACTTTCTCGCGCGACGATTCGTCGCGGGCGAAACGATCGACACCGCAATCGAGGCGGTGCGCAAGCTCAATGCAGCCGGAATGTCGGCCACGTTGGACTTTCTAGGCGAGGACGTGCTGGAGCGCGACGCCGCGCTACGGGTTCGCGACGTGTACTTCGAGATGCTCGATGCGATCGGCGCTTCGGGCGTGGACTCCAACGTCTCCGTGAAGCTCACCGCAATGGGTTTACTGGTTGATGAAGAGTTCGCGTTGGAAAACCTCCTCGCCGTGATGGCAAAGGCCGACGGCAACGCGGATCCCTTCGTGCGCGTCGACATGGAAGGCTCGGCAGTGCTCGAAGCGACGCTGCGCACCGTTTGGCGCGCGTACTCGACCAGGAAGAACGTCGGCCCCGTGCTGCAGGCCTACCTCAGACGCACGCCGGACGACGTGGAGGCGGCGATCGAGCGCGGGGCGCGCGTCCGGCTTTGCAAGGGCGCCTATAACGAACCGGAGGAGATCGCGTACAAACGGATGCCGGAAATTCGAAGGCGGTACCTGGAGTTGGCGAAGCGACTGTTGTCGGCCGGCAACTATCCGGGAATCGCCACTCACGATCGGCGCCTGATCGCCGCCGTCAAGGCGTTTGCCGCGGAGCGCGGAGTCCGCAGCGACGGCTTCGAGTTTCAGATGCTCTTCGGCTGCCGCCCGCGAGTGCAGCGCGAGATCGTTGCGCAAGGGTATAGGCTGCGGATCTACGTGCCGTTCGGGACGCATTGGGCGGGATATTTTTACCGGCGGGTGCTGGAGCGGCGCGAGAACGCGCTGTTCGCGCTCTCCTCGATCTTCTCTCGCTAATGCGAGCGGTGGTGCAGCGCGTGTCGGAGGCGCGCGTCCGCGTGGACGGCGAGACGATCGCGCACATCGCGGCCGGGCTGCTGGTCCTCCTCAGCGTGGGCCTCGATGACGGCGCCGACGACGCGCGTGCGATGGCAGAGAAAATCGCCGGACTGCGGATCTTCCCGGATGCCGGCGGACTGATGAACGAGTCGATCGAGAGCGCGGAAGGTGCGGTGCTCCTGGTCTCTCAATTTACGCTGCACGGCGACGTGCGCCGGGGACGGCGTCCCTCATTCATTGCCGCCGCGAGGGAGCCGCAGGCAGTGGCGCTTTTCGAAGAGACCGGCCGGCGGCTCGAGGAGTTGGGCTTGTCGGTCCAGTACGGGCGCTTCGGCGCCAAAATGGACGTGGCGCTGGTCAATACGGGTCCGGTGACCATACTGATCGACACGAAGCGGCTGTTCTGAGCGACCTAGGCCCCGCTCGGCCGGTCACAAAGCTAATCTCATCCGCGCTCAACCTTGCAGTCAAACTTTCAGGCGCAACGCCGCGTTGTAGTAGTTGGAGAGCGCCGCCGCCCGCTATTTCGGCGGCAAACTAACACAGGTGAAGAAAAGAATGTCAGGCACTACAGACCAGAACACGCGCAGCGGCGGAATGTCCGTTCGCGAAGCCGGCCAAAAAGGCGGGGAGACCGTCAAGCATAAGTACGGCGCGCAGTTCTACGAAGAGATCGGTCGCAAAGGTGGACTTGCCACGAAACAAGCCCACGGCCAGCAATTTTACGAGCAAATCGGCAAAAAGGGCGGCAAGAAGGGCGGCGAAGCAACGCGGGACCGGTACGGCCCCAACTTTTATGAACGAATCGGACAAAAAGGTGGTCAGAAAGTCAAGCAGCTCATCGAAGAAGGCAAGCGCGCCGCAACGGCTCAGAAAAAGCGCGCGAGCTGATCGGCCAGCGCTGCGGCGCTCGCTGAGCCTCTTCGCTCTCGCACTCGCGACGATCGGCGTCGGCGTGGCGCAGGCATATCCCGCGCCTCCTACTCCCATGCCCGCGCCTACCCCCAGCACCACGCCGACGCCGTCGGGCAACGTCCTGCCCCTGGATTCCACGCTAGTATTCGTTCTTGACGATCCGATCTCGTCGGGATCGTCCAAGGCCGGCCAAGAGATTCACGTGCATCTGAAGAGCGCGATCGTCGTCGGAGGACGCACGGTGGCGCCCGCCGGCACGCAGGGACTCATTCGAATCACCGACTCGTCGGGAGCCGATATCATGGATGTGTACGGCTTCGTGGATATCTTCTTCGAGCCGTTGAAGCTCCCCGACGGGCGGCTTTTGCCGCTGCGCGCGCCCTTCGCGCGTCTGGAGCCCCGCGTCTCGTCGGGTCACGAATCTACCGTGGGCGCCGAGGATACGGTGGGCGATATCTTCGTGCCGTACTACGCGTTCTGGCAAATACTGCGCAAGGGCAAGAACTTTGTCTTGAAGCCCGGCGCCGAAATTCCGGCGCGGACTCAGGCAATCGTCGAGAAGGCACCGAACGGATCGATCGCCATCGTCACGCCTGCGCCGCTGCTGCCACGCGACGAAGTTCCGAACGCGACGTTCCCCGTAATTCCGGTTGCAACTCCGCTGGACACTGCAGCGCCGAGCCGGGCGCGTCCGTTGCCGTCGCCCTCGCCGTCTCCCACCGCGTCTCCAACGCCTTCGCCGTAGGGCGCGATGCTTTCGCTGGTTTTTCAGCGAAGGCAGCCGCAGAAAGTGAGGGACTCCCGTTGTTGCTTCGCCCAATCGTCGCCGTGGCGGTTCTTGCCGCGGCGTTTCCAGCCGCTGTATCCGCCGCGCCCGCTCTTCCGCCTCAGCCGCAAGGCACCGAGGTCGCGTTCGTTCGCGCGATTCAGAAAGACTTGACCGCGCGCTTCCCGACGCCCGCCTCCGCGGAAAAGGCCGGATATTTTCGCTACACCAATGAGGATGAAGACGGAGCCATAAGCTACGCCAACTTGCATTGGACGAGCGCTACGCCGAAGGACCCCAGCCAGCTCTGGTACGACGTCCACGGCAATCTCCTCGGTGCCGATTTCTCGGTGCTCCAGAGCGATTCGCCGGCGCCGCCGAAGATGTGGGGCGTCGACCCGCGGCGGTGGGTCTCGTTCAGGGAACACGTCCACTACGTCCTTGCCGGCGCGAACGGCAAAGAGACCTACGGTGCGACGGGCGCCGAGAAGTTCGCCAAGGCCGGCGGTAACGTAGACGATCCGCAAGCGGCCACGCTGGTCAAGATGGGCGTCGTCAAAGATCCCTCGTTGGTCACGCGCGTCTTCTTATTTCCTTCCCTCTGGGATTTGATCGTCTGGGTCAAGCCGAACCCGAATGGCGCGTTCGCGGACAAAAATCCGCTGGTAGTTCCGAGCGCCAACGCAAAATCCGACGAAGAGTAGCGTTGCATGGCGGCGCGGTCGAGCTAATCTCTATTTCTTCGGGACGCAGTACGTTTGCGCCGTGTTGTAGGCGATGTCGACCGCCTTATCTTCGGCGTTCGCGATGATCTTGATCTGCGTGTTGAAGCGCAGGTAGCTCTTGATGTCCTTCATCTCGGCGGGTTCGCGCATGTCTTCCGGAGCGAATCCGCCGGGATCGTTGCTGGCCTGTTCGATGGGGTATTGGGTCATCTCTTGGTACATGTGATGGAGGTCGATAGCGAGTTCGCGCTGGCGGGCCCAGGCGGTATGTAACTGCGTCGCCGCATCCTTGATGTCAGCCTGAGCTTGAGGGTCCGTCGTGAGCTTCGAGCCGTCGCGCAGGAGGCTGATCTCTTGCTCGATCGCGGCGAGCGACTCGTTCACCTTGGACTCTTGGTGCAGCAGCTTGGTGCGCACGTCCACGAACTCTTGCTGGTAGTTCGGGTCGCTGAAGAGCTGGTTGAGATCGTCGAGCTGAACGCTGATTACTTCAATGGCACGGTCATTGCCCAACATCGGCACCAGCGCGCCGTTGAAGTGATTGACCAGCGAATTGCAATAGGGTGACGAGACAACGGTGATGATCGTCTTGAGCGGTGGCCGCTCCGTCGGGGCTGGGCTGGGCAGCAGCGCAAGCAGCGCGGCGGCGAGAGTAAGCTGCACCATTGCAGCGTACTCTTTCTATTCGCTGGTCCAGTAGTCTTTGAGCGCCTTGCCTCGCGAGGGATGGCGCAGCTTGCGAAGCGCCTTTGCCTCGATCTGCCGGATCCGTTCCCGAGTGACACCGAACTCTTGGCCGACCTCTTCGAGCGTGCGCTGGTGGCCGTCTTCCAACCCGAAGCGCAATACCAATACTTTGCGTTCGCGCTCGGTGAGATTTTGGAGAACGTCCTGCATCTTCTCTTTGAGCAGCATCACGGAGGCTGCCTCGGCAGGCGCGACGGCCTCTTGATCTTCTATGAAGTCGCCGAGATGCGAGTCTTCCTCTTCGCCGATGGGCGTTTCCAGGGAGATCGGTTCCTGCGAGATCTTCATGACCTCGCGCACCTTTTCGGGCGTCAGCGCCATCGCTTCGGCGATCTCTTCGACGGTTGGCTCGCGCCCCAACTCTTGCAGCAACTGGCGAGAAACTTTGATCAACCGGTTGATCGTCTCGACCATATGAACGGGGATGCGGATTGTGCGCGCTTGGTCAGCGAGCGCGCGGGTGATCGCCTGGCGAATCCACCACGTCGCATAGGTCGAGAACTTGTAGCCCTTGCGATAATCGAACTTCTCGACGGCGCGTATCAAGCCCAGGTTCCCTTCTTGAATCAAATCTAAGAAGAGCATCCCGCGACCGACGTATTTTTTGGCGATGGAAACCACGAGCCGCAGATTCGCCTCGGTGAGCTGACGCTTCGCCTCCTCGCCGGAGTCAACGACTTTCCAGTCCGCCGCGCCGTTGCTGCGGGCTTCAATTTCGCCGGCCTCGATCCGCATTGCCAGCGACTTCTCCTGCTCCATCGAGAGCAACGGAACGCGGCCGATCTCCTTGAGATACATGCGGACGGGATCGTCAAGCGAAAGGCCGTCGGGGATCGTCTCCTCCGCCTCTTCCTCGCGTTCCGCCTCGGCCTTCTCTTCCTTCTGCTCCTCGACCAGCTCGATGCCGGCACCGGCAAGCTCTTCAAAGAACTCCTCCAGCTGCTCGGGATTCAAATCTTCGAGCGTTTCAAACGCGGCGTTGATCTCCTCATACGTCAAGGAGCCCTGCGCCTTGCCTCGCGCTAAGAGCTTCTTCTTGATATCGTCGAGCGTCGCGACCGGCGGCTCTGCAACCGTGCTGCCACCCCTTTTGCGGGCCATTCTTTTGTCGTTCACCTCCCCTCGCATGCCTGTTTGTCCGTCGTTTCCTCGTTATTACCGTTTTAGCTTTGCCACCAACGCTTCAAACTCTCCGCGAAGCTCTTGCGGGACCGGCCGGCCGTCGGCAAGCTGGTGGTCGATCAAATCCGAGAGCTCCCGGTATCGTTGCCGCTCGTCCTGCAGCCTGAGTCGGTCGACGACTCGTTCCAGGTGCGCACGGCGCTGATCCGTGTCGCCGTACCGAACTGTCGAGCTGCGATCGCGCCGGCTCAGTTCCGACAGCAACTCGAGAACGCCCTGATCTTCGGCGAAGAGCCCCAGTATGTCCGCCGTTGTGGTCAGATGCCGCGCCGAACCGATGATCTTTTCGTACACCCGGCGGTAAATCTCGTTGCGAAACCGGCTCGCTTCGATCCGATCGCCGAACTCTGCTGCCAGCTGTGGCTCTTCCAGAAGAATGGTAATTACTTCGCGCTCGAACGAGAGGGGCTCGACCGAAGCCGCGACGTGGCGGCTCTCCGATGGAGCGGTGCGGATGCGCGGCGCGAAGTTGGCGCTGTCGGACAGGAAGCGGCTATTTCGAAGGTCGTCCACGCTCACCTGCAGTCGTGCGGCGACGTACACGCGCCACCGGTCCCACTCTTCACGGGGCGTTAATCCGCGAATGAGCGTTTCGGCCTTCGGAGCGACCTTTGCCGGCGAATCGAATCCCGCTCGAAGCCGCTCGATCTGTTGATCGATCCTCACCTGAATGGCGGGCGGAGCCGTTTCGAGGAGCCTCGTGAGTGCGGAGCTGCCATGCGATCGAACGAAGCTGTCGGGATCTTCTCCGGGTGGCAGCGCGACAATCTTCACCGACAAACCGGCGTTCTCTACGACGTTAGACGCCACGTCCACCGCTTTGGTTGCAGCGGCCGAGCCGGCCGCATCGCCGTCGAAGCACAGAAAGATGTAGTCGGCGTACTTCTTCAACTCGGCGGCCTGCTCCGCGGTGAACGACGTTCCGAGCGATGCGACGGTGTTCTCGAAGCCGGCCTGATGCAGCGCGATGCAATCGAGATAGCCCTCGACCACGATCAGGCTGCGGTCGCCCGCGGCCCGACGCGCCAAGTTGAGCGCGTAGAGATGCCGGCCCTTGGTATACACCGGCGTCGTGGTCGTGTTGAGATACTTGGGCTCGCCGTCGCCGAGGATGCGTCCGCCGAAGGCGATCACCTCGCCGGTCGTCGCGTAGGTCGGCACCATCAGGCGATCGCGATAGAAATCGTAGAAGCCGCGCTGGCCGGCTTTTACCAGTCCCGCCCGTGCCGCGGTCTCCAGTGCGACGCCGTCGCGCTGGAGCTCGTCGGCGAGGGCGTTCCAAGCGTTCGGCGCGTAACCTAGCCCGAACCGCTCGATCGTGGCCGCGGAAAAGCCCCGCTTCGCGCAGTAGTCGCGCGCCGCCGCGCCCCGCTCGCCGACGAGCATCCGCGCGAAGAACCCAGCGGCGAGACGGTTGGCTTCGTAGATCGCTTCGCGCTCGCTGCGCGCGCGCGTCGTCGCCGGATTTTCCGGTTCGAGTTGTATTCCGGCCTTGGCCGCGAGCGCCCGCACCGCGTCTCCGAACGTCAGCTGTTCGAGCCGTTGCAGGAACGTGATCGCGTCGCCGCCCGCGCCGCAACCAAAGCATTTGAAGAAGCCGCGGTCGGGATGGACGTGAAACGACGGCGTCTTCTCGGCATGAAACGGGCAGAGTCCGACGAGGTCGTTGCCGCGTTTTTTCAGAGGGACGTACTGACCGATCAGGCTCGCGATCTCGACGCGAGCGCGGATTTCACGAAGAGCGTCCTGATCGTATCTCATTGCAAATGCGTAACGCGGAGGACTTCTGCGGGTTGCAGCGATTCTCCGTCGCTATGAAGCGGATCTTCGACCCGGTCCATCACTTCATTGAGTTATCCACAGCGGAAGCGCAGTTGCTCGATCTCCCGGTGCTGCAGCGCCTGCGCCGTCTCCGTCAGCTCGGCTTGGCATATCTCGCGTTCCCTTCGGCGGAACATTCCCGCTTCAGCCACGCGTTAGGAGCGCTCGCAATGGGCACGCGCGCGTTCGACGAGATCGTAGGGCACGGTGGAGAGTTCTTCGCGAGCGCCGCCGATGCCGCGTATCAGCGGCGACTATTGCGCGTCGCGCTCTTGATGCACGACATCGGGCATGGTCCGTTTAGCCATTCCTGCGAGCCGGTTCTGGGAGTTCGTCACGAAGACCGGACGCGCGATATACTCGGGCTCCCGCAAGTCGCGGCGGCAGTTGCCGGCACCGATGTCGACGCAGCCGACGTGCTCGCGCTCATCGTCGGAGACTCAGCGTGCGCGTACCCCGCGTTGCGGGAGCTCGTCAGCGGCCCCAATCTCGACGCCGACCGCATGGACTATCTGCAGCGCGACGCCTATTTTACGGGCGTCGCGACGGGGCGTTACGACGCGGAGCAGCTGATCGCGTCACTGCGGATCCTTCGACGCGATGGAGAGCTCATCGTGGGCATCGATCGCCGAGGCGTCGTCGCGTTGGAGTCCTTTGTGATGGCGCGCTACATGATGTTCGCTTCCGTCTACTTCCACCACACGACGCGGATGTTCGAGCACATGCTGCACGACGTGCTGAATGCCTTGTGGCCGAATCCTCGTGCGCTCGATCCGATCTATGAGTTTCTGCGCTGGGACGATTTCCGAGTGCTCGACGGGATGGACGAGGGGGCCGGACACGGCGTGGATGCCCTTAGGAACCGCGCGCGGGCATACGCGTTGGCTGCGGAGTTCAACGCAGAGCGCGACCTCGAGGCCTTCGATGCCTGCCATCGCTCGTTGCTCGCGTGCTTCGGCGAAGGGAACGTGTGGGCCGACTCGCAGTCGCAGTTGCTCCATCGCTTGCCCTTCGGCCTCGGCCAAGAGCGCACCGTATGGGTCGATCGGCCCGGCGGAGCGGTCGACGCGCGTGAAGCGTCGGACGTGATCGCAAAGCTCAGCGGCAAAGCCTATTGGCGCAAGCTTTTCATTCGCCGCGGCACGGCCGCGGACGTGCGCGAGGCTCGGCGCATCTGCGCCGATGCGTTAGGTTAGCGTTCCAACGGCGGCTTGTGCGGCCGCCAGGCGTGCGATGGGAACGCGATACGGCGAAGCGGACACGTAGTCGAGGCCGAGGCGCTCGCAAAACGCGACGCTGCTCGGCTCGCCGCCGTGCTCGCCGCAGATTCCGATCTTCAATCCTTGCCGCGCGGAACGTCCGAGCTTCACCGCCTCTTCCATCAGGCCACCGACCCCGCGCCGGTCGAGCACCTGGAACGGATCTTCCTTGAGGATCCGCTTCGAGAGGTAGACGGGAATGAACGAGCCTTCCGCGTCATCGCGGCTGTAGCCGTAGGTCGTCTGCGTGAGATCGTTGGTGCCGAACGAGAAGAACTCGGCGCTGCCGGCCAACTCGTCGGCCACGACGCAGGCGCGCGGCAGTTCGATCATCGTCCCGACGTGATACTCGAGATTTACGCCGCGCTCCGCGAGGACCGCGTCGGCGACGCGCGTTACCGCGTCGCGCGTCACCTGCATCTCTTCTTTCGTGCCGACGCCCGGTATCATGACCTCCGGCCGCGCGTCTATGCCCCGAGCCTTGAGGTCGCAGGCGGCTTCGAAGATAGCGCGCACCTGCATCTCGTAAATCTCCGGAAAGACGATGCCGAGCCGGCAGACGCGCAGGCCGAGCATGGGATTCTGCTCGTGCAACTGCTGGACGCGTCGCAGCATCGCGCTCTTCGCGCGATAGTCGGGAGCGTCCGTGCCTTTGGTGAGGCGCAGCTCAGTCGTCTCCACGAGCAGCTGTTCGAGCGACGGCAAGAACTCGTGCAGTGGTGGATCGAGCAAGCGGATCGTGACCGGTAGCCCTTCCATGGCTTTCAGGATGCCGCCGAAGTCGTCGCGCTGAAACGGCAGCAGCTGCTCCAGCGCCTTCGCGCGCTCCCCGGCGGTCACGGCTAAGATCATCTGATGAACGATCGGCAATCGCTCCTGCTGCATGAACATATGCTCCGTGCGGCAGAGTCCGATGCCTTGCGCCCCGAGCTCACGCGCCTTGGCGGCGTCGTCCGGCGTGTCGGCATTTGCCCACACTTGCATGCGCCGCAGCTCGTCGGCCCACGAAAGAAACGTCGCGAGCCACTCCGGCAAACGGCTCGGCGGACGAATCAGCGCCAGCTCGCCGATCGCGACGTTGCCGGTCGTTCCGTCAATGGTGATCCAGTCGCCCTCGCGGAGATCCGTTCCGTCGAAGCTCGCGCGTTTGTTGGCACGATCGATGCGGAGCGCGTCGCAGCCCGCGACGCACGGCTTGCCCATGCCGCGCGCAACGACCGCGGCGTGCGACGTCGCGCCGCCTTTGGCGGTGAGAATCCCTTCGGCGGCGATCATGCCGTGCACGTCGTCGGGCGTCGTCTCCGTGCGAACGAGAATCGTCTTCTCGCCGCGCTCTTTCCACGTGACGGCATCCTCCGCGGAAAAGACGATCTTCCCGGTGGCGGCGCCGGGCGACGCGTTGAGGCCCTTGCAGACGACGCCGACGTCTACCGACGGATCGATGCGCGCGTGAAAGAGCTGATCGAGGGACTGGGCGTTGACCATGGCGACCGCGCGGCGCCGATCGATGAGTCCCTCGTTGACGAGATCGAGCGCGATCTTCACGGCCGCTTCCGCGGTGCGCTTGGCGCTGCGCGTCTGCAGCATGAACAGCCTGCCGCGCTCGACTGTGAACTCGAGATCCTGCACGTCGCGGTAGTGGCGTTCGAGCCGCTGCGCGATCTCTTGAAACTGCGCGTAGACGGCCGGTTGGCGCCGCGCCAAGTCGGAGATCTTCTCGGGCGTGCGAATTCCCGCCACGACGTCCTCGCCTTGCGCGTTGCTGAGATACTCGCCGAAGAGCGCCTTCTCGCCGGTATTGGGGTTGCGCGTGAACGCAACGCCCGTTCCGGAGTCGTCGCCCATGTTGCCGAAGACCATCTCCATCACGGTCACGGCTGTCCCCCAGTCATCGGGGATCCGGTTGAAGCGACGGTAGTCCACGGCGCGCTTTGAGTTCCACGAGTCGAAGACCGCCTCGATCGCTGCGCGTAGCTGCCGATGCACGTCTTGCGGAAACTCCTCGCCGGTCCGCTCCTTGACGATCGCCTTGAAGCGTCCGACGAGTTCGCGCCAGGCCGCCGCATCTATTTGCGCGTCGTTCGTCAGGCGGCGCGCGTCGCGCAGCTCTTCAATCAGCGTTTCGAAGTTTTCTTTCGCGATGCCCAAGACGACGTTGGCGAACATCATGATGAATCGCCGGTAGGCGTCCCATGCGAAGCGCTCGTTGCCCGTGAGTCGAGCGAGGCCGGCCACGGAGCGATCGTTCAGCCCCAGGTTCAGAATCGTATCCATCATGCCCGGCATCGAAACGCGCGCGCCGCTGCGCACGGAGACGAGCAACGGATCGTCCTCCGAGCCGAACACTTTGCCCGTCCGCTCTTCCAGGCGGCGCATCGCGTCGGCGACTTGTTCTTGCAGTCCAGCCGGGAACGCGCGGCCGGCGTCGTAAAATCGCAAGCACGCTTCGGTCGTGATGGTAAATCCGGAAGGCACGGGCAATCCGGCCGCCGACATCTCGGCAAGCCCCGCACCCTTGCCGCCGAGCAGCTCGCGAATCGACGAGCCCTGCGGCAACGCTTGCTGCGCCTCATCGAAAAAGTACACGTACCGGGTGGCGACCTGCACCATTACAGTCGCGCCTCGAGGTGCGCCTCGAGCGCATCACCCTTGACGCGTTCTTGGCGCATCGAGTCGCGCTCGCGTACGGTCACGCTGCCGTCCCCAATCGTTTCGTAGTCCACGGTAATGCAAAACGGCGTGCCGATCTCATCCTGCCTCCGATAGAGCTGGCCGATGTTCCCCTCGTCGTAGCTCGTCCGAAAGGCGCGGCGCAGCGCCGTCTCGATGGTGCGGGCCCGCTCGACGAGCTCCGGCTTGTTGCGCGCCAGCGAGAAGACGGCGACCTGTACCGGCGCAATTTGCGGGTGAAAGCGCAGCACGGTTCGTTCCGTCTCTTTGCCGTTGGGATCGACGCTTCGCTCGCGTTCGCAGGCGTCGACCAAGAACGTCAGGATCGTTCGGTCGATGCCCGCCGAGCTCTCGATCAGCAACGGGGTGTAATGCGTTTTCGTCGCCTCGTCGAAGAACCGCAAGTCCTTGCCCGAAAGCCGCATGTGCGCATCGAGATCGTAGGTTCCACGATGTGCGATCGATTCCAGTTCCCCCCAACCCCACGGGAAGAGATACTCGACATCCACGCCGGCGCGGGCATAGTGCGGCCGTTCTTCCTCGGTGAGCTCGTAGAAGCGCAGCCGATCGGCCGCGATGCCGTAGGCGGCGTACCAGGCTTTTCGCCGCTCGACCCACTGCGCGAAGACCTCCAAGTCTTTGCCGTCGTCGGGCACGAAATATTCAAGCTCCGCTTGTTCGAACTCGCGAACACGGAAGGTGAAGTTGCCGGGCGTGATCTCGTTGCGGAACGACTTGCCGATCTGCGCGACGCCGAAGGGCGGCCGTTTGCGCGCCGTCTGATAGATGTTTTTGAAGTTGACGAAGATTCCCTGAGCGGTCTCGGGACGCAAGTAGGCCTGCGACGATGTGTCCTCCATTGGGCCTACCGATGTGCGCAGCATCAAATTGAAGCTGCGCGGCTCCGTGAACGAGTTGGTGCTGCCGCAGTCCGGGCACTTCGAGCGGTCCGCGAGGTGGTCGAGACGAAAGCGATGCTTGCAGACCTTGCAATCCACCATCACGTCGGAAAACGCGTCAACGTGGCCGGAGGCCTGCCAGACCGACGGATGCATGATGATGGCCGCGTCGAAGGCGACCACGTCGTCGCGCAAGTCGACGGTATCGCGCCACCACGCTCGTTTGACGTTGGCCTTTAGGACGGCTCCGAGCGGGCCGTAATCCCAGAATCCGTTGATTCCACCGTAAATCTCGCTCGACTGAAAGATAAATCCACGGCGCTTGGCAAGCGCTGTGATCTCCTCCATAGTCACGCGCCCCGCCGATGCGGCAGTTTCCATCAGCGCGTAGTTTTTATCGCGCTGCGTCGAAACCCCGCTAACGCTTTTTTCGGGCGCCCGAAGCACCACTCAGGTACTGGTCCGCCGCGCGCTTGGGCGCGCGAGCCAGCCATGCCTCGACGACGATCTCCTTCAACTTCTTCGGGTTCACTTTTTTCAAGCATACCAAAATCGCCGGATAGCCGTCGAAGTGCGGCGTCGTAAAGAAAACGCTCGAATCGCTCGCGAGCAGTACGTCCTTCAACTCGAGGTCGCCCGTGTAGACGCCCAAGATTGGGCCATCAGGCGCGGCATCGCCCAGCGCGGCCAAATCGGATTTGCGCAACGGTCGGTCCCACACGAAAAACTTCTTGTTGACCGTCCAGGCCGGACGACCGTGGCTAACGATCTCTTCGGCTGCCGGCAGCGTCATCGCTATTCGCCGGACGTCGCTCCAGGTGGCCGTACGCTACTCCTTGCGCGCGTAGCGGTCGGTGCCTAGGAAGTGCAACGACACGTATGGTTCGTCGCCGACGACCCAACTGTCGTGTCCGGGTGGAACGTAGAACACGTCACCCGCTCGCATTTCGATCACGCGACCGTCGGCCATGGCGGCGGTCGCGCAGCCCGAGACGACCATGCCGACATGCTCGACGTCACAGACAGATTTCCCCGTCGCTTTCCCCACGTGCACGGACCAGCGCCATCCCGGCTGGTAGGTCGCGCGCCCGATCGTCATGCCACCCAATCGCACGAGTTCGAACCGGCCTTTCTCGAACTCCAGCACTTCATCGGGCGAATCGAACTTCTTTAAAACAACATCCAACATACAAACGAACCGCTGCGTGTAGGGATTGGCATAATCCTCTGAGCGAGCCTTGCCGGCCGCAGTTCGTTCGGCACCGGGGAAGTCAGTCCAGATGTGATATCGTCGGCAACGTATCGGGCCGTCGACACATCGAGACGCGCGAGGCGCCGCAGTAATGCGGTGCCTCGTTTTTTTGAGCGCATTTGGCGCCGACGATTCCGAAAACACACCATGCGGATTGAGGAACGCGGTTTTTTCGCATCTCCTCAACACCCAGGGCTCCGCCGCCACTCTCTACCAGCCGCCAACGCTGTCCCGCGTTTGTGGTACAACGATTCGCCTCCACCTGCGCCATACCACTCGCCAAGCCCCCAGTCTCCGGAAACGATCACATGAGGAACGAAAGGTCCGCGCATGACGCGGCGTACTGCTTCTACATCGGCCGGCGGTCCATAATCGCGGGACTCCGATCGGCATGGCCGGTCGTCCTTGGGCCATGGCATTCCGATCAATAAACGACGCTCTAGCGTTAAGTTCAGGCTGCGCGAATTTAAACTACAGCGGGAATTGAGAACCCCTCGTGGCTGCCATCCGAACGAGAAGCGCTCGAGCAGAATTGGATCGTTGTTGAGCTTGCCCTCAATTCTTCCGCCGCTCGTGAGGACTGCAGCGTAACGGCCCACGACGTTCACGCGCCTAACGACGACGCGATTCTTTGCCTCGATGTTCTCCGCGTGAATCGCAGCGGTCTGCGGCGTCGCCGCATACGCATACATAATAGCGGAGGCGAGTATTGCAGGCATCGGTCGCTAATGCGCGGCCGTCGCTGCACAGTGTTGGTCGAATAAGACGGAGGTCGGCGGCATCTTGCCGTCGTTCGGCAATCGCGTGAACGTTCCGTGCTGGGGCGCTTCGATGGTGTCGCCGTCGGCCTGACACACCGTTGCGAAGGCGTCGCAGGTGTGCTACGGTTGGTACGTGTCAGGCCGACGAGGCACATCGAAACGCGCGAGGCGCCGCAGCAATGCGGCGCCTCGTTTTTCTTTAGACGCGACTCATCGGAAGGTGCGCCTTCGGTTGGCTTTCCACTTGTAGCTGGCCGCAGGCGGCCGTGATGTCGCGGCCCATGTTCTGACGAACCGTAACGGCAACGCGCGCGTCATCGAGGATCTTTGCGAACTTCCAAATCCGCGCGTCGCTCGTCGCTTCGAACGCTCCATCCGGAGTCGCGTTATACGGAATCAAGTTGACGTGGTAGAGCGGTCCGCGCAGCAACTTCGCCAGCGCCTTCGCGCAGGCCGAATCGTCGTTAATTCCCGCCAGCATCACGTACTCGAAGAAGATCTTGCGGCGCGTCGCGGCGACGTACCGTTCGCATGCCGCCATCAACTCTTGCAGCGGGTAGCGGCGGTTCACCGGCATCAGACCCGAACGAAGCTCGTCGGTCGGCGCGTGCAGCGAGATCGCCAGGTTCACCTGCACGTCTTCCTTGGTAAAGGCATCGATTTTGTCGACGAGTCCGACGGTTGAGATCGTGATGTGGCGATGCCCGAGGCCGAAGCCTTGCGGATCGTTGAGCAGCGCCACCGCGCCCATCACCGCCTCGTAGTTGTGAAATGGCTCGCCCATTCCCATGAAGACGACGTTCGTGATGCGTTTGGCGCGTTGCGCCGGCTCGCCGGCAAAGAAGCGGGCTTGATCGAAGATTTCCACCGCCGACAAGTTGCGGTTAAAACCGCCCTGGCCCGTCGCGCAAAATGCGCATGCGAAGGCACAGCCCGCCTGCGACGAAATGCAGACGGTGGTGCGTTCGCCGAAGTGCTCCATCAGCACCGCTTCGACCGCCTTACCGTCGCGCAGGCGAAAGACTGCTTTGGTCGTTTGGGCGTCGCGTGAACGCTGCAGCGTGACCGGCTCGACGGAAGCAAAGCGAATACCACGCTGCATCAGCGCGTTGCGCAGTTCTTTCGGGAGCGTCGTAACGTCGCCCGGATCGTCGCGCAGCTCTTTGGTCGCCGCGTGGTAGAGCTGGCGAAGGCGAAAGGGTTTCAGCGCGTGTTCGCGCGCGAAGGCGTCGGCGCCGGAATAGCCCGCTGCGCAAACCACGTCGCCGAGCCAGATCGCTAGGGCGTCGCGCTTCATTCGAAGAGGCCCACCTGGGCGGCTTCGGCCGGCGCGACGATCGGCTCCGGCTCATCGAGCTTCGTTCGCACGGCCTTCAAGTCGTCCCAAACAAGTCGCTTCACCGCATCGATCTGCCCGCCGGTGAGCCGCAAGATGTAGGCGGGATGGAAGGTCACCATCAACGGAACGTCGCGGGGGCCGAGATACCAGCGCCCGCGCATGCGCGTGATCGCGAAGGTCGGTCCGAGAAACCACTTTGCCGCCGGCGATCCCAGTGCGAGAATCACGCGGGGCGCGACGATCTCGATCTGCTCCTCTAAGAACCGGCGGCAGTTCTCCGTCTCTTCTGCGTCGGGCGCGCGGTTGCGCGGGCCTGTCGGGCCTTCGAACGTCGGACGGCATTTCACGGTGTTGCAGATGTAGACGTCGTTGCGCGGCAATCCGATGGCCTGTAGCATCCGGTCGAGCAGTTGACCCGCGCGTCCGACGAACGGCCGCCCCAGTTGATCCTCCGTTTCGCCCGGGCCCTCGCCAACCACCATCAAGCGCGCGCAGGCATCGCCCTCGCCGTACACGTTGTTGCGGCGCTGATAGCCGATCGCGCACTTTCTGCACGCCGCCGCCGCGATCGCCGCATCGTCGAGACGCCGCCGCCGGACCGACCGCTCGCCGTCCACTATGTGTCCTCGATCTTCCCGACGACCACGGCCTCTCCAAACGCGACGACTTGGCACTCGCCGTCATCGCCCTCAGAGACGAAGAACTGCACGCCGATCACGGCGTTGGCGCCCAGCGACTCGCCGCGTTTGCGAAGCCCCTCCAGCGCCTCGGCGCGCAACTGTTCCGCATCGGTCAACACTTCGGTGCCGGCCAGCCCAATCAGCATGCCGAGGCTGCGAAAGGTCGAGCGCAGACGATTGCGCGGCCGAGACGCCGTTCCGGAGATGCGCCCGAACGTTTGCAGCGTTCGAAAGCCTTCCAATTGATCGAGCGTAACGATATCCTCGTGAGCGAGCATCAGCAGGCAGCCTTCAGCGGCGCATCCGAATGGAACGGCATGCCCCAGGGTTCACCGCCTGTGCTCATCATCCGCCTCGATGCCATCGGCGATGCGCTTGCTCTCACCCCGTTGCTTGCGGCGTTACGTTGCCGCGACATTCCTGTAGACGTCGTGCTCTCGCGCGCAAACCGCGACGCGTTCGCAGGCACCGCGATTCGGCGCGCAATCGTCGCGGACTTTGCGCCCCGCGATGACTCGCGCGCGAACCGTGCCGCGATCAGGGCGCTGGGCGAAACGCTGGCAGCCTCGGGCTATTCCCACGTGCTCGTCGCGACCGAAGATCCTTCGGGCTATCGCCTCGCGCGCGCCACCGGCGCGCCGGTGCGGATCGGCTTTATCGATCCGACCGGCAAGCCGCTGAAGGCGCTGTGGTCCCGCGCGCAGCTTACGCGCACGGTCTACCGCTCCGCCGGTATGGATCCGCGCGCGCCGCACGAGTGCGAGGTGCTCTTTCGCCTCGGCGATTCGTTGCTGAGCGACGAGACGCCGTCGCGCGACGCGGCGCACTTGCGCCCGCTCCTGCTCGACGATGTACCCGCGCTCTCGCCGCGCATCGCCGTGCAGATCACCGACAAATGGGAGCGCATTGGCATTGCGCTTGCAGAGGCCGTCGAGCTCGTGCGCCGCCTTCGGGAGACGGCGCCGCTCGAGCTGCTCGCGGCGACGCATGAGTCGCCGTATGCGCAACGGATCGCCGCCGCGGCCGGAGAGCCAATCACCTATTTCGAACGGCTGCAGCCGTGGAAGGCGGCAATCGCCGGCGCAACGGCGTTGGTAGCGCCGGATTCGGGCGCGATGCACGTCGCGGGGATGACCGGAACGCCGGTGGTGGCGGTGTTTGCCCCAGCTAAACGCTACGCGTTGCAAGTGGCGCGCTGGTCGCCGTGGGCGGCCCCGCATCGAATCGTTCGCGGCGATTCCGGTTGGCCCGCGCGAGCCGCCGACGCGCTGGCGCAACTGCTGGCCATCTAGCGATCAGCGACACGGCACGCGCACCCGATAGAGCGCGATGCGTCCCTGCCGCACGACCAGACCGTAACTGCCGGTTCGTATCAAGCCGGCTAACGTCGCGCCATACTCTTGCAGCCGCGCCGATTCGGGAAAATCGGCGTCCACAAGGACGAGGCACGCGCTCACGGGCGTTTGCGGCAACTCCGGCAGCAGCGTCGCATTCGCGTTGCCGAGCGCCAAATGCGTGTACGCTTCTTCTTGACCGGCGACGCTCGCGCCGGCTGGGAGTCGCGCCAGAAAACGGTCGAGCGCGGTGTCCCGCGGTTGCGTCGGGCGCAAATTCAGATGCGGATGTAGCGGATCGGCTACCGCGAACTCGAGAGCGCACAGGGCAATGCACGACAGAAGCACACGTCGAGCGCTGGGCAGCTGTAAGCGCCCAACAGCGGCGGCGTAGGCAACGAGCACGTATCCGATCCATGCGCCGGCGTAGTGCGTGCCGAGCGTGTAAGTGGTCGGCATGCGCGATAGGAGCACTTCGCTTAGCGGCAGCAGCGCCAACATGAAGAAGCCGGATCGCAGCGGCAAGAAGACGAGCGGGACGAATATCAGCAGCAGGAACCCCAGACGCGCCGCGATGTCGCCCACGATGCCGCGCGCGTCGGCCGCCTGCCACGCATAAAAGCGTTCGGGCTGCCACCCCACGTGCGCGGAGGCCGCCATGTGCGGCTGCACGACCCCGAAGAAGATGACCGCGACCGCTGCGCTCAGGATCGCGACGATGCCCGCCGTGCGTCCTCGCAGCGTGCCGCGGCACGCCCACGCGCCGAGCGCCCCGCCGGCCGTTAAGAACAGCGCCTGATCTTCCTTAATAGAGAGCGTCAGGAGCGCCCCGAGCAGGGTCCAGACCGCGAGGCCGGCATCGAACGCATAGAGCGTCCAGGCGACGGCGGCCGGCGCGAACCCGTTCTCGTGAAAGTCGCCGAAGATTAGTCCCGCGAGGGGCGGGTAGAGCCATGCGACGAGCGCGGTTCCGCGAGCGACCGTAACGCTATTGCTGCGGCGAAACGCGAGGCCGTACAACGGCGGCGCCACCAGCGCGCCCGCGACCGCTTGTGCCGCGATCAACGTCACGGGGGAGTGCGCCACCGCTGCGGCGGCTCCTACAACGTAGAGAATCGGCGAGAAGTGGACCGCCCAGTGACTCCCTTCGATCGAGTTGCAGAAGCACCCGAACGCGCTCGCCGTCGTCTGCGCGAAGATGCCGAAGTCGAGTAGGTTGCGGTGCACCGCATACTTGTGCGCTCCAAGCGCCGTAAAGAGCGCGGCATACGCGATGCACCCGATCCACAGCGCCCTATCGCGCACTAGCTATGCGGGCGCGCGGCGCTGCTGCAGGTAGGGCCAAATGAACGTATCGATTCCCCCGTCGAGAACGCCCTCGACGTTGCCGGTTTCAACCCCGGTGCGGTGATCTTTCACCAGCTGGTACGGTTGCAAGACATACGACCGTATCTGCGATCCCCACTCGTTCGCTTGGCGCTCCCCGCGAAGTCCGGCCAACTTGCGGTCGCGCTCTTCGGCCGCGCGAGCGACGAGGCGCGCGCGCAAAATCCCGAGCGCCACCTCGCGGTTCTGTGCCTGCGAACGCTCCTGTTGCGACGCCACGACGATACCGGTCGGCACGTGGATCACGCGCACTGCGGACTCGGTCTTGTTCACGTACTGACCGCCCGCGCCACCCGATTTGAACGTCTCGATCCGCAGGTCGTCGGGATTGACGTTGACCTCGGTGCTTTCGAGCGCATCAACCTCCGGAATTACATCCACGGCGGCGAACGACGTGTGGCGGCGATGCGCCGCGTCGAAGGGCGACAGGCGCACGAGGCGGTGCACGCCCCGTTCGCTCTCGAGCATCCCGTACACATTACGTCCCCGGACGAAAAACGTGATCGACTTCAGGCCGGCCTCTTCGGCGGGCGATTCGTCCACGATCTGCGTCGCGAACCCGTTGGATTCGGCCCAGCGCAAGTACATGCGCGCCAGCATCCCGGTCCAGTCGGCCGCATCCACGCCGCCGGCCCCCGCGAAGACGCTGAGAATCGCGTTGTGACTGTCGAACTCCCCGCTGAAGCTCGCGGCCATCTCGAGCCGCTCCAGCTCCCCGGCTGCCGCGTCCACGTTCTGCTGCGCTTCCCATTCCGCGGCGGCATCGTTCTCGAAGAGACCGAGCAGTTCGCGCGACTCTCGCAGTCGTTCCGCAATGCGGTCGACGGCCGAGCTCTCTTCGCGCAGCTCGGCGAGCTCCTTCATGACTCGTTGGGCCGATTCCGCGTCGCTCCAAAACTCTTGCGAACGCGAGCGTTCGTCGAGCTCCGCTATTCTGCGGCGTTTTGCAGCGTCGTCAAAGACGCTCCTTGAGCGCCTCAAGTCGTTGTTCGAGGCGCGCGATGTTGGTGAGTTGCGTGTCGCTCATGTTCGGCACCTCGTTGTCTGCGCGCGGCGCTCTCCCCTTGTCGCGTGATACGCGCGTCGTGAACGAAGGACAACTTTTTCTAGAGGAGGTTTCAGTGATGTACGTACAACCGCTCGACACGCCCGGCGCCGGGGGCCTTTCGCCCGCGGTGGGGAACGCCGGAGGCAACGGCAGCCTCTATGCCGCCGGGCCGGCGCCGGCGGCCGGCGACAACGTCACGCGCTTCGTCCCCCCATGGCTCAACGAAGGCTCGGGCGCGCCGTCGCAATCCATGTTCGCGCCGCTGCTCGGCATGCTGCAACAGCTGATGCAAATGCTGTCGTCGCTGGTCGGCTACGGCTGCAACGGCTCGACCGGAAACGGCCTCGGCTGCCAACCCTATGGAGGCCAACAATACTTTCAAAACGCGACGGGCTCCAGCGAAGGCGATCCTCACCTTTCGTTCTCAGGTGCGCACTGGAACAACATGGGTTCGCAGCCGAATTTATTGAACTCGAACTCGATCCAGGGCGGCTTTCGCATTTCCACGCAAGCGACGACGCCGAACGATAAGGGCGTCACGTGGAATCGCACCGCCACCGTAACGCTGAACGACGGCGCGACGACCGTCGGTCTGGACCGACAAGGACAGCCGCAGATCACGAGTTATGGGCGCGACATCTCGATCGCGCGCGGGCAAACGGTACAGCTCGGCGACGGCGAATCGGTCACGCGCGAAGAGAACGGCTCGCTGCAGATTCTCGCGAGGAACTGCGATGGCGGCTCTATCGAGACGACGCTTTCCGCGAACGGGCGAGGCGTTAACGTGGACGTGAGCGCGCACAACGTTGACCTCGGCGGCGCGCTGGTCAACGGCTACGAGCGTCGCCGCGACGGCAGCGGCGAGCCGATCCCGGTGGACCCGCCCGTCGCGTACAATCCGATAAGCAATCCGATCGGCGTCCCGATCGGCACGCCGCCGCTCGAACCGAAACCAATCGGATCGTATCCAGGCCTTTGAAACGCGCAAGACGAGAGCGCACGGCGTGCTCGCCGCGCGCTCTTGTTTGCTTCTAACTCGAGACTACTTTCGAACGGGGGGCGCTTCCGCGATACCCAGCGGATCGCCAAGTCCGGTGATCGTCGAAAACGGCGAAGTTTGATTCCTGTGGTAGCCTTCGGCGTTGACGGACTGATTCGATTGAAAGAATGCGCCGGTGAACGTGATTGCGTTCAGCGTCGGACCATTCATTCCGCTGGTAATCGTTTGGGCGGGCGTCGTCGTCCCATAGGCATACACGTTGACGACGTTACCGGAGAAGTTCGATACATACATCTCGTCCTGCTTTCCGAACGAGATCCCGATCGGGCCGGCCAGTCCGGTAAGGTTGGCGTTCTGCGGCGTGGACGTGCCGGCGGGAATCTCGAAGACCGCGTTGGACGAGTCGCAGGCAACCCAGACGTTATCGCTGGCGTCGACCGCGACGCCGACGGGCTGCCCCAGAGAACTGAAGTCGATTGACTCAAACGGCGACGTTTGCCCAGCCATATATCCGACAACGGTGTTGTTGTTCAGATTGCTGATGAAGACGTCGCCTTTGGAATCGAGCGCCATTCCATAGGGACCGCTGACGCCGTTGGTGATGGTCACGCTCGGCGACGTCTGTCCCTTCGGATAAACGGTGAGCGTACTGTTTCCGATGTTTGAAACGTAGAGCGTGCCGCCTTTTTGAACGGCAAGGCCGGCCGGGCTGCTAATGCCCGTGGTGATCGAGCCGATCGGCGTCGGATTGGGCGTCCGCGGATCGTACATGTCGACGATGCTGTTGAACAGGTCGGCGACGAAGAGGGTCTCGTGACGCCGCGTGTGCGCCGGGCGAATCGCTGCGCGCCGAGGAGCGACCAGCGGCACGAGTATGGGGCCGCTGACGAGCGGCCCGGGGAGAATGCGGAACCCTCCGGCGGGTGCCGCGGCTTGGCTTGGATTCAAAGAGCCGGAATTCCCGGAACAGCCGGCGATGAAAGCAAGCGTCACGCCGGCGGAGAGTATTCGGCTCCAGATACGTGTGTCCATAACAGAGCCTCCGAAGAAAGGGGAAGGCCGGATGCTTCTCGGCTCGCTTGTGCTGCTCCCTGGCAGCTCGGCACACCCAGTTTTTGAGGGGGCAGGGGAGTGCCCCAAAGCCGCGGAACGCTCGCACTTTCCCTGCTAGGTACTCTCTAGCTACTCCCTTTACGAGAGGTTTACTTGCGTATGTATAAGCGCTCGCGCCTTGCCGGCATCTTAGGATGTGCGGCGACGCTCGCAATGGTTGGCTGCGCGGCCAACAGCGGCGTAGCACCGCTCGGTGCAACGGCCACAACGCAGCAACAAGCCGGCGCCATGGTGCCGGCCGGCAAAGAATGGGTCTACTCGGGCGGCGTGCTCTATCACACACCGCACTACATGCCGACCCGCCAGAACGCCAGCAAGGTTCGACAGGCGGTAGCGCTGTCGTACGGCGGTGGTCCGGTGCTCGTAGCACCGAAGGTCTATCTGATCATTTGGGGATGGCGATCCAACGGCGGCGATCCCGACAAAGTAAAGAGATTGCTCCGTCGCTACGACCGCTTCATCGGCGGCAGCGGCCACGACAATATCTACACCCAGTATTACATGAAGTCGGGCGGTAGCACGATCAATATCACGAACCCGGCGAATCAAGACGGCGGCGAATGGGCCGACAATACGACCCCGGTTCCCTCGCATCCGACCGATTCGCAGGTCGCGCAAGAAGCGCTGAACGGCGTGGCGCACTTCGGCTACGATCCCAGCGGCTCGTACGTCGTCGCGACGCCGACGCAGCACAGCAGCTCGGGCTTCGGATCCGTATGGTGCGCGTATCACAGCGCCACGACGTACAACGGCAAGTACGTCTCGTACACGAACCTGCCGTACATGCCCGACGCCGCCGGAAACTGCGGCTCGAACATCATCGCACCGCCGAGCGACGAGACGGGCACGGATGAGGGCGTGACGATCGTTGAGGGTCACGAGCTCGGCGAGTCCATCACCGATCCGGTGCCGTTCAGCGGCTGGAACAGCAGCTACGGCGAGATCGGCGACCTCTGCGCGTGGTACAACATTCAGAACGATCCGTTCGGAGCGAAATCGTACACATCGCAGCCGATGTGGAGCAACGCCAGCTCCTCGTGCGTCCACTCGTATCCCTAAAGCCTGATTAAAAACCCCCAATATAGGGGGAAATCAGCGAAAGGGCCGCTCGTCCGAGCGGCCCTTTCGCCTCCCTGGACGATTCGTGGCGCACAGATTGGGTAAGAATCGGCTCGGAGGTAACCCATCGCATGCAAGACGATCGTACCGTCATCGTAGATAAAGACAGCGCGGCCAGCCCCGTTGCGTGGATCGTAGGGCTCGTCATCGTCGTGGCGGCGATTCTGTTCGTGCTCTTCTACTGGCACCCGTGGAACACGACGTCCACGACGAACAGCACGACCACGATTACGCAGCCCGGGTCGGGAAGCGGAAACGGCGGCACAAGTAGCGGCGGATCCAGCACGACCAACTCAAACTCCACGACGAACACGCAGCCGCACTAAGGCCCCCTCTCGGATGCGGTCGCTCATCGCGCTCGGCCTGACGTTGGCGCAGGCCGCGATGACCAGCGCGCCGGGCGACCGCTATTTCGGCAAGCTGAAGATGAGCGCGCTGCGCATTCGTTATGAAACGATGCAGCTAAAGAAGCGCTACGAGAATCACGAACTGCTGCCGGATCAGACGATGCACCTGGTGCTGCTCACCGACGACGCGTTTCGGCAATGGGCGCAACAGTATCCGAAAGATGCGTGGCTGCCGTCGACCGGATATGCCTTGGCGCAGCTCTACGAAGAGCTGCCGGGGAGCCAAGCCCGCGACCGCGCGGTGACGCTACTGAGCTACGTGACGTCGCACTTTCCGAGAACGCCGTACGCCGCGCGGAGTCGCGATCAACTGCATCGCGGCGTTGCCGTCAAACCCAATCCCGCCTGGGCGCACCCGAGCCCACAAGCGTCGTCGCCGGCGCCGGCCTCACCCGTGCCTGTCGTGCCGTCGCCGTCGCCTTCGCCCTATTGGGTGTCGACGGGCTCGTTCGAGGGCGGCTCGTGCAGAAACGCCGACGTGGGATACTTCGCCTTAATCGGCACGAAGGGCCGCGGACCTTTTGTGAAATCGAAGACCTTGTCCATTCCGCCGGCGCGCACGTCGGTATAGCCGTCCTTCTCCGGGCCGAGCGGCGGCAGGTTGAACGCCTGCTCGATGAGATTCAGGATCGTTCCAAACTCATAGCGGTAATGCGAGACGTATCCCTTGCGAGCATACGGCGAAATGACGAGGCAGGGCACACGGATTCCCAGGCCGCGAAAGTCGAGCTGTTTGGGCGGAGCGTTGTCGTACCAGCCGCCCCAGTCGTCCCAGACGACGACGATGGCGCTGCTCTTCCAGTACTTGCTCTCGCCGATCGCGTTGACGACCGATGCCACCCATGAAGGCCCGCGATCGCTAAAATATGCCGGATGATCCGAGTCCTTCGTGCTGGGCGTCACCCAGGTCACCGACGCGAGCTTACCGGCCGCGGGATCGCTCAGGATGCGCGTCTGCGGGGCGATGATGCTGTGCTTCCAGTCCGGGCCGTAACGAACGCCTTCGATCGCCTCGAACGGCTCCCACATCCCCGCATCGAGCTTGTGCGTCGCGTAAATTTTCCACGGCACTTTGGCCGCGTCCAGCGTCGTTGCGATCGTATTAAACTGGTCGAAACACGGAAACGGCCCGTCATACACCGGCTTGCGCGATAGGCCGACCACGCCGCTGATGGTGCCGGGCGGCGAGTCGCAGTCGTCGGGAAGCGCCGAGGGGAAATCCACTTCGGCCTTCACCGGAGTGAGGTTGTCGGTCCCGGCGATCAGCGTCAGATGTCCCGTAAAGCTGCCGCCGAACTCCGTCGGGAACATGCGATCGGCCAAGACGTACTGTTGGGCCATCGTCCAGTACGGCGCGACCAGATCGTGTTGGACGAACGCATATGCCGGGTGCGGCCCGTTGTGCGGGTTCTTGCCGAACTCGTCGAAGCCGTCCATCTTGCCGTTGTCCCAGTCGTGGGTCGCCGAATACCAATCGTGACGCAAATCGGGGCCACGGAAGCTGATGCCGTGGAGGGGCACCTGGATGCGCGTGCGCCCTTTGAGCGCGTATCCATAGAGCGGGGCGTCGGCGCGGGGATAGCCGGCAAAAAAGTTTTCGAAGCTCCGGTTCTCCTGAATGATGACGATGACGTGCTTGATGTACTTGCCGATGTGGACTGAGGCGTCCGCGTCGGCGCGCGCCGGCCACGACCCAAACGCCGGCGCAGCCGGCAGCGAACGTGCAGAGGAGCACGCCGTCAGCGCCAACGCGCCAAGAGCCAGCGATATACGAAGAAGCTTAGCGGTCACTTAGTCCCTCCACGTCACTCTTTTCAACAGAAAGATTCGCGACTCCTCAGCGGGCGTAAATTGATGCTACGCAACTTCATGGCGTTTCGTTAACCGCTGTCATTGCACCGCATCAACTTTTGCAGAAAATGCTGCGCCGAGCTAATTGACTCAAGCAAAGCGAGCGCCCTAGACTCAGACGTACATAGCATCTGGAGTCCACTTCGGAGGAGCGCGAACATGAATTGCAGAGGGCTTTTCGTTATCGTCGCGGCCGCGTCGCTTTGCGGATGCGCGCAGAGTCTCGCCCCGGCGCCGCCGCCCAATCAGACCCTTCCAAACGTTACGGGGACGCAGGGTGTTCGACCCGAGGTGTCGCGCAGATTATCCAGCGCCTTATCGTCCAAGATCGACCATGTAGTGATCATAGTGCAAGAAAACCGCACGGTGAACGACCTCTTCAACGCCTTTCCCGGCGCGATGACGGTGCGCACGGCAAAGAACTCGTTCGGCCAGACCGTGCAGCTACGGCCGATACCGTTGACTGCACCCTATGACATCAGCCACCGTCACGACGCCTTTACGACCGAGTTCGACAACGGAAAAGGCGACGGGTTCAATCTAGTGCAGTCCGGCTGCAGAAAGGGCGCCCACTGTCCGCCGAAAGGGCTTCGCGCGTACGGCTACGTGCCCAAAGCCGAGGTGCTGCCGTACTACGTCATGGCCGGCCGCTACACGTTCGCCAACCACATGTTCCAGACGAATCAGGGTCCGAGCTTCCCGGCCCATCAGTACCTGGTGAGCGGGACCTCGACGATCGCGGACGGCTCGCCGCTGCGTGCCTCGGAGAACCCCCTCACTCCGACGCACCACAGCACCGGCGGTTGCGATTCGCCGAGCGGCTCGACGGTGGTGTTGATCGATCCGCAAGGCAACGAAACGCAGACCGCACCGCCCTGCTTCGATCGCAACTCGCTGATGGCGCTGATCGACAATCAACCCGATCTGTCGTGGCACTACTATCAAAACCACCTTGGGCCCGGACTGTGGATGGCGCCCGCCGCCGTTTTGCCGATCTACCAGAGCAAGTACTTCGCAACCGACGTCGTCGCTCCGCCCTCGCAAATCCTCAAAGACATCGGAAAGGGATATCTCGCCAACGTCACGTGGGTCACGCCCACGGGCAAAGCGTCGGATCACCCCAACTCCACCAACGGCACGGGACCCGCATGGGTCGCATCGGTCGTCAACAAGATCGGTGAGAGCAAGTTCTGGGATACGACGGCGATCTTCGTCACCTGGGACGACTGGGGCGGCTGGTACGATCCGATGATCCCAACGGTCTACAACTCGTACGAACTGGGCTTCCGCGTGCCGCTGATCGTCATATCGCCGTACGCCAAGCTCCACTACATCTCGAGCAAGGCGCATGAGTTCGGCAGCATCCTCAAGTTCACCGAGAAGACGTTCGGACTTCCGTCACTCGGAACGACGGACGTTCGCGCCGACGATCTCGCCGATTGCTTCAACTTCTCGGGCCCGCCACACAAGTTCGTGCCCATTCCCTCGCCGCTCGGCGAACGGTATTTCCTGAATCAACCGGCCACGAACGACGAGCCCGACGATTACTAAGCGGCAGATCTCCTAGCGACGCTGTTGCAGCACGCCTTCGAAGGATCGTTGCAGATTCTCGAAGGCGTGCGGATCTTTGCCGTAGACGTACTGCCTCGTGTTGACCAAGAACGCGTAGTTCGTACCGTTCGGTAACTGTTCGGCCCACGTATTGGTACCCGGCATCGAGCCCTCGCGCGCCCAGTCGGCGCCGGGCTGCGGCGTGCCGACGCCCCAAATCAGGTAGCGCTGCATGAAGGCCAGCATCGAATCGGCGGTCGTCGCTAGTTGCGCCGCGCCGCCCGCAACCTCCAGCGCCATGTCGTCGCCGCCGTACGGGTAGCCGAAACGCCGCTTCGACAATACGTAGACCGCGGACAGTCCCTTGTATGCGGAGTAGTACGCGGCAACTTCGTGCGGAAGGCGCTCGCCCATCGTCGGCGACCCCTCGACGTTCTTCACGCCCATCGGTGCCGCCACGCTGTGCGCGACGTAATCGGTGTAGCTCTCGCCCGACGCCTTCGCGACGACCATCCCGAGAACCGTATAGCAGAAGTTGCAGTAGGCATACGTGGTGCCTGGCGCCTCCTGCAGCGGCTCGTGCAGCTGGTATCGCACGTACGACACGGGATCGACCTCGTGCTGAAGATGCAGCGCCAACGCGATGTCGCGCATGTGGAAGGTTGGATCGTAGTATGGGGGCTTCGAATCGTCCCAGCCGGATTCGTGCAGGATCATGTCTTCGATCGTGATCTGGTAGACTCGCTTGTCAACCTTCGCGCCGCGCGGCAGCGGCTTCGTGATTCCGAGATACTGAAAGACTTTGGCGTTGGGGTCGAGCTTGCGGGCCTCGATCAGGTTGTAGAGGGCGCCCGACGTCCACGCCTTTGTGTTGCTGGCGAGCCGCATGATCGTCGAACGCGCCGTCATTGAGGCCGCCAGGCCGCGGTACGTGTACGCATGCGAGAACGTCGTCGCGCCTTTGACCGACACGGCGAGCTGCGCGTTCGGTACGCGCTGCGATACCATGAAGCGCACGACGAGATGGTCGAGCTCCGTGTCGTTGCCGATACCGGTAATTGCGATCGGCGACCTCACCGGCATGCCGTTATCGTCGTAGGCTCGCGGAATCAACAGCGAGCCGCGCTGCACCGGCGACGCGCAGGCGACGAACAGCGCAAACGCCGCGATGGGAAAGGCTGCCAACCGCATCAGAAAGCGTTTTTCAGCTGTCCGGCGCAATTCCCGCTCGAGGAGGAAACCCTATGAAACGCTTCTTCGTTCGCGTCTTCCCCATTCTGATGGTTTGCGTCGCCGTCACTGCCTGCGCCGAGAACCGGCAAGCCTTCGTTCCGGCGACACAAGTGCCGTCGTTCGC
>Ga0213882_10000119_pt1 | contig 35704 bp, 30 predicted proteins | sample BarmaccoBMER_R09_FD_160106 | JGI IMG/M metagenome (GOLD analysis project Ga0213882, IMG submission 160106) | Barbacenia macrantha exposed rock microbial communities from rupestrian grasslands, the National Park of Serra do Cipo, Brazil - ER_R09 ...
ACTGATGCTCCAACACCAGCGTCACCGCGCGCTCACGCACCTCACGAGGGTGCCTCGTAGACCGGGCCATCTCTCCATCCTCCACTTAGGACAGAGCCTCCATCAGACCCGGGGCGGTTCACGGTGGCAGTGGGTGAGGGTGTCCTCGGCGAGCCGGTGGGCCTGCTCATACCGCCCCAGCTCCCATAAGTTGAGGGAGAGGCTGCCGGCCGCGCGCAGGGTGTGGGGGTGCTCGGCGCCCAGGATCCGGCGGCAGCGGGTGAGGGTGTCCTCGCCGAGCCGGCGGCCCTGCTCACAGAGCCCCACTTCCCACAAGTTGAAGGAGAGGCAGCCGGCCGACTCCAGGGTGTCGGGGTGGTCGCCGCCCAGCAGGGAGCGGCGCAGCTCCCAGGCGCGTTCGAGCAGCGGCCGGGCGGAGGTGGCTTGCCCCCGGGTCTGGAGATATGAGGCGGCGCGCTGGAGCAGCCAGGCCAGGTCCTCCTGGACCCCGGGGTGGTTCAGGGTGCGGTGGGGCTCGGTGGTGACCAGGACGTGCGGCAGGAGCCGGTGCCAGGCCGGGCCGGCCTGGGGGTTCTCCCACGGATCATCAGCCGGGACCGCGGCCCGCAGCAGCCGAACCACCAGGATCGGCAGGTCGGGTTGCCGGTGGGGTTGGGCGCGCAGGATCGCGGCCAGCAGCCGATGCAGCACCAGGGTGGCCGGCTCGACACGGGCCGGCCCGTACCGGCGCAGCAGCCGGATCAGCCCGGTGAACGCCAAGGGATCCGCGACCGCGGTCGCCAGTGAGTCGGGCAGCTGAGCGGGGTGGGTGCTGAGCAGGGTCCACGGGATCGGCTCCGGCGCCAGGTAGGCGGCCAGGGTAAGCAGCTCCAGCGCCGCCGGGGACCGGGCGCCCAGCCGGTCCAGGGCGATCTGGGTACTGGCGGCCAGCGACACCGGGTAGGTGACCGGGGCCCCGTGGGCCAGCAGCTCCGTGCTCCGCTCAGCCAGCAGGATGAGGTAGTCCCGCACGCCGGTGGCGGTGTCGGCCAAGTGCGCCCCGGCCTGGGCCAGCGCCAGCGGCAGATCCCCCAAGGCCGCCGCAACCCGCCCCGCCTCTCCCTCCCTCAGCCGCGGCGCACGACGGCGCAGCAGTATGACCGACTCGCCCCGGTCCAGCACATCGATCCTCACCGGGGTGGCCAGCTCGTCCCAGCCGGGGTTCCGCGAGGTGACCACCACCTGCCCACCACCCCCGGGCAGATAAGGGGCCAGCGCCGCGGGGTCCTCGGCGTTGTCGAAAATCAGCAACCACCGGTCCCGCTCCCGCAACACCCCCAACAACCGGGCCACCGCCACGGTCACCGGGTCGGTGGCGCCCGCCACCCCCAGGGCCTGGGCCAGCTCGGCCAGCCGGATGGCCACCAGCGCTGGTCGCTCCGCCGGGACCCACCACACCACCTCATAGTCGGCCCCGTAACGATGGGCGTACTCCATGGCCAGCGCGGTCTTGCCGATCCCCCCCATCCCGTACAGGGCCCGCACCACCGCCCTCGAGCGCTCGCCCTTCAACGCGGTATGCAGCGCGGTGAGCAGCTCCTCGCGTCCGGTGAACATCGGGTTGCGGGCGGGCACGTTCCACACCCGCTCCCCCGCGGCGCGCTCCGCCCCGGCGCCGGGCAACCGCACCAGCGCCGAAAACAACGCCTCGCTGAGCCCCTCCGGGGTCGCCACCGTCGCCGTGGTCACCCCACACTCGCCCAGCCGGGCCCGGAACGCCTCCTGCCGAGCGCCATAACGCGGATCGACAAAGAGATCCTTCGGTCCCTCGGCTTCCTCACCGAGCAGCACCACCAGCCGCGGTAACCCAGCCTCGCTGGCCGCCTGGAACTCCCACTCGGTGTAGGACAGCTCCGGGCGATCGGCCACCGGTGAGCCGTAGCGAAACCCCACCACCGCCACATACACATCCGCGCCCCGCACCGCATCCCGACACACCCGCGCCGGCCGCTGCTCCCGCGGCCCGAAATACGCCATCTCCACCACCGCGTCCCCAGCCCGAGACACCGCCCGCCGCGCCGCCGCCACAAACGACCGACCCACCGGAAACCGCGCCAACTCCGAGGTATGACTCACAAACACCCGCCGCGGCCGGGACACGACACCCAGCATCCCACCCCCCATCGTGACCACGAACAAGACCACCACAACGAGAGGACGAGAACCCCCGCACCGAGCCGAGCACCTACCCCCTGCGTGCCTGTTTTCACGGCCGCGAGGGATCAGCAGCGGTCACTCACCTCACCTGTCCACCGAGGAGCCACACCCCAGCTCCGTGCACATCACCCCCCTTGATCACCGCTCGATCGTCCAAGCCGGGGCTCAGGTCTGATCATCATCAGCGAACCGTCAACGGAAACGGCGCGACAAGTCCATACGGGACGATCCACACCGGCACGTAGCCACCGCGCAGCGGCACACAACAACACTCCCCGGTACGCAGACGCACGACCAACCAGCGTTCACACACGAAAAGCACAACCGATCCGAGATCACCAACCCCGCGCCTCCGGCGGGCCTCGCTCCAGGATGGCTCCAGGACCGGATAGTGGGGGGTCACCAGGGGCGCGGGTATCCCGTCGCGCTCCCAGACAAGCTCACCGACGCGAGGGCATACCCGCTCCCCACCCCCCTCCCGCGGCAAGCCAACACCCCGCGCGTGCCATCAGCGTGCCATCAACACCGGTCAACCACAGTCACCAGCAGGGCACTAAGACCCCACCCGACCACCGATCGAAGCCCCCGACGGCGCAATGGGCGCAGCCTTCCAAACTGAGGCTCGCACCCACTCCTGCTTCAAGATCATGCCGTCTCCATGCCGTGAAACGTCAGCGAGACGTGACGATCGCTGACAAATACCGAGCACTGTCCACACAGGTCATCACCGGTGTGGCCGGTTCACCCCGAGGCCGGTGACGCTCGACGTTCTGAAGGGTGCGAACTGTAGTCGCTGGTCGCATGGGCCGGGGTCTCAGCTCTTCCTCAACCGTGTGTCGCAGGTTGAATCCTGCCAAGGGTACCACCCACTCACTGAGAAAAATCGCTGCTGACCAGCACAGATACTCTCAAAGCGGATCTCGTTGTCTGTGTGCCTAAGGTCCTTCACCACCGGTCATGGCGAGCAGAAAGCCGCTGCTTACCGTAAGAGGTCTTTGCTGTCTGGACCAAGTTGTTCCAAGCTCCTAACCAAGGATCAGGTGTTCGGCGAGCAGATATGCAACCACTCGGAAGCCGGGCACGAAGAGACCCTGGGCCTACATCCATCGCTACATCAACGACTACGGACGGCCGTAAACGTCTTCGGGCCTGGGTCGGAAAATGCAGCCAGATCACGGACAGCCAGCAGGTAATGGCGGGGCGTCGGCTGCGGCTATGGATCAGAGGGTTAGGGGTTCGAGTTGGTTTTGTGTGTCGGTTTCTGTTCGTGAGCTGCTGGTGCGGATAAGGTGGTCGTGGAACTCAGCGTGTCGGAACTGGTAGGCCGGGCCGGTCGTGCGGAGCAGGCCCAGCCGGTAGGCATCGTCGAGGAAGTCCATGAGCCGGAGCGGCAGCTTTCCAGTGGCGGCAAGCTGACATGATGTCAGGATATAGCTGAGCCAAGCGCCGCTGCTGATCTGTCCCAGTCCGCCTACCAGCCCGATCACCAGCCCGATTCCCAGCCCGACTTTCACCCCGACCCCGTGTCCGAGGTCGATTACCAGCCCGCTCACTGGGTCGCCCCCCAGGCCGCCCAGCTGCCCACCCACCAGTCCGCCTAGTAGTCCGCCTACTATCCCGGCGACACAGATTTGGACGACGGTCAGCGCTCGAGTTGCCGTGTAGGTGGAGCGCGGTGTGCTAGCCCAGCTAGTCCTGCTTGGTGTTCCCATCCACTGGGTCAGCCCGATCACTAGTCCGCTTCCCAGCCCGACCATCAGCCCGGTCTCTAGCCCGACTCTCAGCGCGTCGTTCAGCTTGGTCCCGAGCGTGACCCCGAGCCCGACCACCAGCCCGCGTACCAGCCCGGTCACCACCCCGATCCCCAGATCGAAAAGTAGTCCGATCCCCAGCCCGGCCATCATTCCGAACCCCACCCCAGCCACTACCCCGCCCGCCAGCCTGACTCCGCTCCCGGCTAGCAGTCCGGTCACTAGCCCGCCCGTCAGCCCGGTCACTAGCCCGGCCACTAGCCCGGTGCCCAGTCCGAGCCCCAGAGCGCGCACCAGCATCCCTGTGCGGTGCTTCACTTGCAGGTTGGCGTAGGCAGGTTCGTCGATGAGCCAGTCGTGGCGCCTCAGCCCGACCATCAGTCCAGCCCCCAGTCCAGCCCCCAGTCCAGCCGCCAGCCCAGTCACCAGGCCCACTCCCAGGCCGACCCCCAACCCGGCCCCTAGCCCAAACCCCAGCCCGGCCACCAGGCCGACCCCCAGCCCGACCCACAGCCTGAGCGTGCGGCGGGTAAGGGTGTGGCGCGCCAGGTGCCACCACAGCAGATCCCGGGTCTCGGTTCGGTCGAGGTGCTGAGCGAGGTAGGTCAGCCAGCCGCGAACCTTGGTGCAGTCCCAGCTGCGCTGTGGTCGAAGACAGTCGTGGGGATTGCGGGATGCCGGACGGGTGGTGAGGACAGCCGGAATGAGCCGGTCGAACAAGTGGGCCCGCATTTGGGCTGCGTCGCAGGGTACCTCGCCGGTCAACAGCGGACGGGGATCGACGTGGGGCGTGATGTAAACGGTGCGCAACAGCCACAGACCCAGCGGGGTGGCCACCACCGTCGCCACCGGCCCCGCTGTTCCGGCCCGGAGCCGATTAAGCACTGTGCGCCACGATGGGCTGGGATCCGGAGGCAGGCATGCCTCCAGGTACTCGGCTGCCTGGGCACAGCTCAGCGGCTCGGGTTCGATGACTGCGGCCCCGGTGAGCACCGTGTGCGCCTCGGCGATGGCGGTTGTGTACTCCCGGGTGCGGCAGGTCAACACCAGCTGGTCGGCCTCGGTGAGCGAGGCGTTAAGCGCAGTGATCACCTCCGGCTGGCGGGCCAGGGGTAGTTCATCCAGGCCGTCGAGGATCGGCAGAATGTGACCCTGCTCGGCCAGGGCACGCGCGACGTCGGGGCCAAACGCCCGCAGCGAGGGGTAATCCGCGGCCAGCCGTCCGGCGAGCCAGCCGTGCAGCCGAGGCCATTGGGTGGGGTCCCAGCTGGCCAGGGACAACAACACCGGGATCGGGTCGCCCGCTCGGGAGGTGGCAAGCAGTTCTGACAACAACTGCACCGCCAGGGTCGTCTTCCCCGAGCCAGGGCCCCCCAGAATGACCAAGCGTCGACGCCGTAACCCCCGGAACTGCTCCGCCAGCGGACCGATCCGATCGCTGCACCCGGTGAAGGACAACTCACCGACCGTGATGAACCGGGCGCGGTCCATCACAGCGTGCTCGGTGAGCCGCCACTGCACCGGCATCGGCTGCGGGTTACTCAGCGACCGGGCTAAATCCTCGTGACGCCATTGATCGAGGACCCAGCCCGCGAGGCTCTCCCGCGCCTGCCCCACCTGATCCGCCGTAGCCTCCACACCCCGATGCGCCCAGCGGCGCAGCGCGATCGCCAGCGCAGGTAAACCAAGCACCGCCCCCATGACCCCGGCCACAGGCCCGGCAGCGCGCGGACCCTGCGCAATGAACAGCGCCACGAGCACTACCCCGTAGCCCCCCAGCCCTAGCAGGCCCAGGCCCGCCACGACTCCTCGCCACCCCCGCGTGACCACGGGGTGCATTATCACCACGAGGAAATCACTGCGTGTAGGAGGGTGGTTACACAGCGCAGTCCCCCCAGTCAGGACGCCCGGTTGCGACTGGCGGAGAGGCATTGCCGCCAACACCCGAGGTCCTGCGGCTCCCAGCGCCGATCGAGTGAGCGCGGGCTGCACACGGCAGCGGAGCCCCCCTTGAGTTCAAACGGTGAGCGCGACACCGCTCTTGACCTGGGGCGAGGGCTCGTAAGCTGGCCCGCGCATGGGGCAGCCCCTGGCCTGCCCGCTAGTAGCTCGATGTGAGCCCTCGCGAGGGTCCCAGGTCAAGGGCGGTGTCGCGCTCACCCCTAGAGACCGCCGATGTCCCGCGGCAGGCGGGTATCGCCGACGTGATCGATAGGTCACCGTGGAATTAGCCTCCACCGTCATGGCCGCCCAATGGTAGGGAACCCCCAAAGAAGCTCGTGCGCCAAGTACGGTGGCCAGCCCCGAGGCGTCGAGGGACAGAAACCACAGGCCGTCCCGTCCATTTCTGTCGACGACGTAGGTCCGGACGTTGGTCTCCGGGAAGGTGGACAACCCCGGGATCGCGGGAAACCCGGGCAAGCGAAAGTCGCACAGGAGAAACGGGGTGAGCCCCACCCAAGCCACGCCGTCATAGGTGTGGACGTCGAGCCCGGATGGGAGTAAGCGCTGCACGTCGCCCGGGTCGTAGGCCCAGTGAAGGAATGTGAACGTCTGCCAGCGCTGGTAGATCAAGGGCCAGACCACGCGCTCCTCAGGGTTGGCACCAGCCACGGCAGCCAGTATTCCGCTCAGGCCTCGGGCACCAGCGTGGGGGCTCGAATGAGCTGGACCGGGCCTGCGGCGCAGCGGGGGGACTTGACGCGCCGCTGGTGACCGCGCCGCGGTCGTGCGGGGGATGCAGCCGGTCGCTCAGCTGCTGCAGGAGACGAACGGGTGATGGGCCGCAGCAAGCCTGACAGCATCGAACTGTGGGGATGGTGGCGATCGGTGTCCACCCCCGCGAGGGCATTGATCAATTCTGCCGACATGGGCATTCGAGCTGGCCAGTAAGGTCGCCGTGGCCGATCGGTGCGTCGCGGGAACGATCCCGCTTCTCCGAGACTAGGACGTCGGTAGCCTGGCTGAGCTGGTCGATGGACCGTGCAGCGGGTGAGCGGGAGGCGGGGGATGGACGAGCGCGATGGACTAGGCGGGCCGGCACAGGCCCTGTCGCGCCGGAACGTCGGCGCATGGGGGGCGCTGGCCGTGGGTGGTGCTGTCACGGGGTTGACGGCCACCTGCAGCTCGCCGGCCCCGTCCTCGCCGGTGGGCGCACCAGCAAGAGCCCAGGTGAAGGTCGGGTTCGTGTTGTCCCACGAGCAGTTCCCGACCATGGAGTTGGTGGACTTCGCCGCAGCGGCTGAACAGGCCGGGTTTGGCTATCTGTGGGCCAGTGACCACCTGCAGCCCTGGCAGGACAACGAGGGTCACGCGGCGTTTCCCTGGCTGACGCTCGGCCTGGTCAGCCAACGCACCCGCACTGTCACCTTCGGTACCGGCGTGACGTGCCCGACCTACCGGCACCACCCCACGGACGTGGCCCAGGCGTTCGCCACCCTGGCCGGGCTGGCCCCCGGGCGTACCTTCCTGGGGGTGGGTACCGGCGAGGCGGTCAACGAACTGGCCGGTACGGGACGGTTCGGCCGGTACCGCGAGCGGCACGACCGGCTTATCGAGGCCATCACGCTGATCCGCCGGCTGTGGAGTGGACAGCGGGTGTCATTTCGTGGCCGTTATTTCCAGACCGAGCAACTGCGGCTGTACGACCTACCGAAGCAGCCGCCTCCGATCTATGTCGCTGCAGGTGGGCCGAAGAGCGCGACCCTCGCCGGCCAGTACGGCGACGGATGGATCACCGTTGGGGGGAGGGTGGACCCTGGGCTGCGGACAGCGTTCGAGCAGGGCGCCCGCGCCGCCGGGAAAGACCCCGCAAAGATGCCGATCCTCGTGGAGAGCTTCGTGGTGGTGGGCGAGGGACCTGATGTCAACTATGCTGTCCAGCGCTGGCGGTTCCTGGCCGCCCCGCCCACGACTCGCCTGTTGTCTCAGCCCAACCCGGTGACCATCGAGCAGCTCTCACCGCAAGCACCGGAGCCGCCCACCTGGTGGGTTCGGGGAACGGAGCCCGCAGTGCACATCGCGGCGGCGCAGAAGCTCCTCGACGCCGGCGCCATCCCCTTCATCCACGCCCCGCAAGCCGACCCCAGGCGGGTCATCGACTTCTACGGCCAGCGCGTACTGCCCCAACTGCACATCTGAGCCCGCCGAGCCCGACTCGTCACACCGTCTCGCGCTCGGAGGCCGCCGCTGGGGCACCGGTGTTTGGCCGAGAGCCCCCAAGCCTGCTGCTGCTCGCCCTCATGGACGAAGCAGGCTCCGAAGGACCCGGGGCGGCGTCCGGCAGTGGGAGACCCGCGCCAGGTGCGGTGTTCGCGCCGCCACTGTGGGTGGTCGGCTGGCGTCAGTGGACGGTCGGGAGGCGGGTGGACTACAATTCTGGTCCATGAGTACGATGCCGTTGTCCGAAGCGAAGGCTAGACTCTCTGAGATCGCCGACGAGGTCGGGCGCACTCACGAGCGCGTCCACATCACCCGCAACGGTCGTGAATACGTCGTGCTGCTCGCCGCTGAGGATCTCGAGTCGATCGAGGCGACCCTGGAGCTGCTCGCCGACACGCAGGCCCAGGAGCGCATCCGCTGCTCGGAGGCCGACTTCGCTCGGGGTGACGTGCTCGACGAGCAGCGGGTACGAGCCCTGATCGACGAGCGACACCGGACCCAACCCGAGTGACCTACCGGGTGCGAGTGGCCCACACTGCGGCACGCCGACTCCCCGAACACCTACCGGAGGCTGTCGCCGCAGCCTGCGTGGAGTTCCTCTATGGTCCACTGGCTGAGAACCCGTATCGGGTGGGAGCTACGCTGCGTAAGCCCTTCGAAAGCTACTGGCGCGCTCGGCGCGGGGAGTACCGAGTCCGGTACACCATCGATGACAGCATCCAGACCGTCCAGGTTCTGGACATCAGCCACCGGCGGGATGCCTACCGTTGATCGCGAAACCTACGGCCGGTTTCGCCGGCTGAGCAGCGGATGCCGAGGTCCGTGTGCTCATTCCCTCGGCGAAGATGATGTTGGCGTCGCGTCCACCCACAACCTTGGCACGCGAATTTGACGCTGACTACAGCTTGCAGCGTGGACAGGATCGAACCGCCCCGGTTTTGATGTCAGCTGTCTTTGTTACGACACGTCGTCAGCGACTCACTCGCGCTCGTCTTCCTGATCCCTACCCGACGTCTCCCACGACGCCTTCTCCTCGATCGCTCACCACGACGGTCTTCAGCCAACGCAGCACGAGGTGGTTTGAAGCCTCCCAACGCCCGTCACGGAACTCCGCGTCCAGCGTGATCACATGCGTGTCAAGGGTGGATCGAGTGAGGGTTTCCCCCTCCTGTTATGGGCTGTCGGTACATATCAGGGTGGCGATCCGGTGCCGCAGGTGCGCGACCTCGTCGAGGTGCTGGTGAGGGGCGGCGTAGTGGGCCAGTTCACGTAGTTCCTCGGCGGCCCGGCGGGAGCGGATCGTGCAGGCGATGTCCAGGGCCGCGTGCCCGATGGCGGCGGCCTGGAGCGGGTCGCCGGTGGCCATCGTGAGACTGGCCAGCTTGGTCAGACAGATCGCCCGGGCGCAGAGGTGGTCGGCGGCGTGCCCGGCGGCCGCCGCCGTGAGCCGGTCGGTGGCCTTGCCGGGGTCGTGGTGGCCCAGTATCGCCAAGTCGACCAGGGGTTGCCCGGTGAGATGGGCATGTCGCGCGGCGCTGTAGTAGTCCATGACCGGCGGTTCGTTGTCCGGGGTGAAGTGCGCGAAGTGCTCATCGGCGGTGCCGATGGCGGTCAGTGCCTCGTTGACCCTGCGCATCTTGGCCAGCGCGCGGCCCCGGTCGGCGTGCAGCAGTGCCCGTCCGGCCGCGGTGAGCCGGTCAGAGCGGACCAGAGCCTGTTCGGCCAGCGTGAGGCCTTCGTCGGGCTGCCCGGCCCTGACCGCCTGCTTGGTCATGCTGGACAGGATCTCGGCGCGCAGGGGCCAGTCTTTGGCCTGCTCGGCGCAGGCCAGCGCGAAGTGGTATACCCGGCGGGCCTCGTCCTGGGCGTTGACGTCCTCGGTCAGGTACCCGGCGGTCGTGGCGAGGTGGCCGACCGCGGAGTGCAGCTCGGGGCGCAGCCGGTCCGGGCAGGTGGCCTCCAGCAGACCGGCCGACCAGCGCAGCTGGCCTATGGCGGGCTCTCGGACCAATCCGCCACCGTAGGTGGCGCCCCACGACTTGAACTCCCGCGTGGCGGTGCGGATCTGTTCGATATCGGTCGCGCCGACGCGCGCGGGGATCGGGGTGGGTTCGCTGTCTCCCAGGAGCGCCGCGAGCGGCTCCCCCAAGACGAGGGCGCCCACGCCCAAGGCATTGTGGATGAACTGTTTGCGTTTCACGTTGTCCAGCTTCACTGCCGCGCGGCGGGACCGGGCGTTGACGAACCCCAACTCCGAATCGGTGGAGACACCGAAGATCGCCCGGAACGCCTCCCTGTACAACGTACCCGGCCAGCGGATGACGCCTTGTTCGAGTTTGCCGATGTAGTTCGCCGTGGCCTCCACCTTCGTGTGGCGATGGTCCCAGACCCAGGCGTTGACCAGCTCCGCGAGCTCCTGCCGGGTCAGGCACTCCCCCGGATGGGTGAGCGAGGCGGTGCGCCGCCGCGCCACCCGAAGCCGGTCATTCGCCGTGACCACAACCCCACCTCCCCTCAGATGACACCGGTCGGCCGAGCACCGTCGTGAGCACTGATCAAGCCCCCATCTCGCGTGTCGTATCCGATATGACCTCGCGGGAGGCCATTGTCCTCCCGCGCGCAGCAGGCCATCACCCACCTCGGCGGGTGCACTAGGGCCGTTCGTCGATGAGCTCGCGCCGCAGCTGGCGGACGCGCTCGTCGGAGGAGAGCTGGTAGAGGCTCACGATCAGGTCGAACACCGTCGGCAGGTATCGCTGCACCGGCCGGAAGTCGGCACAGACCCGGCCGTGCAGCAGTGGCGGGAACGCGGACTCCGAGGTCCCGTCCAGGAGTACCGGCAGGACACTCTCCTTATCAGTCTCGGAGCCGATCATCCGGTTCCCGATGAGGTCACCCTCCGCGGCCACGACGAAGGCGCCCATCGGCTGGTCGTTGTCATACTTGGTGCGGTAGAGCGGCGTGCCCACCACGACGACCCTCCGGGCGCCGGCGATGCGCTCCACGAACCGGGGCACGCTCGCGCCGATGCGCGCGTTCTCCCACCGATCGAGCACCACGGTGATCCCCGCCTTGCTCAGGTCAGCGGCGAGCTCGTGCTCCACCCAGCGCTCGTGGCGCTCCTCGCCCCAGGCGTAGCTGATGAAGCAGTCCGGGGCCGGGATCCCCTCCTGCGTGACGTAGGTCGTGAGCCGGAACAGCACCTGCTCGAACCGCGACCGCTGGGTGACCGACCGGCACTGGGTGTCGCGGTCGTCGGCCTGCGCCCGGGTGAGCTCGATCGGGGTGTCAGCCGGAGGCAGCGCGACCCGCTGCCCGCAGTCAGGGCAGAACGCGTAGTCGGCGCCCTGGGCGAGCCGCTCCCGCACGACGGCCCGGTTGAGCTGGTGACCGTCGGCGCACCACACCGCCTCGTAGCGTCGGACGGTCAGCTCGCGGCGGGCCAGGAAAGTCTCGACCAGGCTCTGGAACAGGGTCCGGATCGGCGTCCCCACGCGTGTGCCGAAGGAGAGCACGAAGTCCAGCTCACCCTCACGCTCGGCTTCTTTGCGCAGGCCGCACACCAGGCCCTCGCCCACGACGTAACGGGCGTGGTCGCGCCACTGGTTGGTCCGGGTGAACGTGCTGGTGTACCCCAGCAGCACCACCAGCGACGCGTAGAGGTTCTCCACCGCGCCGCTCACCGTGTACGCGACACCCTCGTCGATGGGCTGCTCGTCGGCGACCACCGGTTTCTTGAGGTTGATGAGCTCCGGAAACACCAGATAGGAGCGCGCGGTGAGCGGATCGGTCTCGCGGAAACAGACCGTGTGCGCCAGGAAGATTCCGACAGCCGAATCGAGCAGCACCTCGCGCTCCTCGGCTGACAGCTGCGCAAGCTCCGGAAAACGGTACCCGCCGGCGAGCACCTGCTGCTCCTCCAGCGCACCCAGACCCTTCGGATTGCGCCGTGCTTCCAGGACCATCGACGCGGCGAGATTGTTCAGCAGCACCGGCGCGAGCAGGATCCGCGGCTCGCCGCGCGAAGTACACAGCTGCGCGACATAACCGTGGTTCGACAAGTGCCGCACCGCCGTCAGCAGCTCGTCGTCGGTGAACTCGGTAGCGGGATACTCCTGCTCCAGGCGAGCCCGGAGATCGGCAGGACTGAGGATCGCCTTCTCGGGGCTGGGAGCCTCCTTGAGTTCCAGCACATAGTTCTTGATGCGCTTGAAGGTCTGCGTGGTGACCGTCGTCGGCCGCCGGTCCCAGCGGATCGCCGCGCGCATCCGTCCGACCAGCTCGTCCAGACCATCGCCGCGCAGCGCGCTGGTGGCCACGTATCCCGCGATGTCGCGCTCGGCGCAGAACGCCTCGATCTCCTCGGTGGTCAGCCGCGGCGCGCCGCGATCACCGCGGGCCGCGACCAGGATGAGCGGGCGATGCCGCCCGATCTGGCGCAGCCAGTACTCGACGCCGCGCAGCGGGTCGTCGTCGCGCGTCGGGTCGAACAGCACGAGAGCCAGGTCGGCATCATCCAGGTACAGTGCGTGGATCAGCCGGTAGTCGGGCTGCCCGGCGAGGTCCCACAGGATGGCCTCGCGCTTGGTTCCGTCCGCTCCGGTACCACCGAGCTCGTCGAGCAGCCAGAACTGCTGGCCGTGCGTCGAGGCGTGCTCGACGAACTCGCCGTGCGCAAGCCGCCACCCCAGCCCGGTCTTGCCCACCCCCGACTCACCGACCAGCACGATCTTCGCTGTCGTGTAGCTGACGCTGGGTGCCGCGGAATGCGCGAGCAGGCGGTCGACATCGAGCTCCCACAGGTGCACGACGCCATTACCCTGGGTCGAGGAGTGAAAGGCGTCCGACCCGACCGCCGCCAAGATCGGCAGATGTGGGTGGAACGCGACGCTTCGCATCCAATCGTCCAAGGCGAACGCAGACAAAGCTGCCCGGCAGCGTCCGCTCTCGGAGTCCCAGAGTCGCACGGTGCCGTCAGCACTATTCGACGCGAGCAGCCGACCATCGCCGGAAAATGAAAGGTCCCACACCGCGTCGGTATGGCCTTCAAGAATCGAGACGGTGCCGCCCGTGGTCAGGTCCCACACTATGATGGTGCGATCGAAGCTCGCACTGGCCAGAGTCCCGCCTCCCGGATGGAAGGCAATAGAAATTGCTCTCTCCGCGTGCCCGTCGAACGCGCGGAGGTGCTGTCCGCTCGGGATCGCCCACAACCCGACCGTCCCATCGACGTCACCTCCCGTCGCGAGCATGCCACCCTCACCGTCGAAGGCCACGCTGGCAACCACGCTGTTGTGTCCGGTGATCCGGCACAGCGCGGAGCCGGTGGACAGTTCCCACAGCGTGACGACACCCAGGTCGTTCGCGCTCGCCAAGATGCCGCTGTGCGGGCTGAATGCGACGGCGTGGCAGATACCGCTGGCGAGCCGGTCGCGCAATTTTCCGCTGTCCACGTCCCATAGGCTTGTACCACCGGTGCCCGCAGTGGCGAGGATGCGTCCATCCGGATCAAAAGCCACATCGACTACGGACTTGTTCTGGCGGATGGTGCGCAGACATGCGCCGGAGTCAGTGTTCCAGATGCGGACCGCGCCGTCTGAGGATGGTGTTGCGAGCAGGCGCCCGTCCGGCGACCAGGCGATGCGCCCGATCGTCCCGTCATGGCCGGTCAAGGTGCGCAGCAACCGCACACCGTCCGGCAGCTGAGGCGCCATCCACGAATGCTAACCGCGACGCGAACACCGGGAGTCAGCGCTCCGTGGCGATGCGCTGCACCGCAGGCTGTAGATCTTGGGCGTGCATGGCGTGCAGGAATACCGCGGCGACCCGGTGGTGGCGGTCCAGCACGACCGTCAAGGGCACCACCGAACGTGGGATACCGCTGAGAGCGAACAGGGTGCGGCCGGGCGGGTCGAAGATCGACGGGTAGGTCAGGCCGAAGTCGCGGGCGAAGTCCGCCCCGGCGGCCCGATCGTCCCGCACGTCGATCCCGACGAACCGCACGCCCCGGCTCGCCGTCGCGTGGGCGACCCGAACCAGCTCAGCGGCCTCGGACCGGCACGGTCCGCACCACGAGCCCCAGATGTTGAGCACCACCACCTCGTTGGGGTAGCGCGCGAGCGACACCGTCGTCCCGGGTTCGGTGAGGCTGTCCCCGGACAGCTCGCCGACGGTGCCCCGGATGGTCGGTGGGTCGTAGAAGATGTCGGTCCTGCCGCCGGGTGAGACGAACTCGAAGGTGCCGCCGCGGGCCACCGCGTCGGTCCCGGTGGCACAGCCGGCCAGCAGCACCGTGGCGCAGCCGGCCAGCAGGAGAACCGCCGTGAAGAGCGACAGTGCGCGCCTCATGCCCTGGTCACCATCGGTTGGCTGTAGACCACGTCGACCAGTGCCCCCTTGGCGAACACCAGGCTGGTCAACGACGCCGGCGAGCACCGCCGGCGCCGCGGGTCGTGCCAGAGCCGCCGCCCGGTCAGGTGCCGGACCAGCGCGCAGATCGGCAGCTGATGTGACACGCAGACCGCTTCATGCCCGGCGGCCCGCTCGCGGGCCCCGTGCATCGCGGCGAGCATCCGGGCCGCGATCTCCCGGTACGGCTCGCCCCAGGACGGCCGGAACGGGTTACGCAACGCGAGCCAGTTCCTCGGGTCACGCAGTGCCCCGTCGGCGACCGACACCGGGGTGCCCTCGAACACGTTGCCCGCCTCGGTCAGCTGCTCGTCGGTGACCAGGTCCACGCCGTGCGTCAGGGCGATCGGCACCGCGGTCTGCTGCGCCCGCAGCAACGGCGAGGCGACCACATGCACCACCTCGTGGTCCCCGAGATGCGCCGCGACCTGCTCAGCTTGGCGGATGCCCACCTCGGAGAGCCAGAAGCCGGGTAGCCGGCCGTAGAGGATTCCGTCCGGGTTGTGCACCTCGCCGTGTCGCAGCAGGTGGACCACAGTACGGCTCATGCGCCTTCCCGAGCTTGGGCGGCGGCCCGGGCGGCGTGGGGCAGCGCCGCGGCGACCACCTCGAATGCCTCGGTGTCCAGGGCCGCGGAGACGAACCAGGACTCGAACGCACTGGGCGGGGCGTAGACGCCGCAAGCGAGCAGCGCGTGGAAGAACGCCGGGAAACGCCAGGTCTGGGTGGCGTGCACCCCGGCGTAGTTCCGCACCGCCGCAGTGGTGGTGTCGGTGAAGAACACGCTGAGCAGCGAGCCTGCGGTCTGTACCAGATGCGGCACGCCCTCAGCCTCCAACGCCTGGTCGAGCAGACCGGCCAGCCGGGTGGCCGCGGCATCCAGCCGGGCGTAGACCTCCTGGTCGGCGGCCCGCAGGGTGGCCAGCCCGGCGGCCACCGCCACCGGGTTCCCGGACAGCGTGCCCGCCTGGTACACCGGCCCGGCCGGCGCGAGGTAGGCCATCAGCTCCGCGGCGCCACCGAACGCCGCGGCCGGCAGCCCGCCGGACATCACCTTGCCGAAGGTGTAAAGGTCAGCGCTCACCCGCTCGAGCCCGAACCAGCCCGCAGCCGAGACCCGAAACCCGGTCATCACCTCGTCCAGGATCAGCAGCGCACCGTGGGCGTGGCACAGCTCGCGCAGCGCGGCGTTGAAGCCGGGGTCGGGTGGTACCGCGCCCATGTTCCCGGCGGCCGCCTCGGCGATGACGGCGGCGATCTCGGTTCCCCGTTCGGTGAACAGGGCGCGGACCGCGTCGAGGTCGTTGTAGGGCGCCACGATCGTGTCAGCGGCCTGCGCGCCGGTGACGCCGGGGCTACTGGGCAGCCCGAAGGTGGCGACGCCGGAGCCGGCGGCGACGAGCAGCGCGTCGACGTGCCCGTGGTAGTGCCCGGCGAACTTGACCACCACGGGGCGCCCGGTGACGCCCCGGGCCAGCCGGATCGCGCTCATCGTCGCCTCCGTGCCGGAGTTGACCAGCCGGACCTGCTCGACCGGTGGGACTCGGCGCACGATCTCCTCGGCGAGCTCGACCTCCCCGATGGTCGGAGTGCCGAAGGACAGCCCCCGCGTGGCGGTCGTCCGTACCGCGTCCACCACCGCGGGGTGCGCGTGACCCAGGATCATCGGCCCCCAGGACGAGACCAGGTCGACGTAGCGGTTGCCATCGGCGTCCCACAGGTAGGGCCCGGCCGCCGCGACCATGAAGCGCGGCGTGCCACCGACCGCGCGGAAAGCCCGCACCGGAGAGTTCACCCCGCCGGGGATCACAGCACTGGCCCGGTCGAACAGCCGGGACGACTCGGTGGCGCTCACGCGAGCCGGTCTCCACCACGCGCGAGGACCGCCTCGCGCCCGGCGTCGAGCAGCAGGATCCCGGCAAGGGTGGCCGCGCCGGTGGCGGCCGCCCACCAGCTCCCCTCGACGCGGCTGAGCGCGACGCCGCGGCGCATCGTGACGTGCACGCCACGATGCCAGCACCACCAGGCAAGCCCGGCGAGCACGACGGCGGTCAGCACCTCGGCCACGGCCACCACGACCCGCGGCGAGCGCCGCTGCGTCGACGTCACGAAACCCACACCCGCACCCTGCCATGACACCTCCCGCAGCTGGTCGGCGGGATCACCAGTGATCGCCGGCACCATGACCCGTGAGCGAGCCGGTGACCGACCGTCCCACCGCCGCACCCCACCGCGCCAGCATGGCGCCATGCCCGCCCACCCTGTCCGGTAGCGGCGAAGACCCAGGGACCACCCAGGCCCTCAGAAGCCGGGGCGGCGGGGCTGAAACCAGGCATTGGCCGGAGGCAAGAACATGGTCACGATCGCCCCGATGAGAAGCAGCAGCTGGAGCAGCCCGGTAATCGACCCGCCTCCGATAGCGAGGCCGATCAGCCCCAACAGCACGCCCAGACCACCGAGCACGGCCAGCACGATCCGCGCCCAGTTACGTCCTCCGCGCATCAAGAACACGAAGACGAGCTCGGCGGCCACGACGAGCAGCCCCAGCACGCTCCCGATGATGAACCCGGCCGTCGTGGCGCTCTCGATCGTCGACTGGTCCGCCGCCGGGTTCTGGGCAAGCACCCGATTGATCGCCTCGGCTCGGATCTGGTTGATCTGGCTGTACATGGCGATCATCCCGACCACGCCGAGCACGACGGTGGCGATCCAGAGCCAGAAGGAAATCTCGACCTCCTTCGGCCGGTTTCCCCGCAGCGGCGCCTGCCCTGTCGAATAGTCCTCCGGAGGAGGTGGCATGGTCATGCCTGCGACGGTAGCCGTGGTACATCCGCGCCGTCACAGAAATTCCGCGTCAGCGCGCTCACGTCCGGACCACGTGGCCGTAGTAGGTCGCGGGGACTGTCGGTGAGCGCTGGCAGCGTGGTCACCGTGACCCGAGGAAGCGACATCGAGCCGGTACTCGGGTACATCGCGGACTTCCTCCACCGGAGGGCTGGTCCTCGAGGTGGACGGGTACCGCACCCACGGCAGCTGGGTTGCCTTCCAAGCCGACCGCACTCGGCAGAACGTGCCGGTCAAGCACGGGTGCACCATCCTGCGCTACACAGCCCACGATGTTCGGACCCTGCTCGAACCGATCCTCGACGAGATCGCCGAGGCGCTCGCCCACCCACTCAACCGGGCGCCGGCCAGCGCTGAACCTACGGGTCCGAGGGCGGCGGGATCGTTGTCACGGCTTCCCCCGCGTAGCCGCGGACCACCTGCACCGCCGAGGGCACGCTGAGGTCAGCGCAGCCAGCCTGCGGCCTGCACCGCCCAGTAGGTCAGCACCAGATCGGCACCGGCCCGGCGGATCGAGGTCAGCGTCTCCAGCACGGTGCGCCGGCGGTCCAGCCAGCCGCGGGCCACCGCCGCCTCCACCATCGAGTACTCGCCAGAGACCTGGTAGGCGGCGACGGAGACGTCGGAGACCTCGGCGACCGCGTGCAGCACGTCCAGGTAGGACATCGCCGGCTTGACCATCACGATGTCGGCGCCTTCGGCGAGATCCAGCGCCGCCTCGCGCAGCGCTTCGCGGGCATTCGCCGGGTCCTGCTGGTAGGTCAGGCGGTCCCCGCACAGCTGTGACTCCACCGCGTCGCGGAACGGTCCGTACAACGCCGAGGCGTACTTGGCGCTGTAGGCCAGGATCCCGGCGTCGTGGTGGCCCTCGGCATCCAGCGCCGCCCGGACCACTCCCACCTGGCCATCCATCATGCCGCTGAGCCCGACCACGTGGGCCCCGGCCCGCACCTGCGCGAGGGCCAGCTGCGCGTACACCGCGAGGGTCGCGTCGTTGTCCACCCGGCCGGCCGCGTCCAGCAGGCCGCAGTGCCCGTGATCGGTGAACTCGTCCAGACACGTGTCAGCCATGATCACGATGTCGTCCCCGACCTCGGCATGCACGTCGCGCACGGCGGTGTTGAGCACGCCGTCCGGGTCGATCCCGCCGGAGCCGGTGGCGTCCCTGGTGGCGGGCACACCGAACAGCATGATCCCGCCTAACCCGACGGCCACCGCCTCGGCCGCAGTCTTGCGCAGGGAGTCCCGAGTGTGCTGCACGACGCCAGGCATGGAGGGGATGGGGACCGGTGCCGCAGCGCCCTGCTTGACAAACACCGGCAGCACCAGCTGGTGCGTGCGCACCGTCGTCTCAGCGACCAGCCGGCGCATCGCCGCCGTGGTGCGCAACCGGCGCGGCCGGCTCATCGGGTACATGGGGCCTCCGGCCCCCGTGAGTGGCGATGCGAGTCATGACTCGCATCGCCACTCACGGGTTGTCCACAGGGGGGGCTAGCGGCGGCGGCTTTTGGCTTTGCGGGGTGGGGGCAGGGCGCCCTCGGCGCGGAGCTGGGCGGCGTGCTCGGCCAATGCGTCGACCAGGGCGCCGACCTGCGCCACCTCGGGCTGCACATCCACCCGGAGGCCGAACTCGACCGCGGTCTCCGCGGTCGCTGGGCCGATGCAGGCGACGATCGTGCGAGTATGCGGCTTGCCGGCGATACCCACCAGGTTGCGCACCGTGGACGAGGACGTGAAGCATACCGCGTCGAAGCCACCTGTCTTGATCATCTCTCGGGTCTCGGCCGGCGGCGGAGCGGCCCGCACCGTGCGGTAAGCCGTCACGTCGTCGATCTCCCAGCCCCGCTCGCGCAGCCCGGCGGCCAGCGTCTCGGTGGCGATGTCCGCCCGAGGCAGCAGCACCCGGTCCACCGGGTCGAGCACGTCATCGAAGGGCGGGAAGTCGGTGAGCAGGCCTTCGGAGGACTGCTCACCCGAGGGCAGCAGCTCCGGGACGATCCCCATCGAGCGCACCTTGTCCGCGGTGGCTTCCCCCACGCAGGCGATCTTCACCCCGGCGAACGCGCGGGCATCCAGCCCGAACTCGGAGAACTTGTCCCAGACCGCCCGGACCGCGTTGGTGGAGGTGAACACCACCCACTGGTAACGGCCGTCGACCAGGCCTTTGACCGAGCGCTCCATCTGCGCCGGGGACCGGGGCGGCTCCACCGAGATGGTCGGGACCTCTACCGGCACCGCGCCGTGCAGCGCCAGCCGCTCGCTCATCGCCCCGGCCTGCTCCTTGGTCCTCGGCACCAGCACCTTCCAGCCGTACAGCGCCCGGGACTCCCACCAGGACAGCTTCGCCCGCTGCCCCACCGCTGAGCCGACGGTCACCACCAGCGGCCCGGTGAGCTCGCCGATGTCACCGCTCAGCGACACCAGGGTGGTCTCCACCGTGTGCTGGGTGGGCATGGTGCCCGCGACGGTGATCGCCACCGGGGTGTGCGGAGCCAGCCCGTGCTCGACCAGCGCGGAGGCCGCCTCGGCCAGATGTGACGCGGTGGCGTGCAGCACCAGTGGACCCGACACCGCGGCCAGGGACGCCCAGTCCACGCCCGCGCGGACGTCGGCTTCGGTGTGCCCGGAGCCCAGCGGCACGCCGGCGAAAGCCGGCACCGCGGTACCCATCGGCACGCCGGGCACCACCTCGAACGATACCGAGGTGCGGGCCACGGCCAGCGCCTCGGCGACCACAGCGTCGGCGGTCAGCGGATCCCCCGATACCAAGCGCACCACGACCCGCCCACCCTTGGCCTCGGCGACCAGATCCTTGGCGACCTCGCCGGGCTCCCCCACCGCCGGGCGCACCTCGGCGCTCCGCGCCGCCAGCGCGAGCACGCCGGCGGGCACGTCGGGGTCGGTCACCAGCAGATCGACGCGGCTCAGCAGATGCTGCGCTCGCACGGTGAGCATTCCGGCGTCGCCGGGACCAGCACCGACAAAGGCGATCCGTCCGGTGGTCTTGCAGACACGGCTCATGTACTTACTCGTTTCCCATCAGGCCGGGACACTGGCCATGCAGCGCTGGGTCCGCACCCAGCGTGCCGGCACCCAGGTCCAGCAAGTCGGCCGCAACCTGGCGGCCGAGGTTCTCGGCATCGGTCAACTCCCCATCGGAATACGGCGCCGTGGACGACGACCTGATCAGGTCGTCGTCCACGGTGGCCGCAACCCCCCGCAGAAACAGCCGCAACACGACCCGTCCCTCGTCGTCCAGGTCCTCGACGACATCGGCCAACGCACCGACCGGGGCGCTGCAGCCGGCCGCGACCGAAGCGAGCAACGCCCACTCGGCGGTGACCGCGGCGCGCACCCCGGCGTCATCGAGCAGCGTGCCCAGCAGGTGCTCGGTGTCCAGGTCATCGACCCGGCACTCGCAGGCCAGCGCTCCCTGCCCGGGCGCGGGCAACATCTGCAACGGGTCGAGCAGCTCGGTGGCCTCATCGATCCGGCCGAGCCGGGCCAGCCCGGCGGCGGCGACCACCACACCGTCGAGCTCGCCGTCGGCGACCCGGGCGATCCGCGAACCGACGTCGCCGCGGATCGGCACCACCCGCAGCCCCAGACCCAGCGCCCGCAGCTGCGCGGCGCGCCGCAGCGAACCAGTGCCGAGCAGCGCCCCGGCAGGCAGCTCGCCGAGCACCAGCCCGTCTCGGGCCACCAGCGCATCGCGTGGGTCCGCGCGCTCCGGTACCGCGGCGAGGATCACTCGAGGGTCCGCCACGGTCGGCAGATCCTTGCACGAGTGCACCGCCACGTCGACCGCGCCGGCCACCAGGGCCGCGCGCAACGCCGAGAAGGCGTCCCCGACGGAGTGCACCGGTAGAATCCGCACCTGCACCTCGGCGGCACGCAACCGCCGCGCCACCCACTCGGCATGGGCGAGCGCCAACGCACCGCTGCGGGTTCCGAGCAGCACTGTCGACCGCCGCGCCGTGGCCATCACCCGGCCCTCGACGGATCGGAGCGGACGGTCGCGGCGATGGCGGCGGCGGCCCTCGGGTCCAGCTCGAACAACTCTCGCAGCGCCTCAGCGTAGGCGGCGCCCCCACCGGTCTCGGCGAGCTGCTTGACCCGCACTGTGGGGGCGTGCAACAGCTTGTCCACCACCCGGCGCACGGTCCGCGCCAGCTCCTCGCGAACTGCGGCATCGAGTCCTGGCAGCCGACCGTCCAGCCGCATCAGCTCCGCGTCCACCACCTCAGCGGCCCGCCTGCGCAGCGCGGCAACCGTCGGAGCGACCTCCAGGGTGCGCTGCGTCACCAGGTAAGCGCGCACCTCCTGGGCGACGAGGTGGTGGGCGGCGCTTACCGCATCGGAGGCTGCGGGGCGCTGCTCCAGCCGGCGGGCCACGGTGGTGAGATCCAGCAGGGTCACCCCGGGCAGCTCGCCCACCCCGGGTTCGACGTTGCGGGGCAGCCCCAGGTCGCACACCACGAGCGGAACCCGACGGTGACCCCGGGCGTCGGTGGCCTGATCGACGCCCCGAGCGTCGGCGACCTGCTCGACGCTGAGCACCGCGTCACTCGCGCCGGTGCAGCAGATCACCACGTCCACGGCGGTCAACACGGCGGCCACGCCGTCCAGACCGGCGGCCTGGGCGGGGGTGCCCTCGGCCTCACACAGCGCGGCCAGCCGCGCCGCGCTGACTCGGGTACGGTTGGCCACCACGATCTCGGCGACGCCGGCCCTACGCAGCTGCGCCGCAGCCAGCCCACCCAGTGAACCGGCGCCGAGGACCAACGCCCGGCGACCGGCCAGACCCGCGCCGGGTGGACCCGTGCCGTCGAGACCTGTGCCGTCGAGAGCCGCCCCGTCGAGACCCGCCCCGGGTGCACCCTCGCCGGCACCAGCCAGTGCGGCGGCCGTCGCGGCGAGGGCTTCGGAGACCACGGAGGCTCCCGCGGCGTCGATGCCGGTCTCGGTATGGACCCGTTTGCCGACCCGCAGCGCCTGCTGCACGACCTCGTGGAGCAGGCGCCCGATGGTGCCCGCCTGTTCGGCGCCGGTGTACGCGGCGCGAAGCTGCCCCAGGATCTGCTGCTCGCCGACGACCATCGAGTCGAGCCCGGCGGCTACCGAGAACAGGTGCTCGACACCAGCCGCCGCGTAGTGCACGTAGAGATGGCCGGTCAGCTCCTCCAGCGCGATCGCGCACTGGCGCGCCAGTATGTCGGTGATGTCGGCCAGACCACCGTGGAAGGTCGCCACCACCGCGTAGACCTCGACCCGGTTACAGGTGCAGAGCAGCAGCGCCTCCTCGACGTGCTCGCGCTCCAGCAGCTCGCCCAGAACCTTGTCGGCATCAGCGGTGGACGCCGCGACCCGCTCCAGCACCTCGACTGGCGCGCTGCGGTGGGACAGCCCGACGACCACAAGACTCATCGGCCCACCGCAATCGGATCGACCGGCGCAGCCACCCGACGGGACTGGTAGAACGACAGGATCTGCAGCTCGACCGCGAGGTCCACCCGGCGTACCTCGACATCGTCGGGCACCTGCAGCACCACCGGAGCGAAGTTGAGAATGCACCGGACGCCACCGGCCACGAGCAGGTCACACACCCACTGCGCGGCGGCCGCCGGGGTGCAGATCACCCCGATGGTGACCTCTCGTTCGGCGCACACCGCCGGGACGCTGTTGACATGGTCGACGGGCAACCCGCCGACCGGGACTCCGATCAGGTCCTCGTCCAGGTCGAACAACGCCGTGACCGGGAAGCCGCGGTCGGGAAAGCCCGGGTAGTTGGCCAGTGCATGACCAAGGTTGCCGATGCCGACCACGGCGACGCTGTGGTGCTGGGTGAGCCCGAGTAGCTGCTCGATGTGTTCCACCAGCCGCGCTGTGTCGTAGCCCACCCCGCGGGTGCCGTAGGAACCCACGTACGACAGGTCCTTGCGCAGCGTCGCCGAGTTCACCCCAGCGGCCCCGGCGAGCTCTTCGCTGGACATCGTGGTCACGCCCTGCTCAATCATCGAGGTGAGCACCCGCAGGTAGACGGCGAGGCGACCGACCGCGGCATCGGGCACGGCGCGGTAGGGCAAGTCCTGGACCCGTGTGCTGTACCTGCCGTGCTCATGCACCGTCACGCTTGGCTTCCTCTCGGATCTCGCGCTGGCAAACCGGGTCCGGGCTGAGGAGGGGCTTGAGTACCGCTGTCCCACCAGGCGTCCACGGTAGCCGCTTGTGAACGCAGGAACAAAGTAGCGATCTTTCCAGCCCGCGACACGCGTCAGGGGCGGCTCCATCGTGGAGCCGCCCCTGACGTCTACCAGCCGGCTAGCCGCTTAGGAAGCCGGCAGCGACAGCACCTGCCCGATCACGAACACGGTGGCGTTCTTGGTCGGGATGTTGCCGCACACCACCGAGATGCCGTTCACGGTGGGTGCCGCCGCAGTGCCGCCAATAGTGATCTTGGCACCTTCCAGGCTGTCCACCGTGCCCGCCTGGACGAGGCTGGCGGCGTCGTAACGCGTGCCGACCACGTGGTACGTCAGGATCTTGGCCAGCTTGCCGTTCGGCGACGCCACGTCCGGAGCGGTGGTCAGCTGGGTGATGGTACCGGGGTGCTGGGACTCCAACTGCTGGAACGCCGCGTCGTCCGGAGCGAACACGGTCAGCGCCGGAGCGCTGTTCAGGGTGTCCACCAGGTTGGCTGCGGTCACGGCCTTCGTCAGAGTGGTCAGCAGCGGGTTGTGGCTGGCCGCGGTGGCCACCGGGTCATTGACCATGCCCTGCGCTGAGCCGGGGCCCTCCGTGGGCACCTTGCTGCAGCCCGGACCGAAGATGTCACTGATCTTGGTGACACCCGTGCCGCTGGGCGCCGTCGCCTCGCCGCTGGGCGCCGTCGCCTCAGAACTGGGCGCGGCAGCCTGACTCCCGGTGGCCGGCCCCTGCGAGTTGCTGCATGCACCGACCACGGCGGTCAGAGCCGCCATAGCGCCGACCGCAGCCAGCCGCTGGATCCTCTTCACTCGATCTCAACTCCTCATCTGCCCGGCTTGTCCAGGCATCACGGCTATTACTTCGACAGTCCGCAGCGGCGGGTTCACGGTTCGCGCATCACGAATAGGACACAGTTACCCTGCACTCGGCGTGTCCTCAGAGGACGGTGAACCGCGCCGAGTCCCACCCACTGGCGCCGTCGGGGATGGGCGCGACGCGATCCACAGTCTGGGTGTACCCGGTCCTGTCCGTCGCCCGGACCTCGACGACGTGCGCGCCGGGTGCCCACCGGCCCCGCAGCCGGAACATCCGCCAAGTATCCACGTTGACCTCAGTGGACAGCTCGGCGGGTCGCCACTCACCGTGGTCGAGGCGTACCTCGACGCTCTCGATACCTCGGGTCTGAGCCCAGGCGACGCCGGTGATCGGCGTGTCTGGGCTGACTCGCGCGAACGGGCGTGGACTGTCGATCCGGGACATCGTCTTGATCGGCGCCCGCTGCCCCCAGCCGCGCTGCAACCAGTAGGCCCGCCGCGCATCGAACGTGGTGAGCTCCATATCGGTGATCCACTTGGTTCCGGAGACGAAACCGTAGAGCCCAGGCACGAGCATCCGAACGGGGAAGCCGTGCTCGATCGGCAGTGGCTCACGGTTCATCCCGATCACCAGCATGGCCTGCCTGCCGGGATCGGTGAGGGTCGCGGTCGGGGTGCCGCAGGTCCACCCGTCGACGCTGGTGGTGAACACCTGGTCGGCGCCCCGCCGCACGCCGACCTCGTGGAGGATGTCGGCCAGCAGCACGCCGGTGAAGTGGGACGTGGAGATGTAGGGCCCGCCAAGCTCGTTGGACACGCAGGTCATCGTCACGGGACGCTCGACCAGCGAGCGCGAGGTCAGGTCGGACCAGGTGAGGGTGACCTCCCGGTCGACCATCCCGTGGATGCGCAGCCGCCAGTCCTCGGCGCGCAGCTGCGGCAGCACGAGGTTGACGTCCACCCGGTAGAAGTCCCGGTTCGGGGTGATGAAGCTCGGCGACCCGTCGGCGGCGAAGTCCGCCCCGCGCGGGATCGGCGGCGCGGGCACCGTGGGCACGATCCGCCCCAGCGTCTGGCGGGACGCCTCGACGGCGCCGCGTCCGGTCAACAGCTGACCACCGGTCGCCGCGACGGCGGCACCCGCGGCGACCGCCGCCGATCCGACGAGCAGCCTGCGGCGAGAGACCTCTGTCGCCCCGCCGGCCGCCGGCTGCCGGCTGAGCCGGCCCAGGCGGTGCAGGGTGGCGAACACCCCCGCGCCGGCGAGCAGCGCAGCCAGTGGAGCGAGCACATCGAGCGGACCCGCGGTGGGACGGCACAGCACCGCGATGCCGGCCACGACGCCGAGCACCAAGATCAGTACCAGCCCGGGTGTGCGGGAGCGCCGGGACAGCAGCCCGGCGACCACCCCGGCCAGTCCGATCACCACCGCCATGCCCGACAGCAGGACAACCTTGTCGTCGCTACCGAACGTGCGGACCGCGAAGTCCTTGAGCCAGAGCGGGGTGAGATCTATCGCGCTGCCACCCACCGCGAGGAACGGCGAGGCTGTCGGCGAGATGAACCCGCCCACCAGATGTCCCGTCGCCAACCCCGCAGCCATCGACAGCAGGCCGACCAGGGCCGCCACGGCGAGGGACAAGCGGGGCACCGGGGCTGGCGTCACGGGAACGGCTAACCGGGTCGAAGTCATGACTGCCCATTCGGGTGCCCCCCGGCGCGAGGTTCACACCCGACCCTGATCGTGATGGTCCTTACCGGGTGAGTGCGGCCCGAAGGCGCTGCTCGTGGACCGTCCAGAAGCCGTGTTCCCGGCCGTCGACGAGGATCACCGGAACCCGGTCGCCGTACTCGGCCCGCAGTCGCGGGTCCGCGTCCACGTCACTGATACGCCAGGGAACGTCCAGCTCGGCGCAGATCCGGGCGATGTCGGCGCGGGCCGCCGCGCACCCGTGGCAGTCCGCCCGGACCAGCAACGTCACCTCGTGGCGCATCCCGCCAGCCTGCCACCGTCACCGCGAGCCGCGTCAGCGGGCACCACAGGCGGACACCACAGGCGGACACCACAGGCGGACACCACAGGCGGACACCACAGGCGGACACCACAGGCGGGCACCACAGGCGGGGACCACGGGCGCGGAGCGGCCTGGACCAGTGCGCTCCGTCCCCGGAACGCGACTCTCCGCCACCGCGTACCGTGTCGCCGTCGTATGCTTTCGCACGCCTTAGGCGACCGTTGACGCGAACGGTCGGCACGAGCGAAGAGGAGTGGCTCATGCCGCAACCGAGATGGTCCTCAGAACTTCGAGGCCGGTCCGCAACGGCGTGCTGCCGTGCGGGCGGCCCCCGAGCGCCGCTGCACCGGCTGTGCGCAGCGGCGTGGGACCGGGTCGAACGCCGGCACCTGATCGCGTGAAGCTCGTCCGCCCCCACACCCAGCCGATCCCGGGGCCGGCCGCACCAGAACTCAGCGCCCCGCCGGGTCCGGGCGCCGCAGCAGTGGTCGGTGGCGCCGAAGGCGCCGGGCCGGTGGTCGGTGATGCCGAGGGTGCCGCAACGATGGTCGGTGCCGCCGAGGGCGCCGGGCCGGAGGTCGACACCGCCGCGTGGGAACTCGTCGCGGCCGCTCAGCAGGGTGACCAGGATGCCTTCGGCCGGCTCTATGACCGGTATGTCGATGTGGTCTTCCGCTTCGTCCTGTTCCGGGTGGGTGACCGCCCGCTGGCCGAAGACCTGACCAGCGAGACCTTCCTGCGAGCGCTGCGCCGGATCTCCTCGGTGAGCTACCAGGGCCGGGACGTCGGGGCCTGGTTCGTCACCATCGCGCGTAACCTGGTTCTCGACCACGTCAAGTCCAGCCGGTACCGACTGGAGATGACTACCGCCGACATCCTCGACTCCAGTGCGGACGACCGCGGGCCCGAGCACGAGGTGGTCGAGCAGGCCACCGCCGCCGAGCTCATGCGCTGCGTCGCCCAGCTGGGCCAGGATCAGCAGGAGTGCATCATGCTGCGCTTCATGCAAGGCCTCTCGGTCTCGGAGACCGCGGCGGTGATGGGCCGCAACGAGGGCGCGGTGAAGGCGCTGCAACATCGCGCGGTCCGCAGGCTAGCGCAGCTGCTGCCGGAGGGGCTGCGATGACTGTCACATCACTACCAGACACGCCCAGCCCAGGCGTAACCGCCCGGGTAGCCACTCGTTGCTCCGAGGGACATGGCCCCAGGGCCCGAAGGCGGTGAGGACGACGCACACATCCGGGGGACGGAAGCGCGACGAGCAGGAGCAGGAAGACTTCGCCCGCGCTGTGGACAGTGGAATGTGCGACGTCTGTGATCGCACCGTTTCCGATCACTCTGTTTCCGACGACCACACTGTGTCTCATCACACCGTGTCCGATCACGCCCTGTCTGATCACACCGTGCCACGTGAGCTGCTCGTGGTCGCGGCGTTACGTCAGGTAGCCGGCACGGTGGGGCCGGATCCGGTGGAGCGGGAGCGGATGCGCCGGCGCGTCATGGCGGAGTTCCCCTCGGTGGTGCACGAGGGCAACAGCCCGGTCCTGCCCCTGCGCGCCTCGCGGCGTCGTCGCTGGGTTCCCGGCCAGGCCCGGGGAAGGCTGATGGTGGCCGCCGCCGCGGGGTTGTGCCTGCTGATGTCACTGTCCGGGATGAGCTTCCTGCTCTCCCGCGATGCGCTGCCCGGTGACGCGTTGTACACCGTCAAGCGCAGCGCCGAGTCCGCTGAGCTCGGGTTGACCTTCGGTGATCAGCCCAAGGCGCTCAAACACCTGGAGTTCGCCGGCGACCGGGTGAGCGAGATCGAGATCATGGCGAACCAGGCCGACGCCGCCGGCAACTGGTCCGCCGGGCAGGGCAAGTTCCTCCGGGCCCTCGACGACTTCGACTCGGACGCGACGGCGGGTGCCAGGCTGCTGACCGGACTAGCCCTGGGCGGCCATCCCGCCAGCCTGTCCGAGCTGCGTTCCTGGGCCGACCAGCAGAAGTCCCGGCTGACGGCGCTGCGAGCGGCGCTGCCGCTGCCCATCAGCGCCCGCCTGGACAGCACGCTCGGCCTGCTGGATCGGGTCGTCGCGAGAGCGTCCGCGCTGAGCGGGCGGTCCAACTGCGTCACGATCACCTCCGGTACCCGTGACGATCTCGGCCTGGTGCCGGCGAGGGACGCCTGCAAGCCCTCGGCGCCGGTGGACGGGACCTCCTCGGCTGTACCATCGCCGGACGTCACGGCCGCGCCATCGGCGAGCCCGCCCAGCGGGATCATGCTGCCTAACCTGCTGCTCCGTCCGCCTCCGGCGAATTCCGTTCCCGTTCCCGCTGAGAACGGTTCGAGCAGGCACTCCGGCCTTCCGGCAACCGGAACCCCGGGTGGTGTGCTGTCGAACCCGAGCCAGTCCGGAGCGCAGCCGTTGCGGCCGCAGCCCTGGCGACCCTTGCCTGGGCATGATTCGCCACAGCCCGCCGCCCCGTTACCTCCGTGGATTTTGCAGCCGCGGTTACTGCCTCCTGGATAGCCTTAGGTCACACTTCGTGCACCCACATGTCGACGGCTATATCCTTAGTGTTTGTTGCTCAGGAGAAGTCATCGCGGCAGTCTGTGGATCAGCATCCGCTTCAGCGGACTGGCGAGGAAGGACCAGAACTGGCGATCTCAGGGCAGGATCCAGTGCCGCGACGGTGCCATCAAGGCGCCCGAAAGCAGAAAGCCGTCCTGGCCATCCATAGTGGGCAAGCAGCTCTCGCCCACGGAGTTCACGCGGCGATAGCGGCAACGCCGGCGATGCCCCCGGACCTCACCGCAGCCGCCTTCTTCGACGTCGACAACACCCTGATGAGGGGTGCGTCGATCTTCTACTTCGCTCAAGGTCTGGCCGCGAGGAACTTCTTCCCCGCCGGAGCGCTCGCCTCCTTCGCGTGGCAGCAGCTGAAGTTCCGGGTAGCCGGCAGAGAGCTCAGCCTCGAGGAGATACACACCAGCCGCGAGCAGGCGCTGTCGTTCGTGGCCGGCAGGTCCAACCAGCAGTTCGTCGAGCTCGGCGAGGACATCTATGACGAGCTGATGGCCGACCGGATCTGGTCGGGGACGCTCGCGCTGGCTCAGCGGCACCTCGACGCCGGGCAGCGGGTGTGGCTGGTCACCGCGACGCCGGTGGAGCTGGCCACGATCATCGCCCGCCGGCTCGGCCTCACGGGCGCGCTGGGCACGGTGGCGGAGACCGTCGACGGTGTGTACACCGGCCGGCTGGTAGGTGACATCCTGCACGGAGCGGCCAAGGCGCAGGCGGTGCGCACGCTGGCCCTCCAGGAGGGGCTGGACCTGCAGCGCTGCACCGCCTACTCCGACTCAGCCAACGACATTCCGATGCTCTCCCTGGTAGGCACCGCGGTCGCGGTGAACCCCGACCCCGACCTTCGGGAGACCGCCCGAGCGCGGGGCTGGGAGATCCGGGACTTCCGGACCGGTCGCAAGGCCGCGAGGATCGGGGTGCCCTCGGTACTGGGCATCGGAGTCGCAGCCGGCGCGGTTGCCGCCCGCCTCGCCTACCAGCGTCGTGTTCGCCCCTGACCCGCGCCCACCCGGTGTGCCTCAGCCCAGGAACGGGTTACGGCGCCGGATGAGCAACCGGTAGACGGTCTGCTGGATGATCTCGCGGATCCGGTCGGTGAGGCTGAAGACCAGCATCGGGTCCTCGGCGGAACCCGGCTCGTAGGCGTCGGTCCGGAGCGGCTCACCGAACTCGATGTACCACTTGGACGGCAGCGGAATCATCCCCAGCGGTCCCAGCAGCGGGAAGAACGGCGTCACCGGGAAGTACGGAGCGCTGAACAACCGAGCCAGCGGCTTGATGTCGCCGATCATCGGGTAGATCTCCTCCGCGCCCACGATGGCGCACGGGATGATGGGCACCTGGGTGCGCAACGCTGCGGCGACGAACCCGCCGCGCCCGAAACGCTGCAGCTTGTACCGGTCACGGTAGAGCTTGCCGACGCCCTTGAACCCCTCCGGCCACACCCCCACCAGCTCGCCGGACGTGAGCAACCGCTCGGCGTCAGGGACGCAGGCCAGAGTCTGGCCCGACTTGCGCGCCAACGAGCCGAGCACCGGGAGACGGAAAAGCAGGTCGGCACCGAGCATTCGCAGGTGCCGCCCCGCCGGATGCGCCTCACGCACCGCCATCGCGGTCATCACCGCATCCAGCGGCAGCGTCCCGGAGTGGTTGGCGACCACCAGAGCCGCACCCTGCGCGGGCACGTGATGGATGCCGATCGTCTCCACCCGGAACCACGAGCGGTACAGCGGCCGTAGCAGCGGGAGCAGCACATGTTCGGTGAGATCCGGGTCGTAGCCGAACTCATCCACACTGTAGTCGCCGGACAACCGCCTGCGCGCGAACGCCAGCAGGTCAGCCACCTCCCGGTACCACTGGGGCTCGACCTGGCCCTGCTCGGCCGCCGCGACCGGCTCCGGTGCCACCATCGGCTACCGGAACCGGGCCGCGAGCCCGAGCAGGCACCGCTGCGCCGTGGCGATCCACCTCGGGTCGATCGTGGGCCGCAGCGCTGCCCCCCGTACGTAGTCGTCGAACGCCTGGGCAGTGGTCCACCGAGGCACGAAGCCGAACTCGGTGCGCAACCGGGTCGTGTCGAGCACCCGGCCGAAGTTGAGGAACCTGGCCTGCTCCGGGGAGTAGTCAACGAGCTGGGCGCCACGCAGCAGCCGTCCGGCAGTGGCCACGGCCGGCGCGGGGATGGGGACCGAGATCCGGCCCATCCGCCGAATCGCCTGGGACAGCATCAGCACTCCGGCGCCACCGACGTTGAAAACCCCCGGTCGCCGCTCCCGGGCGGCCCGCTCGAGCACCGCCAGTGCGTCCTGCTCGTGCAACAGCTGCACCCGAGGGTCGTAGCCCAGCACCGTGGGCACCACGGGGAGCGAGAAGTACCGGCTCAGGACGGTGTCGATGCGCGGGCCGATGATGTTGGCGAAGCGCAGCACCGTGACGTCCACATCCTCGCGCCGCCGAGCGAAACCACGGATGTAGCCCTCGATCTCCACCGCGTCTTTGGCGTATCCCGAGGCCGAGATCACGTGGGGTTCGTCACACTCGGTGAACACCGCCTGATCCAGTGCGCTCGCCCCGTACACCGCACCAGTGGACTTCACGACCAGCCGAGTCACCGTCGTCGACCGCTGGCAGGCCGCGAGGAGCTGCATGGTGCCGATGACGTTCATCTCTTTCATGGTGCTGTACCCACCCGCGCCGCGCGGACTGGCCGTCATCGACGTGTGCACGACGGTGTCGACCTTGGCGGTGGAGACGACCTTGGCGATCAGTGGGTCGCGCAGGTCGACACGGACGAACTCGGCACGTCCCATCCCTCCGGTCAGTTCCTGGGGCGGCGGCACCGTGTCCACGGCGAGAACCCGGTCGATCGTGGAGTCGGCCGCGAGTCGGGCCGCCAGCTGACCGCCGACGAAGCGGCCGGCTCCGGTGACGAGAACCGTGGACGGCGCCATGTTGCTCCCTGCGTCCGGGCGAGGACAGCGCGCCATTCGGTGCGCGCTCGCCGCCGGTACGCGCTGAGGTCACTTCTTCAGCTTGCGGCGTTGCACCCGTGTCTTGCGCAGCAGCTTACGATGCTTCTTCTTGGACATACGCTTGCGGCGCTTCTTGATCACCGAGCCCATGCTCGGCCTCCTCGCTGGTCGTGGCTGTGCCGGTCGTCGATGTGCTGGTCGTCCCTGCCAGGGGAAGCGCCTGGCAGCGGGCGCGAACGGGCGCCCAGCTTAGCCCTGATCGGATTCACGACCGGCACGCAGGTGCGAGCTCATCCCGCATCGAAGTAGGAACTCTCCAGGTAACCGTGCACGGCCATCTCCGGAACCCGGAAGGAGCGCCCGACGCGCACCGCGGGCAGCTCGCCCGCATGAACCAGTCGGTAGACCGTCATCTTGGAGACCCGCATCATCGCGGCCACCTCGGCGACCGTGAGGAACTGCACCTTGGCCGGCCCGGCTTGCTCGTTCGTCAGCATGGGTCATCGCGTCCTCACCACGTCACGCCCCGCTGGGCTTCCCCTCCCGCGGTCCGTGACGCAACCGTTCTGATGAGAGTAGCGGGACTGGTGGTGGCTGTGCGACTCCCATCCGTGGTAGTCGACACCCGTGATCATCGGCATCAGTCGTGGTGGAGGGCTCCGAGCTCGACCGACCGCTCCCGAGCCGCCTCGATGGCGGCCAGCAAGGCCGCGCGCACCCCATGCCGCTCCAGCTCCCGGATCGCCATGATCGTCGTACCGCCGGGGGAGGTCACGTCCTCCCGCAGCAGCACCGGGTGCTTACCGGTGTCGCGGAGCATCCGGGCCGCGCCCACCGCGGACTGGGTGACCAGCTCGGCCACCATCGGCCGGGGTAGTCCGATCATGATACCCGCATCGATCAGCGCCTCGACCAGGTAGAAGAAGTAGGCGGGACCGGACCCGGACAGCGCGGCGACGGCGTCCTGCTGGCTTTCCGGAACCCGGAGGACCTTGCCCACGCTGCCCAGCAGCTCCTCGGTCAGCTCCAGATGTGCGTCGGTGGCGAAGCGGCCGGCCGATATCACGCTCATCGCCTCGCCGACCAGCATCGGAGTGTTGGGCATGGCTCGGACGACCGGAACCCCCTCGGGCAGCCGACGCTCGTAGAGCGCGGTAGGCAACCCGGCGCACAGGCTCACGACCAGGGTGCCCGAGCCGATCAGCCCGGCGAGCTCGACCAACAGCGGGTCGATGTCCTGCGGCTTCACCGACACCACCACCACGTCGGCCTTGCGCGCCGCGGTGGTGGTGTCGACCGCGCGCACCTGGTAGGTCCGCTCGAGGTGGGCGGCCCGGTCGGGATAGCGCTCGGTGAACATCAGCTCGTCCGGGCTGCGACCGGCATTGAGCAGCCCGAACAGCAAGGCCTCGCCGATCTTGCCGGCGCCCAGGACGGCGATCGTGGTCATGGCGGCAGGGTGCCACAGTCCTGGTGCGGAGCCCAGGGCAGGACACCCGGTCACCGGACCCTCAGTCGCCGGACACCCAGGGCCGGACCCTCAGTCGCCGGACCCTCAGTCACCGGACCCTCAGTCACCGGACCCTCAGTCACCGGACCCTCAGTCACCGGACACCAGGGCGCGCAGGAAGAAGGCGACGTTGCGGGGTCGCTCGGCGAGCCGCCGGGTGAGGTAGGAGTACCAGTCCGAGCCATAGGGCAGGTACACCCGGATGGTGTCTCCGGCCGCGGCCAGCCGTCGCTGCTCGGCCGGACGCACCCCGTAGAGCATCTGGTACTCGAAGCTGCCCGGTGGCCGGCCGTACCAGCGAGCCCGCTCCGCGACGATGTCGATCAGCCGTGGGTCGTGGGTGGCGAACATGGGATAGCCACCCTCGGCGAGCAGGATGTTGGCGCAGCGCACAAAGCTGCGGGCGACCTCGTGCGAGGTCCGGAACGCGAGCTCGGGCGGTTCGGCGTAGGCGCCCTTACACAGCCGGACCCGGGCGCCCTCGACCGCCAGTGCCCGGCAGTCCTCCAGCGTGCGATGCAGGTAGGCCTGCAGCACCGCCCCTGTCCTCGGCCAGCGCCGACGTAGCTCGGCGTGCACCCGCAGGGTGGAGTCGGTCAGGGTGTGATCTTCGGCGTCCAGGGTGACGGTGGTGCCGGCCTGCTCGGCGGCGGCGCAGATCCGGGAGGCGTTGCGCAGCGCCAGTGCCTCCTCCAGCCGCTGGCCCACCGCGGACAGCTTCACGCTGACCTCGGCCCGGTCGGTCAGGTCCCGGGCGCTCAGGCACGCCAGCAGGTCGAGATAGGCCCGCACGGCGGACTCCGCATCGACCTCGGCCACGGCGCCCTCCCCCAGGTGGTCCAGGCTCACCGCCAGGCCCTCGGCCACCAGGGTGGCGGCGACGGCCACCGCCTGCTCGGCGCTCACCCCCGCCACGAAGCGGCTGACGAGATGACGGCTGACCGAGGGGGTCGCGACAAGCCTGCGCACGGTCGGTTTCCCGCGACGGTCAGGATCAGCGAGCGCGGCACAACACGCACGCTAGCGCGTCTCCCCGCCATGATCACCCGGACCTGCCCGGTCGCGGGTTGCGCGGGCTGGCACTCTGACCGGGTATGACGACGATCGCGGGACTCCGCACCCATGGCTGAGCTATCCGGGGTTGAGCTGGAGGTGTTCCGGCACGCCCTGGCCGGGGTGGCCGAGGAGATGGGCGTCGCGCTGCGGCGCGCCGCGTACTCGCCGAACATCAAGGAGCGCGCGGACTGCTCGGCGGCGGTGTTCGACCCGGAGGGGGAGATGGTCGCCCAGGCCGAGCACATCCCGGTGCACCTGGGCGCCATGCCGGCCAGCGTCCGTGCGGTGCTCGACACCTACGGGGCGCTGCGACCCGGGCAGCAGGTCTGCGTCAACGACCCGTACCTGGGCGGCACCCACCTGCCAGACCTCACGGTCGTCGCCGCCGTCGGTCCCGAGCCCGGCCCCCCCGAAGACCCCGATACCGAAGCGCCGCTCGGCTACGTCACCAACCGCGCCCACCACGCCGACGTCGGCGGAGCGGCTCCGGGGTCCATGCCGGCGAACGCCACCGAGATCGCGATGGAGGGACTCCGCATTCCCCCCATCCTCATCGCCGACGCCCGCGGGGAACGGGAGGAGGTGGTGCGGCTGATCGCCGCGAACTCCCGGACACCCGCCGAGCGCCGGGGCGACCTGAGGGCGCAGCTCGCGGCCAACCACGTCGGGGCCCGGCGGTTACGGGAGCTCGCCGGCCGGATGGGGGCGCCGCGGCTGCGCGAGGCCATGGCGGCCGTCTGCGACTACTCCGACCGGCGGGTCCGGGCGGCCGTGCGGCGGATCCCGGACGGGTGCTACCGGTACCACGACGTGCTGGAGGTCGGGGCCGGGGTCACCATCCGCGCCGCCGTCACCGTCGCCGGTGACGAGGTGACGATCGACTTCGAGGGCACCGACCCCCAGATCCCGGTGAACCTCAACGCGGTGCTCGCGGTGACCCGGTCCTGCGCGATGTTCGTGTTCCGGATGCTGACCGACCCGGACGCGCCGCCCAACGCCGGCTGCTACCGGTCGCTGCGGGTGCGGGCACCCGAAGGCTCCGTGGTGAACGCGACGTTCCCCGCGCCGAGCGCGGCCGGCAACGTCGAGACCAGCCAGCGGATCGTCGACGTCCTGCTCGGCTGCTTCGCCCAGGCGATTCCCGAGCGGGTACCGGCGGCGAGCCAGGGCACGATGAACAACCTGCTCATCGTGCCCTGGCT